>Ga0056128_1000204_pt1 | contig 44179 bp, 22 predicted proteins | sample WorMetLIZISLAND2_FD_71113 | JGI IMG/M metagenome (GOLD analysis project Ga0056128, IMG submission 71113) | Marine gutless worms symbiont microbial communities from Max Planck institute for Marine Microbiology, Germany - Olavius geniculatus... ... | reverse complement strand
CCCAATAAAAACTTAAAACGAAAATTTTGCAAGGTAACTTTTTGACACGTTTGAGACGTGGCGCGATATTTATTTCAATTTACAGCAAAGTAAGCTTTGACAAAGCTATAAAAAGTTATAAAATAAATTTAAAAATAGTTTTGTTGTTTTGGCATACGGTGTAGATGAATAGTAGCTGAAAAAAAACAGAAATGAACTGGCGCCGATGCAGCAAAGTGCGCAGTCACAAATCCCACGATCTTTAATCTGCTATGCAATCGAAATCTCTGCGCATTGCGCGATGGAAAACAAAATCTTTTGACACAGTGTAAGTGCATCATCGTCCGCTGAAAAGCCTTTGAACCAAAGACCGCCGAGTAACACGCGTTAGGGCTAGGCATATGTGACGAAGTGGTGACGATTTGAGCAGATCGCTGGACTCGCAATGCATGCAGTCTCCGTGGTAACCGATGGGTGCGTCGGACGACATGCTTGCTAGTGCTGTTACCACCGTCAGCATCTTTACGTCTGCGACGTGTTGCCTACTGCTCGTGTTTCCACGCAGATGACGGATTGCTTTTTTGCTTCTTTATTTCTCCTCTCTCTCTCTTTTCCTTTTTTGCTCTTTGTTCCGACACTTGTCCAGCAAGCACCTCGGTCATCGCGCCGTATCTGCTTTTCCCGCTTTCATCGCTGCCGTCAAAATCAGTTGCGTCGTGGCGGGGGGCAAGAGGGCAATATTGTCCCCTCCCCTATTAATTTTAGGCTGTCGGAAAATTGTCGAAAAATTTTCCTGTCCAAAACATTTTTTATCAGAAAATTTTTCGCTAAAAATGCTTTTCTATCGGAAATTTTCAGTGTCTGTGAGAAGATTGCAACTTCCTGCCGCGCTTACCCGGCTTACTTTTTTTATCCCACGACGCCGGTGGTCATGACAACACGTTCGTCACGCACCACTGACGCAACGATCAAGTGTAACATTTCTATAAAGTCGTTTCCTCGAAATCTCACAGCACGGTTACGTTTCAGTTGCTCTTACGTTGTCCGGATAATATTTTGTTCACCTGGTAAACAAACCAGGACTGGGTTAGGCTACGAGTACGCGGGCCTAGTATAATTATGCAGGTAATTATACAAGTCTGTGAAACTTACTACAGTTGGCATAAAAAGTCTGTTATAAAGTCGTTGTTTTTATTTCTGAAAATATCTAACACACACATACACACATCTTTATTCACCGTATTCGGTAGACAAGAAATGACATTGTCATTTTATTGCAACGTCTGTATTGTGAGCGTTTAAGTCTGTTGTGTGTTTTAATAAGCTTACTCAGTTGCGAGACGAAATACTGGTTGCGAAGAAAGTCTAATTCGTTGGCTACGTTGAGTGCAAGGTTTTGTCATCAGTCAGGCCAACAATCTATGCATCAGTACGACCGTCGGAGACTTTCAGTGGCAAAGTTTCGGGGTCGAGTAATCGAAAATCTAACCAGATCAATCACGGCTGCCGAATCTTCTTCCGGTCTAGACCGGAAGTCGGCTGTTATCTCACATTTGTTAACGGCCGTCAGTCTGTCAATGGGTCGGCGCGCGCTATGGGCGCTAGGCTTATCTCGGCTGAGGCGTACGGGGACTAATTGAGATGGACGCCATTAGCTCGCAGTGGTCGTATAGAACTTCCAGTCTCGGTCTTCTGTCTGCTGACTCTAGTACCGACGCAGCTCCTATACAATGTCATGTATACTAGCATGCTAGTAAGGCTATACGGCAGTCCGTGAGCAGTTTGCATGCAAGTCGAACACTGGACCAGTGGAACAGCCAGTCGTGGGCTTTGGGACTGTCCCCTCTTTGAAAGTAAAAAAAATTGCACGACAAAAGAAAAATAATTATAAAATGCAAGCAATACGACAGCTCTAACGTTAAAATATGTAGACTTATTAACACTCGCCTCTTTTTCACTTTACTGAATACGCCAGTGAGTGAACTTGAGTACATAATTATAACGTTTAAAGTAAACTAATAACGGTTAATTGTGCCTGCCAAGATCGTTTTAAAACTTATGTTAGTAGATAAAACTAAAATGGCTGAAGAAAGACTAAAATAGGCATAGACTGAAAAAGGCGGGAAAAAAACAACTACGAATGAAAAACACTGCACAAAAAGTACAGTAAAAAATGGATACAGCAAACAAAACTTGCGGCATCAGTTCATATAAAATTAGCCAATTTTCATCGAGTCAAGCCTTTATGCTCTGCTGAACAAGAGCACTGCGAAAGATCGAGAAGACGCGAAAGCAAAAACAACAAAAAGAACACTCGGAAAGCGTATACCTCCGCCAACGCTATCTCAATTTTCTCGTCGTAGGCCTATCGCCAGCTGGCAGAACTAAATTTGACAAAGGTTTACCCTGTCTGGCAATGGTAATAAATCCTTCAGTCCTATCCTGGATTTAGATTTTGATCCGGATCACCACGATACCACCAGAATCTAATCACCTCTAAGTTAAGTTAAGTCTAATTTTCCCTGAAAATTTGAAAAAAAATCTACCCACAACTGTTTGCGTAAGCCTGCTAAGAAACAAACAGGTGAATAGACGCCGGGTTGGCGAAGGCAGAAATCTAGTCAAACACACAGACATGCCAGGCAGCCCCAGCAGCGGATTTTAAAGTATAGTTGAGCAAAACGCGAGTATATACAGTCCCAGTTCTAAGATCAGCGAGTAAAGCGTTCGGACGTGATATGATGCGGTTGTACAGGCTCAGACGATCGTCCCGACGTGCCTGACTCAACGGACGTCGTCGACCCGTCGTCATCCGTACGACACCAGCAGTCACGTGACGATGATGTCACGCGGTCGACGGAGCGCCCGGCGGCAGCGCGACCTCTGCGCAAATCGGCGACGCTTGGCTCAAGTCGCATACTCGAGTGCGAGGTGCGCTACCCGGGCGGAGTGTACGTCCAACACATCGTCACCTGGCGCAAGGTCTGTCCGCACTGTACACGACAACCAGGCACGAATAACCATTGGACAAAATCCTTCCAGACGCAATTTCCGCTTTGTCTCATATGGGTGAATTTTGTCCAGAAAGATTTTGTCTGTGAGATTTTTTTACAGAGGGATTATGTTAAGAGATTTGTTATACAGCCAGATATCTGGTATGTGATAGAACTGTAGCATTGACGAAGGTGACTGAAATAGTCTTCGTATAACTCCACAGAAATGTCGCAGCAGTTTATGATGGATTAGCTCATCAGTGTATAGAGCTGATATTGCTCATATTCTTAATAAATTTGTAATCCCATTTGTCCCTGGTAAAAATAAGTTACGATACAATGGAATTCGTCGAAATATTAGGTATAATGTAACAAGCAACGTTTTTAGTACGCCTTGTTTCGACATTGTGTGTAGCGGCCGTCCATCCAGTACCGTCTGTAAAACACACCAGGTCCTGCCCACTTTACTGTGTAGTGGGTGAGGCCGAAAGAACGCGAGTCTGACTGCCCACCGGTACGCGAGATTGGCGTCATTTTCGAGAGATTTTCACGTCCGATGAGCTTGACCTTTGACCTTTTGAGCTGAAAATTAGCATAACCGGTATGCTAATTTTCAGCTCAAAAGGTCAAAGGTCAAGATCATCGAAAAGTTTATGAGTTAATTCATTTTGTTGGTGAGTTTGATTTAACTCACTACAAATTTATAGGTGATCTGAGTTTGAGTTTAAACTAATTTTGTCTTCATGATTTGAGAGTTTGATTTTGATTTGATTTAATTCATTTTCTGTCTGAATTTTCCCAACACTGCTTGTTTCCCCCCCAAAAAATGTGCACAGACGGACGGACGGACGGACGAGAGGGCAAGATCTGTAATGCGGCCTAATAAGTCGGCATGTTTCTGAGTATGATTGAAGCGATGGTGTCTCCACCGGCTCCGTTAACAGCGAGGATTTTTAACCAACTGGGCCATTAGAAATTAATTATATATATATATATATATATAAGTTTACGTATTAATCATTTACTTCACTTACTAAATTATGATGATAATCATAAGTTGTGCTAACATCGCTTAACTGTTAAGCAAAACTCGCTGGTTTTTCTCTTATAGTGGCGACCATAACAGTTAACCATCGCTAATATTCATTTTGCTTACCCACGGAGAAATGACCCGACTTAGTTGGCCTGGGTGGCTTGGCCACCCATATCAGTACTAATCCGTGGAGTAACTTTGTTGATTCGACCAACGATGTTACCGCTAGGCTAAGTCGCCACCTTAAACTGTCTTGTCTGTTGTCACAGGTCGGCGTTGAGGCGCCCATCTTTATCCTGTTCGACGGCTACCCACCACGCATGGACTCATCGTTCTATGGACGTATCCGTGCGGTCGGCCAGGCGTCCGTTGAGCTGTCGGACATCAGGATGTCGGACGAAGGTTGGTATGAGTGCTCGGTGCTTTTCCTCGATGGCAGTGACGACGTCAGCATCAACGGAACCTGGATCCATCTCACCGTCAACGGTAACGTCTATCGGTCTAATTGCAATCGTAAAGTTCTAGGCCTACTCCGCTAATTCTCAGGTGTGACTTAATTATTCAACTAGCATAGCGTGTAGGCTAAAACTTCAGTCGGCGTCGCATTCTCACAGCTCTGCGGTTAAATTCTTTTCCTCAGTCTGCTGTTATCTTCCCAGTTTTTAAAACGGTACAGTTCCAATTCTTGTGCCAAGAGAACACATATGTGAAGAACTTGCCTTGAGTCTTTGTCTGACAGCGACGTGATCGGATTCGGACCCGCGACTTTTTTTATCGCAAGTTGCTACTAAAATAGAGTTTATTAAACTAAAATTTTACAAACAAAATAGTCTGACATTTGACGGCTGTGTTGCTGTAACCTGCGAGTAATTTAACTTGTAAAAATTTTGTTGTTTCGGAGCTTGTTTTTCGTCTTTGTCATTGAAGCGTCTTAAGGATATTAGTATCGGTAAATGTCCAAACTCTGCTTGCTTAAGTTTACTGTGAATTTGTTGTACAACATGTTGTACAGCAAATGCATACAAAAAAGTTGAGCTAATCCTCACGAGACGCGCGAAAGTCTATAGCAGTTCCGGTTCAGAAGTTTAGCTAAAAATTGGAGTGTTCACGCTAAGTTAATATACAAATACCAAATTCTCTATCTGGATCCTTGGCGCCACTTTGTGAGTGATATAGACTTGTGTCGCAGGCCGAAATGGCCAAAAAACAGCCCTATTTTGGCGTTCAAAGTTATTCAAGGTCATTGAATTCGGCGCCAGTCGAGAACCAGTGTACGACTTCCTATTAGTAATTAATAGTAACCTAGGCCCTATCTCGCACCGTTACTGAGATACAGCGACTTATTGGCCAAAAATCGCAAATTTTGCCCACCCCCTTTCATTTAGCGCCCTCGTTCGGAGTGGCCCCCTTTGAATTTAGGGAAAAGCTTTACGGTTTCTGAAACTAGAGTCTTCCAGGCAGCCGATGGTGAAGATTTGGTAATCCTAGCTTAGACCGTTTTTAAGTGATCAGACGGACAGACAGAATTGCGATGGCTAAGACGTAAAAAATCAAAAGTTTACAGCAAATCCACAACAAGTCGCAGGGCACAAATTTATGTCAAATCAACGGCCTACAACAAATAGTGGAGTTTGGGTCAAAAGCATTGTAAGGACACGATCGTACACGCAAAGACTGGCGCGTAAACGATAGAAATACAGACGTGTCGGTAGGACACCCCCGTCCGGGTGCAATTCGATAGAAGTGACGGCGTTATGTTTTATTGCGTCTGCCGCCAGTCTGTGCCTACGTGATACAGTCGCCGGGTCGCATCGGCGTCATCAAGTATAGGCCGCCCCAGCATCCTCATCGTCAGCAGCAGCAGCAACAGCAGCCCTGCACGAGCTATTCAGTCGGTACGCCTTGCAAACACGACTAATTATCCGGTGTCATAAGACGAGAGGCGTAATTGAAAGCGGCGTGGTGCGCGTCGTGTGCGATCGATCCTGGTCTGACATCGAGTACACTACGGCATGTAGGCCGCTGTACATTGCGCGACATTTCGTGCACGAGGCATAACGAACCAACCAGTTAGCCGCCAATGCTGCTGCATGCGTGGACCTGGACCGCCTTTTCACCGATACACTACTTAGTCGACCGAAGCTGGCCGGTAAATCACGCTATGATGCTGGCCTTACCAAGCTATTCGCACGGCTTGCGACGAAGAAGTAGTCCGTCCGCCGCGGCAAATTGTGTGTGATCCAAGAAGATTCCACGGCACTAGTTGAACAAAATGTCACGTCATTTGAATATATCGACTACAGTCCCGTCAGTGTGTCTAATGCTTTGCGTTCCGCTTGATGACTGCTTTTAGGACGGAAATTGCCTGTGAGAATTTATGCATTATGAGTTTTTTTCTGTTTTTTTTTGACTTTGAATAACACGAAACAATTTTTGGTAAAAAATGACTGTTGTAATTAACCTTGAATTTCAGTTTGAACCAATTTAGCGTAAGATAGTAAAGTTCAGCTCCTTCGGTTCGTCATTGTTTACCAATAATAGGCTTACAAAAATGCGATGAATTATATAAATGTGGCTGTAAAGAAGCATTTGACTGTAACAAAAAAAATTACAAAGCTTCTGACCGAAGCTCCTGTAGGCTTTTTCTACAGTGATCCTTTGTAATGGTTACAAAATTACTAAGCCCGTGCAAATGCGGATCGTTGCGAACGTTAATTTTTTGTGGTATTTATCACCATCTAAAATTCAGAAAACATAAGTTAAAATGCACAAAAATGTGAGAAAATGTCGCTGTCTATCGAATGTTCTGCTTAGGACTGGAACATTTAACTTCTAGCTGGATCTGCCTTTTTGATGTTTCTTGTGTAACTCGTCAGCCGACGTTTTGCATGTCACATGTATAGGCCAAGGTTTTAACACTGCACACTTTAGACTTGATGTGACGTTGAAGGAGATGTATAGTAGCTATTTCTAGCGGACTAATTATTTGATGTCTGCGACAGCACCGTAATTGAGAGCGTCTGCAGTGGCAAAGGTTTCAAGCGCTACTATATTACATTCCGTCGCCATCGACTTTTCACTCTGTACTTATCGATTCAGAAGTTAATAATTCGGCGTCGTTTTGATCAACGAACGGACGCACACTAGTTTAGGCTATAAAGAACATTAAACTATCAGATCGCAATGAAAAAGAAGTGTTTTTATAATTGCATTTAATTGTATTTGTAGTAGTATTAGTGCTAATGACATTTTAAAGTCGTAGTCATCTGTCAACTTCGTTTACTGATCTATGTGAGACTATGAGATTAGTCACCAACAAAATATACTGCGTTCAATTGTTTGCGTTTGACCGCGGCGAGCTCTGCAATAGTGAATCCACATCGGTCGATTAAACTGGAACTTTGCAGGTGAATATTTCAATAGCATCGCCAACTCGTGACGTCCGACATTGACGTCAAGTGACCGGGGATCGATCATCGTTTATGCCACTGCGGCCGTTGTTGCTGACGCAGTTGCCATAGGAACGCCTCGTTCACGCCTTATGTAGTCGGTCCGCTGGGTCGCGGTGCCCGTTTATCTGTTCTGGCCCGCGGCGCCGCGATACGGCTGGTAGTTTCGCGCCTGACGGACGTCATAATTGTCGGGGAATTTCGCTGACGACCGACCGACCGAGCGAACGACGACGACGTTTCAGTGACGAGTAATTGGATGATAGATGACGGCGCCGCCTGGCGGCAACCGACAGACTCACTCGCTGCACCTCCGCCATGACGACCTACAATCTACCGTCTGTCACCTGGACGACCACGCACCCAGCTGCAGCAGCAGCAGCAGCAGCGCCGACTGTCATCAGAGCGTCTCTCACAGTACTGCGCTGTAATGCTGCTCAGAGTCAATGTCATGTCAGTGTCATCACTGGCCAGCCCCGGGCTAGCGCACAACACACCTACACTTCGTCACATTCAGTAGACATAAGAGTCGTGGGGGTGTAGAACGGGTGTGGAGGAGAGACAACACTCGGACCTCGCACACACTAGCCGACTCAGCGTGCCATGCAACGGACGTAGCTCAGCGACGCTAGACTTTGAACAGCACGCGGCGTGACTGAAGACGTACTCAAGACGAGGCGTGCGTGTCAAGCTGTGCAAAATATGCAAAATAAAACACGTAGACGTCGAGTACCAGCATAGTATTCGGCCGTCCGTCTAGCTGACGAAGCGTCTCAGGCGTTGACAGTGAAACAGTTCACCACAACAGCCGTGATTAAGCCTAGACGCGAAATGTGCGTTAACTCATTTTGGTGATGTTTTAACGTCCGGTGACCGTTACCAGACATGCAAGACAGTAGAGACACGCAAAGCGGTTCTACAATAGGACGGATGCATAGTAAACGTGCGCTGTTGCTTTATGACGGTAATTACGAATATTCTTGTCATCATCGTTCTGCTGCTTACTGCATGGCGCTTGAAATGCTTATGGATTGGTCGATCGGTATTCCAGGCCAGGCGACTATACTGACCGTTGCGGTATATAGCTCGAGGCATCAGTGCTGTTAATGGGCGTCATTGAGTTAATGCGTCGTCTGACCTCTAACTATTCTGCTTCGTCGCCCTTCACGCTGTCTGCGTCGCTGCTGCTGCTGCTGCTGATGCTTAGTGCGACGTCCCGTGTGTCACGAGAGAACGGTCTCTCACGGCGCGTACACAATCACAGGTCTGCTGCGGATCGCTTGTGCCGAGCATTTGACGTCGTTGCACTTTGTGTCTGAATCCGCTAGCTGTTGCTTCTGCTGCGGGTTTTCCCCAACGGTCAACTGTATGCGTTGCGCAATACATACTTGAGGCGTGGTGGAATCTTTAACGATACCGATATACGTGCACTGGTCGGGCCAAAAATTATGTGACATCCTTTCCAGCTACGTCGTTAGAATGCCATATAAACTGCAAAACGTTTCCAAAAGTTTCGGCGTTTCTTTACACGCAGATTGTGCATCATACAACGTTTGTTTTTAGTTAATCTAACCGATGTGACAAAATTACAATTAATTTCCATAAAATAAACTTGTTCACATTGGCAGACAAAGACAAAGTCGTTAAAAATGATACATGAGTGAACAAAAAATGCAAATACACCTGTCTCAAAAAACAAGGTACTTTTATTTTTTTTTTGTATAACTCCGTGAAACACTGGCCGATTTTGATAATTTTTAACATGCAATATCAAGCAGAAACTTGACGTAAACAACTATAAAAGCCTAGTTTTACCAACTTTAGTTTATTACTGTTTCCACACTACTTAGTGAAATGTAGAAATCGTAGTTTGACTGTTAACAACAATAAATTCATACTGGGCCGCACATGCTTCGGCTCAGAAAATCACTGAGATTACAAAATCATTGATAATTTTTTTACTTAATTAACATTTAACATAAATCGTATTTATTTTAAGATCGTACGTTGACGAACTAAAATGACGCGTCAACTGCGAGTGGGCCGCCACGCAGTTATTGAACGTGCTGTTGGCGAGTTGTGTCAACGTCTACTGCGTGCGTTTATGCTGAAATAAAAGATTTTGAGCATAATGCTGTAATACAGATGATGTGATGTAACACGTATGACTTTTAAAAGACAATAATTGTTAGTTGTGGTTGTCGCTGTTTAGTTAATGATTTTTGAGTCGACGAACGCATTACCTATATGAATTTATTGTTGTAAACGGCCAAACTACGACATTTACTAAGTAGTGTAACGACAATATTAAAGTAAGTTGAACAAAACTACATTTATTTGCGTCAAAGTTTTTCGCAATGTTGCACGCCAAAATTGTTAAGATCGGCCAATGTTTCACGGAGCTATTTTAAAAATAAAAGTGCCTGCTTTCGACACGGCGTATAATGCATCTGACAAGAAAGAAAGTTTAAATGCCAAAAGCGTGTCACTTTTTGGCCCACCCTGTATAATGTATACAATTAAATTATTTGTTTCTACGTGAGTAAAATTCCTTCGTGCTCAGCGAGGCTTGGGTAGATTTTACGTAGCTATCGACAATCGGTAGGCCCCTATAGTTTTATTCTGGTCGATTTGTGATGATTTATGTGACTTATTCAGTTTTCTTATTTTTACTTCAGTTATTATTAAATCATAATTTATTTTTATTTTCATGTATTTGCCGTTAATATAAATATTTTAAGAATTGACAAAATAAATGTCAGGCGTTATAGACACCCATAGACAAAAGACTAGGCCTATAGTAGGCTAGGCTTAAAACACCCAGTAGCCTACACACTGTCTTCGTTTTTTACGCGCGAAAGCAGCTATTGCTTTCAGCGCGTCTTAGCCATCGCAATTTTGTCCGTCCGTCCGTCTGTCTGTCACACGGGTGGATCAGTCAAAAACGGTGCAAGCTAAGATCACCAAATCTTCACCGTCGGCTGCCTGGAAGACTTTAGTTTCAGGAACCGTAAAGCTTTTCCATAAATTCGAAGGGGGTCACCCCGAACGAGGGCACTAAATGAGAGAGGGTGGGCTAAATTTGCGATTTTTGGCCAATAAGTCGCTGTATATCTCAGTAAGGGTGCGAGATAGGGCCTAGGTTACTATTAATCACTAATAGAAAGTCGTACACTGGCTCTCGATTAGCGCCGAATTCAATGAGCTTGAATGACATTAAACACCAAAATAGGGGGTTTTATGGATTTTTTGGCGATTTCCGGCTGCGACACAGGTCTATCATTCACAAGGTGGCGACACGCTACTATCGTTATGCAATCCTGATAGAAAATTTGGTATTTGTATATTAGTTAACTTAGCGTGAACACCCCAATTTTCAGCTAAGCTACTGAACCGGAACTGCTATAGGCTTTCGCGCGTCTCATGAGCATTAGCTCAAATTTTTGGTTTTGACTCGCTGCACATGACAACAACAATGAAAATAGTGTGGCATTCCATTTGGGTATAGTCGAAATTATGGACGTGTTCGACTTGCTGTGGGTTAAGTAGCCTACAATTTGTATCTGTATCTGTTTCTGAGTTTCTGACCCGACAGTGAGAAAAGAAACGTTCGTCAACGATATTGTTAAACGGTTCGCTAGGTGTCGGCACGAGCACTTCTCTGGTGCAATAGTGCTGCTGCTGTGTGTCCCATGTTATTGCTGTTTCATCTTACAAACCGCTTAGATGTTAGGTGCTGAACCTTTGCTGTGAAGCAATATTGCACAATTTGCTAGCATAGTAAACGGTTGTGTCAAAATAATTAATCTTCATATCTGAATGTTGATTGTTATGGCGCGTACAGAGCCACGTAACTGAACTGAACTGAACTGATGTGGTGTAGTTTTTGACGAACTGGCCAATGGACAAGCAGTTGTATGCATCATAATAGGCACTAAGTTTATCTATCTAACGGTGTCGGTGATATGTTACTAGTCACGTGACTGTATAGTCACGTATACGCGTCAGCCAATGACCAATTAATGGGCTCGCTGTGCTCGCCCATTAATCAGTTCGTCAATAAAACTAAACCGCGTCATTTCATTCAGTTCAGTTCAGTTACGTCGCTCTGCACGCGCCTTTACAGAGTTGATTTTAGATTTACCCCTACAGAAATAGTAATAAAGTAATAGGCCGACTATTTTTAGACGACCGTACTTACGGAACGGTCGAGTTTATGGTACGAGTTGTCGTCTGTCCTTCCGTTTGTTCGTTTGTCCGTCCATTTGTCTGTCTGTCTGTATTGGATGTATTGTGGCTAAACGGTGCGAGATAGAGCCTAGATTGCTATTGATCACTAATAGGAAGTCGCATATTGACTTTCAAATGACATGAAATTCATTGATCTTGAATGACCTTGGGTCATAACGCACTATGGTATGCCAATCGTGCGGTATTGTGGCTAAACGGTAAATCGTAGGGGGTCGGCGATGGTATCATCGCATAGGGCGCTGGCGACTTGTCAGTAGTAACCATGTATCTATCTGCAGCTGTTTGGCCACAATTTTTAATGGAAAGCTTCAAGCTATTAGTGCTCTATCTCGGAAACGGCGAGATATAGAACCAAAGTTGCTATTGATTCTAATAGGAAATCGCATACACCTTTTCAGATGAGATGAAAATTATCAATCTTGGATGATCTTGAAAGTCACTGGCAACCTATACCGTCAGCTATCCTAGCGACAGCTGGGCTTCTTGTGTTTTTAAGTGTTTCGTCGACGTTCTTGTACTGTTTTGACTGTTTTTCTTTTCTGTTTCTTCAGTCGCCACCTTTATGCGGTGCCAAAGCCGGCATGCATTCATGCCGTTTGTCCGTCCGTCCGTCCGTCCGTGCAATTGTAACTGTGCCCCCCTCGTTTGTTTGTCGGTCTGCCCATGGTGTGTTTTTGCGATTTGCAGTTTATAGCATGCATTAATATACCCGTATTCTGAATTCTTCACATAATTATTGTTAGATGGATTAATAAAAAAATAAACGGACTGTTTACAAAGATAACCTGATCAATTGGCGGTCAAACGATTAAGGGTAAAGGTCTTCGTGCATTCTGTCACATCGACTGTTATTACTTCAAGCTAGCTGATGCTTTCTTAGTATAATTCTAAGGCATGACGCTGACATGCCAACATTTAGTCTATTATTAATTAGTGTCTCAAACAGGCGCATTCCATCTACCTCAGAAACTGTGCATGTGTTAACCCATTTTCACAGTTTTTTCAAAAAAGCGCTACAGAAAATTGGCATAGGCCTATAATGAATTCACATAAGTGATCTAAGCGTAACGCGTTTTATGCAAATATGCTACTTTAATTTAAGTCATTGTTTTACTGCTAAAAACTGAAGCGTTTGTTTTTATTTTGTCCAGTAGGCTTAAATTTAACATTTTATCCCGATTTTACAATTTTAAACGAATTATACGTACTTCGTTTCTTCGCAAAATATCAGGAGTTGATAGGCGGACCTACTATGCTGTAGTTTATCTGCCGGACGGCGAAGACGAACGACAGGATTCGACGTTGATGACTTGTTGGTGTTGCCAACAAAGGTGATTTTCGTGTTTTGTTTAGCAAAATTGCGAATAACATAGTGATTGTTGTAGCAACTAATGTAACGCGCCGAGGACGTGGGGTTTGGAAAGGGACGCCATATTCCTTTTCCAATATGGGGTCTAAGTGCTATGCATCCCTTTCCTCCCGAGAAAAAAATTAAAAATTTAATTTTAAAAAAAATTTAAAAATCAACGTTGAAGTTGCACATTTTCGTGAACTTTTTGCAAGCTAAAATGGTCAAATTGGATTGGTTTCGGCAGCCGCAATGCCTTCCCATGCTCCGTGCGCGCACCCCTCTCTTAATGGTCCTGGTGCTAATTACTAGAGCGGCGGCAACAGTAGAAGACGTATTGCATGCGAGTCGATGCGCAACTGTTCCGCGCACCGGCGGTGGGCATCTTCATTATCGGCACGACGACGTAAGTCGATTTGCAAGTCACACGTGTAAGTCTGCTGTGCACACGTGACCGGTGCGCAGACTTGTGGGCTCGCTCTGTGGGTGGGGTGGTAGGCCTACAGAGCTGTGTGTGGGTGGTGGACACCGGCAGCGGTCGTGTATTACGGCGTAATGTCCTCGTCGTCGTCGGTCGCCGTCCCGTTCGTGCGTCCGGTCGGTCGCCAACGTCGTTAGGCCGACCGATTGAATTATCGCAAACGCGACGTTTTTGTCAATACGACACTTAACGAGCGATTGTGCGCGCGCGTGTGCGTGCGTGCGTTGACGCATGCGTGCTGCGCCGAACGACTTCCGGTCATCTACTGGCCACTGGCAACCGGTGTATGTCGGGGTTACGTACACATAATGTGCGATAATCCGGTTTACATGCTGATATACAGCGCGTAATTCTCAGCACTTCTGCGCCCAAACCATGCACAATGGATCACGATCGAAGAAAGATGTTAGTTATTCATTGCATGAGTACTGTAGCGATCGCTGCAGTTCTGCACATAATCTTACGCATTATATTTCATCTGCGCATTTTATGTCATTTTCATTGTTTTTGTAGGAGAGCTACATCATCTGGGCTTATAATTATTATGTGCTGGCGTATGTCTGTTGTTTTATCATGTCATATCGTCTAAATGAGCTGCACCGCCCCTCATTCTCGGCAAGACACCCTGTATAAAGACCACGCAGTGTAAAGACCGTAGCGCACAGAATTAATAAAGACGACTTTTCGACGGTTTCGAGTTGCGAGCTTAAATGCAAACTTGCATGCGTGTAAAAAGGTTATCCTTTACTCAATAACGAGCGAGGGGCCAGGGCTGATCCCGGTCTCTAGGTAGTCAGCCCGCAGGTGACATATAGGGTGTTTACGCGATCCAGCAAACGTTCAACATTAGCACGTGTTTTTTAAATATATTTGCTGGAAGTTTGCTGGACGTTTGCTAGATCGTGTAAACACCCCAATAGTCATAAACCCGGTGGTAGGCTGCCATTACTTTCCACCAGGCTCGCGGTTATGCGGCATGTATGTAGTTAGTTTGAAATTAGGTACACAAATACGTCAAGATTTTCTGGGTTTTTTTTGCTCAGAATCGATTTAGCCCTTTTGATTGGTTTATTTTTTGTTTAACCAAAAACGACCACCTTTTTGCTGATAAACTACTGAACTAGATAGAATATCTAATGACGTGCAGATCGGATTAAAAGTCAAGTTGGCCAGTCAGAGAAATGGATGAACAACGTAACAGAGAACGTAAAACAATATAGAAAGTCGTACGGGCAGCGAAAGAGACGGAGCAGTTTAAAGCGTCTCATATTAACCTCATCAACTCTTACGGGATGACGACGAAAAAATCAACAACGAAAACAGCAACACTGTTATTAAAAGCCGCACAGTCGGAGCATCAGTTGTCAAGTCGGTGCTCGCTGGTGTAAGATGCGACACGATGGATGACCACGTTACATTCGCTCACGCCGCCTGCTGCTGAGAGTGAGACAGGCCTACTTCAGTCACGAAAACGGGAAAAGACAACAAGTATTGATCTGCGTTTTACTAGAACGCAAACTACAATTTTTTCTTGGATGAAAAACAAAACAGGTAAATAAAATATAAATTATTGCAAGCGCAAGGACTTAAAAACAAAAATTATGGAAAGAAAAAAAACAAAAAAAAATTTTTGAGATGCAAGTTGATTAAACAATGTGCAAAACTTCAGCTTTCAGCGTAAAACACTGAAACATTTGTGACATAAGGCACAAATAATTTGAGCAAAGCTCACGTTACGCGCGATAGCAGCGGTTCTTCCACCTGGGCAATCGTGTACAGCATCCAATAGAATAATACTGCGTTTTGAAGGAGTACCAAATTCGAGGCCTCCGCACGGAAAACTCCTTGAATTTAAGAGATCGAAATTTAAACTGTTAAAAATAGACGTTTTATGCTAAAAAAATTTTTATAGGCCTACGCAGGTTGTCCAGGTTTATCTCCCGCCATTTCGGCGCAATTCACTCTTAAAATGTGCGCCACAGCCGAAAATTGCGAAAAATTCACTAAAAACCCTTTTTTGGGGTTCAAGGTCGTTTAAGCTCAACAATGTTAATAAATCTAAAATGCCTGCCGCCAATGCTTGTTATGATAAGCAGCATGTATGATATTGTGTGTACCTATCTGCAATAGTTTTCACGCTACACGAGCCAATAGCAGTAAAATAACCACTTTTTACGGGGTATCTGTCGTTGACACTCGTGTGCGTAGACCTCCTTGAACGTGGAGAGTCGGGACTTGCACTGCTAAAATCTACGTTTAATGCTGAAAATTTAATATGCAGGTTGTCTGGGTCTGTTTTTTAGCCATTTTGGCGCTATTCACTCTTAGAATGTGTATCGCAGCTTGAAGTCACGAAAATTTTACAAAAATTCCTAATTTTGGGGGTTCAAGGTCGTTCAAGGTCATCGATGCTAATAAAATTAAAAAATCCGTGACCAGTGCTTGTTATGGTAAGCAACATGTATGTGCCTATCTACAACCGTTTTCACACTAAAAGAGCCAATAGCGGCAAAAAAACTCAAGTGTTTTCTGGACCATGCCAAACGTTCGTTTTTGCCGCTCAGTCAACTCGATTTTTGGTAAATTGGGAAGAACTACATCCGAAGATGTAATACTACGCCTAGTTCACAGCAAATGTCTGCCTGCTCTGCTGTATGGTCTGAAGGTTTGTCCATTAACTAAAACTGACTACCGAAGTCTAGACTTTGTGGTGATGCGAGTTTTAATGAAATTATTTTGTACGTCAAACAATGATATTGTAAACGAATGTCGAATGTGTTTTAACTTCAGATTACCCAGAAAAATTGTACCGACACGAAGTGTTAAATTAATGTCGAAATTATCGAACGTTGCTTGAGCTTAATATGGTTATGCTTACTGAGTACTAACAGTTTCATTGTTATTATTATTAATAAGATTTAGTTAAAGTTTGTTTTTTTAAAACTGTGCTACCATTGTATTATGGTAAATAAAGTTGTATATAAAATAACGTCTTTTTATGGGTGCATTCCTCTTTAACGCCCTTGTTCGAGGGGAACCCCCTCTCACTGGGGCACGAAATTTCGTCACGATAAACTAGAGTCTTTGGGGGGGCAACGCACAGTGAAAATTTCGTAATCCTAACTTGCACCGATTTGATACAATACAGCAGTGTGACGGACAGACAGACGGACGCCCAGGCCATGGCCAGACGCGCGAAGATTCTGCTATCGCGCGTAAAAAACGTCACCGGCATCAGGGCGACATGTCTGTTATTAGCGACACCGTTATTTTTACAAGTTATGCACCGCTAAAACAATGCCAGTGTTGTCTAATGCTACATAAGTTAAATTTGCCGCTTTAGAAGCCGTTTTGTGAACTTATAAAATGAACTTAACTGCGTAAAATTATTTTTAAGATAACGCTAAAATTAAGCCAGGTAAACTGTATAAAACCGAATATGCTGGAAATAAAATTTGGCTACTATCTTTGAGGCGAAACTAAACTTAGCATCAAGTGTAATTTACAAATAAAAAACTAAAACTGAAATTAACTCGAGAACTAAAGTATCACTGCGGCAGCGGTGTATCGATGTCGACTGCGTCCCGGAATTTCTGCAGCGTTGCACGGTCGCTGCATGAGACGTGCCACATCGTGGACGTGGCAGCACGAACGGACGAACGTTTCGGCGTCGACGGATCGATGCGCGCCCAGCGCGTGAGTGACGCAGCGTCGTCGTCGTCGTCGTCGTCGTCATCAACGTCGAATGTTGTCGTTCGTCTTCTCCGCACGGCCCACGTCCGCACGTCTCACTGAGAGACCGATAGAAGTCGGACGCGCACAGACGGACGGACGGACGGCTCTAGCAACGAGCGACGTCGGTCGGGTCGGTCGCTGATAGATCGTAGAGCTGCTAGTGCTGGTGCTAACGTTCGTAATGCCACCCGCGAGACTATTGTTACAGCCGTCAACGTCTGACTCTGCGCCGGTATCACATTAAAATGTCTCCCCCATGAAAAATCCGCCCGGAGAGAGATAATCACGGAGTTGATATATTTCTCCTTATCAAAATATCGCCGGCCACATAAAAGCCTCCCCATTATAGAATCGCCACCCAGAAAAGTCTTTCCCGGCCGACAGTGACACTTTACATGTAAAAATTTGACCCGCCCGGGCGGCTGCCGGGCGGGGCGGATTTTTGCCGATAAATTGTCGGCCGCGTGAGACTTTTCTGGGGGCGATTCTATAATGGGCACCTCTGTCGGTCGTCGCTGTTGTTGATTCGTCGTCGTTCGACTTCGGCTTGCGGCGCAGCATTCGCGATGCATGTCGACGCTCATCATCGAACCCGCCTGCAGTGTACATCTAGCTACGATGTTCGCTAGCTGCCCCGCTGCTATCTGTCGCTCACTGCTGGCGACCGTCTGGATCGCTCTGACACTGTCTGCCGTCTGCCTCACCGACGACCGAAGAAACAAACACGCCAGATGTATGTACATAGCCTACGGGCATATACGACTCTTGTCGACTATCGGCATCATTGTACATATATACACTGTGTCTCAAAAAAACATCCCCGACATTTTCGACCGTAACTTGAAAATCAATTATCAGATTTTAATAATTTTTGTTACAAATATTCCTAACACAACTTGCCATCAAATATCCATTCAGTTTCCCAACTCACCCAACGTAATGTTTCTGCACTACCTAGGGAAAGCAGATCAAACAAAATATGCATCAAAATAAACAGAAAATCTGAAAAAAAACATCCCCAACATTATTAGTCGTACCTTGAATAAAAATTATACAGATGATACTGAATGAATCGTTCGTAAGTAAGTGTAAGTAAGATCACTTAATACTTATCTATTCTATAGGTCAGTGCTAGCTGACCAGTTGCATAATAGCTCGAATAGCCTATCGTTTTCTGTCAGCTGTGAACAGTACGAACCCTATGGTCGAAATGGCTAACTGATTTGTGATAATTTTACCCATTTTAGAGTATTATTTTTAAAAAATCTTGGCAATGGTTTTGTAGTCGTCAGTGAAGTTTTAAAGCAAATATTTGCATTGTGTGATCTCACTAATGGCCTGGATCTGAAATGCTATGTGGTCATCTGTTTTTTTCGTAGCGGTCGTTAGCGACATAGGTTCTAAATTGCGTTGTTAGTGAGAGTAATCACCTCGACAGGACAGGTGCGTCGTGCGCTAGCTTAATGATCAGACAGAAGACACGGTCATTTGAGTCGGTGTTCAGCCGTTTCCGCAAGCGCTATGACAGTGTGACACATATTACAGGAATTTAGAACTGGATAAATTTTGTGCGATTTAAAATACCAAACTGCCAAAAATACCAAATCTATGAGATGAGGGTGTCACGTGCAACTAAATAAATTTCTTGTTACATTTTAAAACAGTCTTGTCAGAAAGTGACGAAAGTCGTCCAAATTCAAACACAAAACCTGCGCGAGAAAAATATTTGGAAAGTTATGTGTATGTCAGTCTTGCAAGTCATGAATGAGTGCTGTGTATTGGCAAACGGATAGAATTATGTAAGGTACACTTATTGTCTACCTTACCTAATTTATGTCAACGCACTACCGTGTAAAACGCAGATGCTCCAAATTGATACATTACGCGGTGACTATCAGTATCAGATTGCTCAGTTTTTTATTGTCAATTTGACAGAGAGTGCCGTTTGATGTAATAATTTTGTGGTATTAAATATTTTATGCTGAAAAAAGCAGAGAACAAAATAACTGATTGATGAGCTCAAAACACGTGGTATCCATGAATGATTGCTGTGCAGTTTGATCAGTTGATCGTTAATGCCGCTGTCAGTCGTGGCGTCTCGTATAAACCACTGTGTACACTTTGGGCATAAATTTTGATAACTAAGAAGCAAGTTGTTACACAAATTTATAATTCTGCAGAATAAATCACATTTTAGTGTATTGTGTTCATAATTAAGTCGTTAGAACTTTTTCGGAGACAACAACTCTGCATTATGCAACAATTTGGAGCATCTATACGTTTTACACGGTAGTGGATTGACATAAATCATTGAGTCTACCTTTACATAATTCTATCGTCCTGGCTATCTGTGCCAAAAAATTATCAAACTTCGTGCAGATTTGACGAAGTTCTGACAAAAGCAAGTTGGGTCATTTTTTGGCACACCCTGTAGTTACAACAGATCGCAGTCGATGCAAAAATCCTCGGCGAAAAAAAATCCTATTCAGCTGTATGAATCATATCGCCATGTCGTTCACACCGCTATATACAAAATTCGAGCTTAGCGTCCAGTAGCCGAGGTTTGACTTGGCCACTTGTCTTTCTCAGGCGCGCTGTCGAGGCACGCCGCACGGAAGATGCTTTGCGACGGCGTCTGATCGCTGCGATATGTCGACCTGGTTAATAACATGCGGCTTCCGTGACTGAAATTGCTCAGCACATGATGGATTCATCGGCTCGGATACTGCTGCTGGTGCTTTACTCGCATCCCAGCCCAGCAGCAGCAGCAGCGCGATCCGAGACATCATCATCGTTCGTCGTTTGTGTCGTTTTCCAGCTGCCAACGTAGGCAACTTAGTAAGGAAGTAATATATCGCTGAGGTCTGCATGTAGCGGATTGGAGCGAGTTGCTAAGCAGGCGCTATGGGGACCGAAGTTTTTTGATGACGTATGAGAAAGTGGAAAAGATATGAAGCGGTAATTCCAAAGTTTAGATGCGAAGACGCGAAAAGTTTGCATGTCAGATTTGCAGCCCTTGCCTCTCAGCAGCATTTTGCACGCACTTTTGATCGTTTTCGGTTTTTTGAAAGCTCTCTTTAGTCGATCGAATGCCAGTGTAAAGCGTACAGAGTTTTGTAAAGAAACGTCGAGACTCGAGATGCTTCGTAGTTAAATGATTTTACCTTTTCTTTTACTTTTTTTAGAATGTTCGTTACTTTGCAATTCATTGACTGGGCAAACTATGTTTAGAATTTTATTGGCATGTGTCGAATTTTTTTCCCGGAGAAATAAGCTACGTGATCGAGCTGCGTATTTTTCATTGGACGGTAATGATCTATTCATCCGAATGATTTTTTTGTCAAAACAAAAACACCGTCTGAAGTGCGTTCTGCAACGTTAAATGCTAGGTTGATAAACGTGAATAAACATTAAACATTTCGCTGGACAAGTGCGCTGACAAATACAAATAAATGACTTAACTACATATACCGGTCTTACTGCAAAATTCCTGTGGTGTAGACTTACTTCGGCCAAAAGTTATGACATTTTATTGACAATAGAGAAGCGTGTGTGTTGCGTTAATAAAACGATGTAGTTTGTTATGGATCATAGTACAATGTTGCAATGTAGTACGCAGAAGCCCGCGATTAATATAAAATGCGTAATCGTTGGCGCAACGGCCGTGATGTAGCTTTAGCATCGAACTGGTTTCTGCAAGCGAGCGTTGTAATGTTATGGCGATTGCGAGGGACGTTAGCTGCTGTCAACAGCTGTTCTGCTGGCGGCCAAATATCGTTACTGATGTCTAGTAATGCTCGCCATTATCTGACGGCCATTGTGACTGCGACGCTGAAATCGATTGGCGCGAGAGCAGTCGTCAGCAGACGCTTCCTTTCGTTGTTTGCTCGCTGCCGACTGACGGAAGACTGCCGCGACTTACGACTTACGACTTACGACGAGAGTGATCGTGTTTCTGATAGACAACACGTGCATCGGTCGCCTCGATTCCACCGCATATTGTGTTGCGACTAGACGCATCCGTCGTCATCGTGATCGTCGTCGTCGTCGCCCGGCACCGCTGATGCTCGGCTGCGGCTGCGGCGGCTGATTGCACCGGATGCGGAGATCTGATGCGATGGCGTGCACTGCTGCAGTGCAGCGTTTGAAAAATATTGACCGCTGCGGCTCTAATTGCTCATCAGTGCCGAAGCCGATCAATTCTCACGTGTCCCATCGAGTGCTTGTTAACTGCACCACGTTCATACATACTTGAGCGAGCAAGCGCCGCTGTTAAACGATTAATTGGTCGACTCTCGATGAAAGCCAAACGTGTAGTGTAGCAAATGGATCTGGATCGAGCCTTAGATGCAGCAGCAGCAGCACATTCCCAGTATGTGAAAATGACGGCTTCACATAACTACAGCTGCGTGATTACAATATGGAGTTATGTTAGCACGGCTTCAGTATAGCTAATTGATCAACAATGGAAAACTGGTGTTTTCTTACGCACTTCATTTGTGTAATTTATAACGCATTATGTTTTTGACATAACGTTATGTTTCTTTGTATTAAATCACTGTCTGGAGTGGTAGGCCTAACGTTTAGGCCTAGGCCTAAACGAATTTATGCACCCAGACTCAACTCGCACGTGGTACTGTTTTCGTAACTTTCGACTGCAGTCATGCATGTACGTCATAAAGCAAACGACAGTGTATACTAGATACTCGTACCGCATTGCTGGAGTGGGTAAGCGAGTACGCGGTACGAGCTTATACCACGCCAGACAGTGCGGTAGTATACATAAACCACGCTCAGATGGCATGGACTACACCGTCGTTTGCTTTAAGACGCACGAATGCAGCCGAAAATTGTGAAAACGGCACCAGAGCCAGCTGGGTGTGGTTTAAATGCTATGCCGCGGTGTAATGATGATATCGGTTGTTGACGGTGTGTTGTACAGCGCCGCCGGTGCTGGTCAACGTGTCGCCGGATGTGGTCGTGCGCAATGAGGGCGACGACGTCGACATATTCTGCGAGGCGACGGCGACGCCCGCCGCCACTCTCACCTGGTACAAGGACGGGCGCCAACTCGCATCTTCCGGTCACGTGACAGTGGCGGGAAATCACGTGGTGCTGCGCGGCGTCGAGCGGTCCGACGCCGGAGTGTATTCTTGCGCGTTCAAGAACATCGCCGGCACCGCATCGCACCTCGTCAAACTCGTCGTGCAAGGTACGATGTTTGCACTTATTCTCGCAGTTTTATACTAGATACTGCATCGCTGAAGTGGTTAAGCAAGTACGCAATACGAGCTAATACTATTCCAGACAGTGCTGTATCATACCACGCTCAGATCGCAGAGACTACACTGTTTTTGCGCGCGAAAGCAGCTACTGCTTTCAGCACGTCTTAGCCATCACAATTCTGTCTGTCCGTCTGTCTGTCACACGAGTGGATCAGTCAAAAATGGTGCAAGCTAGGATCATCAAGTTTTCATCGTCTGCCGCCTGGAAGACTCTAGTTTCAGCAACCGTAAAGTTCTTCCATAAATTCAAAGAGGGTTACCCCAAACGGGGGCGCTAAATGAGAGCGGTGGGAAAAAATTGCGATTTTTAGCCAATAAGTCGCTCTATCTCAATAACGGTGCGAGATAGGGCCTAGGTTACTATTAATCACTAATAGGAAGTCGTACACTCTCGATTGTTACCGAATTCAACGACCTTGGATGACCATAAACGCTAAAATAGGGGTTTTATGGATTTTTTGGCGACTTCGGGCTGCAAGATACATTTCGATAGCGAATTGCGCCGAAACCAATTGAGATAGACATCGACCAGCTGCATGTGAAATTTTTAGCATTAAACGCAGATTTTGATAGTCCAAGTCTCGATTTTCTAGGTTCAAGGAAACCTGCGCACGAGGGCATCAAAGAGCGGTACCCCCTTTAAAGTCGCGACGAAATGGCTGGAGATACTGACAGTTTGCGCGTCTCGTGAGCATTAGCTTAAATTTCTTGTTTGCTTTATGACGCACAACAGTGCTGCTGAAAGTTGTGAAAACGGTACCATGTGTGTGTTAACTACTGTGATGCCTATAGAACGATTTATTATCAGAGTCTCGCATTGATCAATAATTGTAAGCACTTTCTCATAACACTTTCTTTCTTGTTTTGCGTTAGGCTGTATACGTTTCTCTTTGCATGATCATGATGCTGGTTGCTGGCTTAATAGTGCACGTTTGTGAATAAAGACAACCATTATTAAAATGCTTTATGAAGCGTTAGTTAGTGTTTTTGTAAGATTTGAAGGGTCAGTCATTAACTTATTACTTGCATAGTAATGATTTTTGGCGTTGTTTGTGTCACCTTTGAGCTATAGTTTTACTAGTATAATAAGCCGGACAGTAGCTGTATTGTCTTTTGCTATCACTATCGTTATTTAACGCCTTAAAATTTATATTGTTTAGTAAGTTGACGCATAGTCTTTATTTATTTAGTGGGTTTAGGCAATCTACTTCATTGTTACTAATTAATTTTGACGCAGCAATAACTGTTTAACATTCGTGTATTTTGATATTTTAGGTGACGGATGGGTTGCATCTGGTGAGTTTTTACTTTTAACTACTTCTGGCTACTGTGAGATAAAGTAAAACATTTACTGAGAAATAACGAATATAGCAATGATAATTGTAACGACCACAATTAATCATTTGTTTAATTGCGGAGCCAACCTGCTTTGGCGTTTTTGGTGTCAACATCCTGTACACTTTTGCTTGTTAAAACTCCAAAATTTATGTATCGGTTGGCAAAAAAAAGCTTTAGCTTCTAGCGGACGAAGCTCCCAAACCTTCTATGTTACCGTTCCTTAAATGCGCCATCAATCTGAAGTTTTTTTTTCAAATTTGACCATGTCCTGTTTTGTGCAGTTTAAATACACTGTTGTCAGTCTGCTCTGTGCGTCGTATATAGACTCTGGATTTATTGTGTCATTTCTGTTGGCATTACCAAAGTTTGCGATTTTGATTTTGACAGAGGACAGTATCGTTTTCCACTGGAATTTGTTTCTGTTAACATCATCAGCTTGTCGTGCCCGATGTACGAGCGTAGGCGGCTTCGTGAACTAAGCAGTGCACCGGTAACCTTTTCTGTTCTCCGCCTGTCTTACCATTTCGACTAGGCTTCTTTCGCCCCAGTGAACGATATCATCAATCCACTGTTTTTTCTGACCACCTTGCCGACGTTTTCCGGGCATGATGCCCAGCATGATGTCTTTCTCTAAACTCTCGTGTCTCGTTGTATGACCGAAGTATTTCAGTTTGCGTGATTTCACTTGTCCCAACAGGCTCCTGTCTTGGCCTACCCTTCGTAAAACCTCCTCGTTCGTCACATGTTCAACGTAAGAGATGCGCATAGCACGGCTATAGCATTGCATCTCAAACGCCTCTACATTCTCGCATAATTCTTTGTTCAATGTCCATGCCTCCGAGCCGCAAGTGACGATAGGCCAGACCAGTGCTTTGATGAGTCGAGCTTTTAGTTTATTACTCACTGTACGTGACTTCCAAATTGGAACTAACTCGCTCAGTTTCTGTCTCGCGATTGCCAGTTTCGACTTGACCTCCTCGTCACACGACGCTTTAGAATTGAACATAGCTCCAAGATACTTGAACGATTTGGTTTCACTCAGAGTGCATCTAGCTACCGTTACAGTTATTGGTTTCGGATCATCGCAAACTTTCATTACTTCAGTCTTCTTGCCATTTATCTTCATGCCCAGTTCAGTAGCCGCTTCATGCAAGCGGTTGACAATGTCTTGTAACTCGTCTTCTGTGCTGGCGATTAGCACAATGTCATCTGCGTATCGAAGATTAGTGATACACCTCCCGCCAATCTTGAACCTTCCGTATCCGTCAAGTGCTTTACGCATCAACAACTCGGCCACCCCTGCCTCATTCCTTGCTTGGCTTGGAACCAACCACTTGTCTCGCCATGAATACGAACATTGGAACTTTGGATTTCGTATAGCGCTTGTATGAGGGCGACGAGATGTTCGCAAATCCCATGTCCACTATCACTTTCCACAGTTTCTAGTGGTTTACTTTGTCAAAGGCTTTTTTGAAGTCTACGAAACACATGTACAGCGGCTGCCTTCGGGACCGAGCTTTTTCTGTGAGGATTCTGAGGCTGCAAAGGTGATTGTGCGTACCTCTCTGTGGCCTGAAACCCGTTTGTTCCTCAGCTACCTCGAGTTCAGTTTTGGATGTGATCCTTCCGAGGATGACCTTTGGTAGTATCTTGCTTGTATGAGATGTCAGAGATATCGTTCGATAATTTGCGCATACTGAAGGGTCCCCTTTCTTGTAGAGTGGCACAAACGTTGACTGGGTCCAATCGTCTGGCCACTTTCCTGTTTGCCATACGCTCACAATGATCCGAAGCATTGCCTTAACCACAGAATCTTCTCCCAACTTGAGTAACCCGATTGGTATGCCATCTGGCCTTGCTGCTTTTCCGCTCTTTGTGGATTCGAATGCCTTTTTACCTCTTTTACTGTTGGAACTGGCTCTGCTGGACCAAGTTCCAAGTCATATGTATCATTGTCAGTGTTGGTGTACAGGGTCTCGCAATACTCTCGCCACCTTTCCAATATGTCAGCGCTCTCTGTCAGTGTGCCACCGTCTTGGGCCGAAATCACTTTGACTTTGGACATGCTTTCTTCGTTAAGCGATCGACTGTCTGAAACAAGTCTTTCAACTTGTTCTTTTTGCCAGTTTCCTCAATTTCCTCGCATATCTGTTAGCATAATAACTCATAAATCGCTGCATTCAGCTTGATAAAATTTTGCATGATCATGTACGTCGATAACATCTAGAACCCTATTAAAAACTTTGAGGTCATAAGTCTTAGGTTAAGCTCAGATGGGTTTTGTGTGCATGATGTCCGCGGGCAGTACTTAGCCTTGAGCAAATGTTTTTGCGAATATCTCTGGCAGTTCTGTGGCGCAGGCAACATCTATTTCTTGACGACACCGCGCAACACGACTGTGGCCGAGGGCAACCGTGTGCGCTTGCAGTGTCGCGCTGAGGGCTACCCGGAGAACATAACTTACCGCTGGTACCGCAACGACGTCGACGTACAGCTGATTCCAGGCCTCATGCAGGTCCATGCACTGGCCTTACTCTGATCACTAGCGGTGTCAACATCGATGACCTTGAACGACCTTGAACTTCCAAAATAGGGAGTTTTGGTGAATTTTTCGCGATTTTGGGCTGCCACGCATATTTTAGGAGTGAATTGCGCCAAGATGGTTGGAAATAGACCAAAACAGCCTGACGAAATTTTAAGTGTTAAACGTAGATTTTAGCAGTCCAAATTTTGATTACGTTCAATAAGGTCTGCACACGTTTGTGACAAAGAAGGGTATTCCGAAAGATGGTTATTTTTTCCGCTATTGGCTCGATTAGCGTGAAAACGGTTGCAAATAGGCACAGACGTGCTGCTTATCATAACAAGCACTAACGACAAACTTTTAGCGGTATCAACAACGATGACTTTGAACTACCTTAAACTTTAAGATAAAGGTTTTTAGTAATTTTTTGTGATTTTGGGCTGCAGCGCTCACTTTAAGAGTGAATTGTGACGAAGTGAATGGATATAGATCAAGACAACTTGCGAATAGAAACTGCTATAAGCTTTCGCGCGCCTCATAAACATTAGCTCAGATTTCTTGTTATGCTATGTTATTGTTTTTGCTGGTATCATTTATGCAATAAAATGATGATGATGAAACTGCCGTGTTTTTGTGTGTAAAAGGTCAGAGGTCAGGTGATGGCTGACGGCACGTTGTTGATCTCGAGCGTGGACAAAGACGACAGCGGCTGGTACAAGTGCCGCGCGTCGAACCGCGTCGGTTCGTCTCCGCAAGCTCAGGCATATCTCAACGTAACGTGTGCGTATCACACTGCCGAGTTCTAGGCTACAGCGTGACAAGCACACTGATCCGTGCTTTGAGTGGTCGTCTAACAATGAGCGCCGGATGACTAACGTAACGAAGCTCTGCAGTGCACTGCACGTGGGTTCTACTGATGCATCTGCGTCAGCGACAGCCGCGGCTTAGCCGCTAAGCTCGGCTTGCGTATGCTGACACACAGAGAATACAATTCGTCATCTTAACTTCGTGGCAGTCACGACATATTTTATTGCAGGCCACGTATGCGCTGCTTTTCTTGTAAGCCGAAGTTACAACGTTGCCAGTGTGCTTGGACAGAAAAATTGGAATTGTATTTAAATGCACGCTAGCCTACGTCATATTGCTGTTTGCTACTTTGCTGATGACACTAGGCTAAAGTGTCATTACGACGTGTGCACACTGCACAGAGTGACAAAGATGCCCAAAAGCTATTTTGGTTTCACGGATTTTTAAAAGTTTAAAACGAAAGGTTTATCAACAACGAAATTACGTTATAAATAAATTTTAAAAAGTTAACAATTGATTATCAACAGAATAAACGAACGAAAACAGTATTTTGGTAATTGAAGCAATAATTAATAGCAGCGAAAGGGATAACAATGATAATGTCATGGATGATGTAGCCAAAGTAGACAGCTTTCGCCACGTGACGAGCTGTGCTCTATGAAACTGCCAGGTTCGAAAGTATTTAAACTATTAACTGAAGGATCAACAAAAAACTTCACTTTTTGTGATTGGCGTTACAATTAAATATATAAGTCTAACTGAATAAACAGTTATAAACAGTTAGCCGTTTGCCCTGCACATCACGTTTTCGCCGACTGCTATATTAGCATCGCACGTAGTGGCCTCATGACGCGTTCGTTGTCCGATCCAAACATAGCTTGATTGACAGCTGTCGTCGTCGCTGCCTCGTCCGCGATCCTTGGCACTGACAGAACTTAAAAGCACACACTGAAAACAATTACGTCGTTGACTGATAGCGGAATACACAAAGACAGCTCTCAGTTCGAACGTGCAGCGACGCCATTGCTTTTTCAGTCAGTCGCGTTGTGTGCACTAACTGTCCAGCCTGACTGTATGGGAGTCACCCTGAGACAGTTCGGACTGAAGTTCACGCTTGAATTGTGAACTCGTTTTCCCGTAGAACCGCCGCTGTCGGCTCGCTGGCAGCGTCGCTGGAATGACTTTGCGATAACAGACCGAACGCAGCTTGGTCGCCCGATCGACTGCAGAATGTGGGCGGTAAACTGAAGTGGCCAGCTGTCACGCGGTCGATATTAGCCTAAAGTGTAGAGTAATGTGCTTGATGACTGGTTCTACGTACTCCCAGGCGGGAACTTGTCTGTGCTTGCAGAGAGTTCTTCCCTGAATGCACTCCAAACTTTCAAGTCTTTAGTGGGGGTAGAAGTAGGGGAGGGGTCAGGCTGTTCAGTGAACCGAGGCCCTCGAGCTCTTAGGGCCCCGAAGGGGCACCAGTGCAACGGTAAAATTAGGCATGAAAATAATAAGCTTACTTACCAAAAAAAACTAACAACCAAATGTGTAAAGGTTGTGCATACACGATTTTCCACAGCAGGAGAGGTCATTTAAAAACACAAAAGCAACAGTTATTGACCCCAATAGGGGAACATGGGTGAGAGGAGGGGGCTTGCTGCCCACCTCACTGCCATTCTTAGCTTTTCTGAATTGAGAACCCTTAACTTACGGTTAGCACAGCTTTGCTACGCCACCGCAAGCGTTCTAAGCTTATTCTTTCTTCCATGCAGTTGTGGACGTCCAGAAATTACAGGACTCGATACGTCCAGTTCGCTTCTTGTGCGTCAAACACGGACATGTTTCTGTTACGTTGCCACCTCTCATCCAGTGGCTGAACAAGAAGACGTCGACACAGCACGAGTACTTAGGTGCTCAGCAGTCGGTCTAACGATATCGAAAGCTTTCGTGCTGCTGGTCTAACGTCGGGCTAAAGCTTGTGTTTCTTGCGCATCTACAGAGCTGACGTTGACCTACGTCGACACTAACCAGTACGTACGATGTACCTTTCGGTGCTAAGTTTTAGGCTCCCGTTGCACCCGCAGTTCAGATGCGTCGAACCACAAGCGATGGCAAAAGCCGCGAACGACATAAAGTTCATTCATAGAAAAAGCTTTTCTGTAAGGGACCGCAAGCAAAATGTTCGGAAGTGTGGAAAGAAGAGCACTCGGTTGCGCTGTTAGTCTTGCCAAAATAAATTGTCCAGTTTTCCAGCAGTTTATATACGTTTTTCTTCTGTTTTAGTGGTGCAAGAATTTTTGACGCATTTCAAAATGTTCACAGCAACGTCGCACTCGCAGAACGAATGCAAGATGGCATCTGATATAAAGGCTACAGATCCGGCTCTGCAGCTTCCCTCGCCGATGCAGTTTTCTCTGTTTTCCGTCAGTTCTGGTCTGTGGCAGCATCGTTGACGTCGCTGGCATCAACAGCTCGTTCCAGTGCGTGACGTCACATTTCGTTACGTCATTCAGTCAGTCAGTCAGTCGCTGCAGTCGTCCATCTATTTCGCACGCCAATGCGCCCAGGGTCCTGCGACTGCGCACACGGCGACGCGCAGTGGAGCGTCACGAATTGCTCTCGTGTGATGCACATAAACAGGCGAATGTCGCAGCACACTGGCGATTCGTCGTCACTGACGTTATGCGTTATTACACAACTTCTTCAGCGTTCCGCTTCTGATCGCCGACGTGTGCACTGTGCAGAGTGACGATAGCTTTGTACTGTAGGGTGGGCCAAAAAGCTTTGTAAACTATGCCAGTATAATGCTGTAGGCTATAAACTGCATGGCACTAGATGAGCAAATTTATTTATACTGATTGGACAATTTTAACACTTGCTATTAATTATTAACAGCTTAAAGTCCCGTTTTCCATGCACATTTGATGGCCGATCAAAATGATCTCCAATCAGCTTTGGGACTTGATCGGAAATCATCTCAGTGACGATCATTTTTGAACATCAAGTTGATCGGAGATCAGTAAATCGGAGATAAATTTGATTTGACTGTGCATGAAAAACGGGTTTTTATTTGATAACATTTTTATAGTTTTCGGAAACTTGACATTATATGTTTAGCGGGCGGAGGCACACTGCAGTGTTCCATGTTGTATAGATTTATTTTTGATTATCGTTTTTTTACGTTTTATTTGTATGCTGGTAAATTAATGAGTACGTGTACGAATCTTTGTCGCCTGTTGACAGTGCTATGGTTACGCATGTGTGGTATTGTCTGTTGTTTTACGTACAGATCTGCCTCGCGTGCTGAGCATGCCGGAGCGGTTGTATCTGCCGCGAGGTCTGCTCGGTCGCATCGACTGTCCAGTCGAGTCCAATCCGCCGCGCACGGTCGTCGTCTGGTCCAAGGACGGTCGAATGCTCGACTTCCAGACCGTGCAGCACGCCAAGGTCAACAGACACGGCACGCTCATTCTACATCCTGTGATATCGTCGGACGAGGCGCTATATTCCTGTACGCCGTACTCGCCGCTCGGAGCCGGCCAAACCTCCGCTCCCGTCCGAGTCTTCGTTCGTGGTCAGCATCTCAGCCTACAGTACACTCGCTTCTATCGCAGAGAGCTTCAACTTTAAAAGGCGCGTCACGCGCACAAAGTAACTGATGTTCTCACGAACCAACATGCACTCACGTTTCTCTTGTTATGGGGCCGTCCTTCCTAGAAGGAGGCCCCATTATGTATCGATGCTGTCCGTCTGTCCCGTGCCTACTTTTTTTCGTATCGTTTTAGGTACGTGAGCCTTAACTCGTACGGAAAACGAAATTCCCATAGTAAAGATAGGGAAATTGCCGGGACGTACTCAACTGCAAGGACGGCCCCATAGCGGGCGACCCCTCAACGGCCGCACCCTCTTGTTAGACATCATAACAAGATAACACATGTTCGATTTGTTGTAGCACGCAAGGTAGGCTAGATCTTCGCACACGTGCCTTCGACACCAAGCGGTTATGATAGGCTATAGTTTGCAACAACCGGGGAGGCCACGTGTTCAATTGATATGCGGTCGTCCGCTTAGCTATGCACACACAACACTTACTTATTTTAAACAACAGATATGAGGAAGATCGTCTATATAGAGCCCTTGCTCACTCACACCGGCTCAAGATTTGAAACGGAGAACGGGCGACGCACACATATTAAGTCACAGAGCTCTGTTAAGGCGACACTGACTAGGTTCGACTTATCTTATAGATTTATGTAAAAAAACTGTTCAGTTTATATACAGTGTAAGGGTGACATCGTGGCTGTAGATATAAAACAGCACAAATCACAATTTAAAAATTCAAACTTTGCCACTACACAGTCAGCAAAGTTCTTCTGACATTGTGTAATGGTGATGTTTGAATTTTTAAATTGTGACTTGTCATTGTTTACCTGTTTGAGTTTATTTCTGCCATAAAATGTAACATAAAATTCAATAACAAAAGACAGGAAAAACTAGACACGTGTGCGAAGTAATAGATGGAGATTTTGTGCACGTTGCGGCGTGTTGGAATGTCTCGTTTTAGATCCACCGTACTTTACCCTGCGTCCGCAGCCGATCTACCAGCGACAGGCAACCCAGTCGGTGGTGATGCCTTGCATGGCGGACGGCGACCCTCGCCCGGTCATCTCGTGGCGAAAGGTCAGTACTGTTAGTCAGTATTGGTCAGTATTGGTCACTAATGGTCGCTGCGACCTGCTCGCTGTCAATCTGTGTGCTTCATACAAGCACATATGTGACAGTCTTCTATTTGTATGGTAATGGCTACTGCAGACGGACGGCTGGACGGCTATTATTTATGATAGCTCTATTCCGTAAGACAGATAACAACGTGATGTAACGTGTTCGCGCCGGCAGAACTTCTGTGTATATGTGATCTGTCTCGTCTTGCGCAAAAAGCTGTGCAGCCCCGATGACAGTCACGATGTGCGAATCTCTGCGTTTTCAAGACACCGTTCATCCATTTGAATTATCATCTATCCGAATTACTTGACTTTGACGTTTGACCGTTTGACGACTAATGAAACTTGTCGCTGTGTCGACGAATCATCGTACTGTGCCAGTCAGAAAGTTCATCATTATTTGTCGAGTTTTTCAACACTGTGTGTCAAAAATACCATTGTTGTCTAAATATTTACCAATACCGGATCACCTGAAATTCACTCACTCACTCACTGGACTGTTTGACCGGCGACTGGTCGTTGCGCCCTAGCTCCAGACATCACGATCACCGACCGCGTCCCAGCTAGCATCTGCACTGAGCCGGACGTCGACCTCCAGCTGCACGCTGGATCCACGTGATGTCGAGGAAGACCTCGTGTACGCTTCCGATCCGGCCCGTCATTGGTTCACAAATTATCTCAAGCGTGTCGCTACACTGCCGCGTGGAATATAAATTCGAATATAAGTATTCCAAATTAGGGATGCACCGCATTTCGATCCGGATCCGGGTCCAGCCGGATATCCGGTGGTTTTTTGTGAATCCGGCTGGATCCGAACGTTCTGGATCACATGCACTCACGTTAAAAAATTCAGTCGAATGCAGTCATGACAACTGGGCAAAGACAGATTGTTTGCACACGCACTGGAGAGAAATGTAGACAACCTCGTGGTGACGTCGGCGTGTGGAAATCAGACTGCATGAACTAATGCACTGTTAGTCGGTCACGAAGTTAAAGTGAGTATGATAATATGTTGTCCTGACTTGCTTTAGTTACAAGTGCAGAAGAGATATAACGTTTTCGTGTTACGCTAGTTTTCTGACACTAATATTTTACAAGGTATTGTAGCAACACGTTTGAGGTCAGATCTATGGGGCTTCGAGTATCGCTTTACTGCATATTTACTAACTACCCTTGTGGTCGTGTTGTGCTCTTGCTATGCCATTATAGGTAGTTAGATTTAACAAATAACATATTTAACAAATAGTTTGATGGATGTGGCCGTGACTCCTGGATGTAATATTTATAATAGACTGATTTCTACTTATATGTTTAGTGTGTTGCAGTTTCAGAGACACAAATTTAGCTTTTAATTTAAACGGCAAAGCTCTGCAGAGACATTTTATCGGCTCGGAGACTGTCGGCACTCGGCCTACAAACAACCCCAAAGCCTGAGGATGTACAGTACATACGACGGGATTATGTAAATTGCGCTGGGTGTTAAGTCATGTCGTACGTGTAGGGTTGTGACGAGACAAGAACTGCGGTGACCGATAACATTGAGCTGGCTTGATTGTGTCCGACTAGCTCGTGTGTTAATGTCGCTGTGGTTTTAGCCGTTAAGTCCATCCACTTTTATAGAGTAATTGTGTGTCTACAATCACTAACTTTAATTCTCACTCTAACCCTAACTCGAGCCCTACTCTTAGTTACAAGAAAATGTGAAGATTGAGTCAACGTCTTAGAAGTGTAGGCCTATATAAAAAAACCCTAAAACTTTAACATTCAGATTATCGAGCTGCCTTTTACGGAGTGCGCCGCTCTGGTCTGTACAATTGGATTAATTTGCTCGTGCAACATATTTTTTTAAATGTGCAGAATTTGTGTTGTCAGTTATTTTTTTTACAAAATTAATGCTCATTCACCCGCCGTTTGTTTTCAAGGTTTAATAAGTTAGTGGTGTTCGAGACCAAGTTACCTAGCTTTAGTGAATATTACTAATTATTATGTATTTATAATGATTTCCATTATGAAGTCACTGTTGTCACACAGTAACTGATGTGTATTACGAAAAAATGTACTATTATTGTTTAATTTTATGTATTTATAATGAAATACTTAATTGAAAATATTTGGACGATAAAAATATGAAAAAAAACAAAATATGACAGCTGTATTTTACTTTTTTTATTTTCACGACTGATGATAAGTTTAGCGCCAGAGTATTGCAGCATTTTGATATTATGGTAAAAAATCTGTCTGAAGGGTTTAAGACTTGAAAGGGTGTTTTTCAAATATTTTATTAAAAAATTATTCGTGTTTTTATTTTGTGGCTGCTAAAAATTCTATAATGCACAGGAGTGGAATCGAAGAATGTTTGATGGTTTGCGCGTGGGCGGTGCGTTAAGTTACATTACGTTATAATATTTCTGTAGTGTGACTGAATAGAGTGCGTTCTTCCTGTCTCCCCAGTAGCTGAAGAATGGTAGCGTCTGGCGTGAATGGTCTTTCTAGCCGACCGGCTGCATGGCGAGATCTGATCGACCCGTTCGTCCGTCACGCTGAACAAATCATCGGCGTATTCACCGACAAATTGGAACAGTGAATTAGAATCGACGGTCACCAGGGCACCGACCGAGCGACCGAGCGACGGCGGACAAGTATAGCCCGGTGCGGTGGGTGGTCGGTCTCGCGCGGTGTGTCTGCGACGGTTTATCCGATTAGCGGCTTGACAGGCGTTTTGTGACGACGAGCGGCCCGGCGGCGCTGGTCACTCCAAGACTCTCGCTGTTCCGTCCCCCTCTTTACTTCTCTCTTTGGCGGCGTCTTCGCGGGTGATACGCGGTGGCTGGGCACGCGTCGAGTCGTCGGTTCCTCGTTAGCGGCCCACTTCAACGTTTGTCATACGTTCACTCGCTCGGTCTGCACGGTATGGATGGACGTCGAACTAGCAACGATGACTGCTCAGATATTCCGTCTCATCTAAACGCCGCTTGCACATCGTCGATGCTGCTGCTTGCTTCCACTGGCGTAGTTATGGGGGCACTTGGGGTACGTGCTTCCCCTAAGATCGATACTCAAAATAGTGCCAAAATGCACTATAAAACACTTTATTTCCATACAAAATCGGAAAATTCTCTGGCAGGAGGCACAACCTCTTATAGTAAAGAGATTACGAGGCCTTTTACAGTGTGTCCACAAAAATGCCTTTTTTCGTCAAGATATTGAAATATTAACACAGATCCGCATGAAATAAAATAATATTTTACGCACATTGTGACATTCATTTAGACCACTAACGTAAAATTCCATAGGAATTTGTCGGTCCATTCAAAAAAATTTTTACTTTGAAGTGCTTTCTCAGATCTGGCCGACGTGATCAGTAACGTCACTTCTTGTTGATAAACAAACAAAATGTCAAAAAATAATCGGGACTTAATCACAATGCTCAATGTTGAACAAGGATACGGCGCTAAAAGACTGGTAGCTAAATTTTCGGGAAAAATGATCTCTTGCTTGTGTGAAACGCTTGCTACACACGATTGATACGACTGGATCGGCAGATCGCATAATTGGCAATGGTCGACGTCGCGCGCTAATTGTCCAAGAGTTTGCGCTGAGTTAGGAAAATGCACCAGGAACACGCAAAACTGGACTGCAAATTGCGAGAAAAATTGTATCCGCGCGAAAGTAAGACACTTTCATCAACCGATTAAACAGATGAACTGTTTCAACCGACATGGGCTGATCTGTGTTTGAAAACTTTTATTGTTCGGCAGCGTTATTTAAAAATTCATAAATTTGCAAAGACACGGCAGATTTCTACAAAACTACACTGTAGTGTTTAGAATAGATATTGTTTCGTCTGCGTAAAAGTTTATTTAACTCGGTGCCTGTTTGCGCTTATTTATTGCATGTTTGGGGACCACTTTTGTGGACATGCACAGCGTGCTTGCAACCAGTTAGGCCTATACGAGTGACAACTCACAACTGTTTTACGTTTGGGTTTTGTTGTATTGTTGTATTAGTTTTCATTTAGCTTCGTCGCAGACGCGTCTGATCGCCGTTTTATTGTCTGGTCTACAACAACTGGACAGTGCTCCGGCCTCCAGGAGGCACAACGTCTGTGTATAGTCTCATTACTATAGCATCGAACCATCGGTCGACATTCGTTCATCGCTCATATCCGGGCGTCGAACCGTGGGCCGCGCTCTGCAGACTGCAGTGTGTTGCTGGTGCGACGAGAAAAGCTGTTGGCGATCGTCGACCGAATATAATTCGATCTGGCCGCGTTCGTCTTCGACGCCCGCGACGCCTACTTGGCGTGTCCCGGCCGGTGGCGAGCGAGCGCGAATGCTGTTATTACCGAAACGGATCTATTCGGCTTGCGGATCCACTCTTGCGGAGCCGAGACGCAGCATCTAAATTCTGCAGCTCGTTAAATTTATCCACACTGTAGGCTAGCTCGCTGGCCGTTGCCCATGGGTATGGGACGTCTGTGTTGAAAGTAGGCTTGGTGTGTGATTTACTACTATACACTCACTTTTTTTCACTCAGTGTACACTCGCAGTCTAATGTGCTCGGTATTATTACGTGACTTTCGTTTTTGTTGCGACGTGACAAACTAAAAATCACCAAGACAGTGCAAAACTTTCGCCAAGTCTAAAACAAGAAAAGGCCCGCTAACGCAAAAAAGAACGCGCAACAGCGGTGCATGTTTGAAAGCCCAGTAAAACAAAATCAGTCGCCAGATGGCGCCAGACGACCGGCGGCTAATTATCTATAGTGTTTTACTTGTACTCACCAGCGGGCGTGACCTGTTTCGCTCTGCCAGCGCCGTAGCGGCTAGAAATCGCAAATTGTCCTAATTCCCCTCTCATTTAGCGCTTTCGTTCGAATTTATGGTAAAGCCTTACGGTTCCTGAAACTAGAGTTTTCCAGGCAGCTCAGGGTGAAAATTTGGTGATTCTAGCTTGCACCGTTTTTGACTGATCCACCCGTGTGACAGACAGACAGACAGACAGACAGCATTGCGATGGCTAAGACGCACTACAGCAATAGCTGCTGTTGCGCGTAAACATGAACCAAGAAGAAAAGTGACATTGCTGACGCCGAGGACAATAATTTTGCTGCTGTGGACTGTTCTGCGTGGTCTTTTGCTGTCGTTTATTGTCCATCAATCCCACTTTTTTCATCACATTATCCGAGTTGTTTTTACACCTTTATACATAATTTTGTCAACAGCTTTTTAGCTTCGACTATTTTACTTCACTTATTTTTACGCGCGAAAGTAGCTACTGCTTTTAGCGCGTCTTAGCCATCACAATTTTGTCCGTCCGTCCATCCGTCCGTCCATCTGTCTGTCCGTCACACGGGTGAATCAGTCAATAACGGTGCAAAATAGGATCACCAAATTTTCACCGTCGGCTGCCTGGAATACTCTAGTTTCAGGAACCGTAAAGCTTTCCCATAAATTCGAAGGGAATCACCCCGAACGAGGGCGCTAAATGAGAGGGGTGTGGGCAAAATTTGCGATTTTGGGCCTATAAGTCGCTGTATCTCAGTAGCGGCACGAGATAAGGCCTAGGTTACTATTAATCACTAATAAGAAGTCGTACACTGGCTCTCGATTGGCGCCAAATTCAATGACCTTGAATGACCTTGAACGCCAAAATAGGGGTTTTATAAATTTTTTGGCGATTTCAGGTTTTGACACAAGTCTACATGTATATCATTTACAAGGTGGCGCCACGGCACTATCGTTATGCGATCTAAATAGAGAATTTGGTATTTGTATATTAACTTAGCGTCAACACCTCAATTTTTAGCTTAACTACTGAACCGAAACTGCTAAAGGCTTTCGCGCGTTTCGTGAGCATTAGCTTAAATTTTTTGTTTTTGATTGTCGCAATAGTAATAGTGAAAAGAACGATAAATGACCGGAGTTTTTTTTCTTTACGAACAGTGTGGAAACAAATGCGAGAGTACTGTGAAACTAGCGGCGTTTTGTCGAGGAACACATTTGCATTCGTGTGTTCCGCGAAAGTGTACGAGAAATATAGCGATGGAACTGGTTTCGGCCGCACAAGTCGTAGATAGTTGTAGAGTCTTTGGTCTTTCGTTCGTTTTTGTATGGAGAGACCGACGGCTGCAATGCCGTGGAAGCGATGCTGGGCGGCGTCTTTCAGTTGGCGCGTTCCGTTCCTCGGAGCCTCTCGGGAATAATGGCGGACGGGCGGACGGCGTTATTGTAAACGACATTTGCCGGTGAAGTATGTTGGCTAAAGGACAAGCGATGGGTCCCGGCCCACCCAGGGAGACTGACGGCGCCGAGAAATGTCTGTGGTCTTTGAATTGCGCTCGATGGCTCGCTCGGTTGGTTGGCCGCCATAACTGAGTCGCCGTCGAGTCGACTGGACTCGATGTGTCAGCGCAGTGCTTGCGTCGCGCCAGATGTCATAGTCGCCGCACGCCACGCCGCGCGTGTGCTTTATGGCGACCTGCGACCGTAACACTATACTAAACCGTGTTAAAGTACTCCAGTACGCTCATGACAGACACTTTATAGCAACAGATACAGCAGCAATATATGGTCATATACGGAAGATCAAAGTGAGATACTTGCGTATGTATTAATGACCGTTGTTTGGCCATAATGCCTAGTATTAGCACTAGGCCTACATGAGTCTTCTACACTTGCAGACAGAACCATTTTTGCTTAGACACGAAAAAATGCGACATTTTATTCTTTATTCGCTGTAGCTAGTGAACCGCAGCTATAGCGGGCATTACCTATTAGTGGGTTTTACAGCTGTAAGGGACCGTCACGTTTAAAGTCGCTTTCTTGGCGACATTTTATTTTTGTCATGTTTTTAGCCACACTCTCGTCGTTTTTAAGCCGCAACGACGTTTTTTCTTCGTCTCTCTGTTTGTCATTTCTATGCCCGTTATTTGAAGTCACATCAGCAAAGTTTGACACTCGCTATTTATCGCTGTGACTGTAAATCGCATGTTGTTGCAGAAAGTGATAGCAAATATCTCTCTGTAGCATTGTCTGCTGCTGTACGGACACGGCCGAGAGAAAACGATAACCGTTTGACATTTAACTCCGTCCGTGACGGCGTCAGTCTGCGGTAATTAGTTGCGACGAACAATGCTATAAGTACTGCAGGCAGGCGGCTTGCTGTTAATGGACAGCTCGAGGCAAGGAACCCGGAACTGGAAGCATCGTCGGATGAAACTCCGGGTGGGATTAGCGATGTCGGTCACGTGGGTGGTCCGGCGCGTGGCGAGAGAGGATGAGAGCGCTAGCTGGTGGTTGCTGGGTGGCAGACGGACAGAGACATGGCTGACTGATTACAAGCCGTAACTTCCGCCTGGCGCCATCTGACGCCCGTTCTGACCGCTACAGTGCAGCGCGAGTGTAGATCGCGATGAGCTCTGATCGCAGCCGTGCAACGACTCAACTACAGTGGCATCGCCGCGGTCCGGTCCGTCGATCGCTTCCTTTGATCTGCTAATCCGTCCTCTGTCATCTATCAGCTGCCCGCTCCATTGCTAATGCTAGGCCACAAGATGGCATGTCGGCGCCGAGTGCCGACATCATGTGCGGCCGTCTGTCTAGGGTCTCGTGCTGGCATTGACAGAAAGTTAGTTTGCTATAGTGTGCAGCCGGTGCTTAAACATGACGCAACTCAAGTTCGTGCAAAAAATGTGCGCTAAAACAAACAGTGTAATAATTCTCTTTAGGGCTGTTGAGCTCGCCAATTTATCGTATGTGAATTTTCTGTAGGCCTATAGATCTGTGTACTGTCGATCATGTTTAGGCAGCAGGTTCGTTTCCGGCGTCGACGAGAATATTTCCAAGTTCCGGTAACTTGACCGTGGTCAACCTGAGTCCGCAGGATCACGGTGTTTACGAATGTGTTGCTGCTAGCGTCGTCTCCAGCGTCATAACCACCACTCTGCTCATTATCGAACGTACGCAATTTCTACTAGTATACACCCTCAGTAGGCTTATAATCGAGATATTTTGTTTTTAGCTTGATGTTTGTTTAGTTAAGAGGCTGGTATTTCATATTTGCAAGTCGAGACTCAAGAGCTTGTCGCCAGATGTTATTGCCGCCAGTCTTTAATTTAGTCATACGACAATTCTTTACTTCTAACGTGAGAATAATGTTAAATTATACACTCTGTCCGAAAATGGTCCATTTTGGTTGTTAGTTATTTTCTGCAATTATTGCACCCCAGACGTCAACAATGTTTGCGACGCTCTGTTGCTAATGATGGCGTTGCAGTGACGTCCCCGCACCCGGCGTACAACGTGACTGCCGAGGCAGCTCGAACTACAGTCCGAGTGTCGTGGCTGCCTGCTTACGACGCCGGATTTCCGCTTCACTACGTCGTCTGGTATGTACTAGATGCAGCACTGCACGCACTACGAGCTTATACCACTCCAGACAGTGAGGTATCGTACATAAACCCACCCTCAGATGGCATGGACTACACCGCCGTTTGCTTTTGACGCACGACTGCAGTCGAAAGTTGCGAAAACTATACCAGTGCTATATAACTGAGATAGTTTAACGTATTTATTAGAGCTGTCGAAGCGTTAATTTTTTTAATGCATTAACGCAATCCGTTAATTTTTAACGCGTTAATTAACGCGTTATTAACGCACCCAGGTTCGTCGAGAGGTAGAGTAGGGGGTAAGTTACCCCTGGTCTCGCGACGTTTGAGGGCTCAGCCTGTAGAATATAGAAAGTTAGAAACACATTTTAAAACGTATAATTAACAGTAACTGACGTCATAGCTAGCATAAAAATTTATTAGCCTGTTGTCGGAATAATTACTTGAATTCATTCGATTGTCAAATAACCGCAGTTTAATTAATGCGTTAATTTGAAAGCTCTAGTATTTATATTTGGGACGGTTTGGTTCAATGGCGTTAACGCGTAGGTCACAGTCAACGGATGTGTTCTACGCCGAGTCCGGTTACTACTTGTATGGGTGACGGTTTGCTTAAATAGTTTAATACCTGTTGGAAGGTAAACCATCTCGGTCTGTGACCAAACAGCACCAAGGTAACTCAGCCTCTCATTCTTTCGGGGGTATAGACGTCTTCCTGGCTGCAGTGGCCAAAGCTAGGCGGTTCACCTATGTGTCGGGTGGCATGCAACAGCGCGTGATCCTATATAGCAGGCGTCGCTTTGTAGTTCTAAGATGCGTTTTCATGAAAAGCTTTAGGTGCTGTACGTTGTAGGCGTAATTTTATGCCGCACTGTGCGTCTAATAAGTTTCAGTGTGCACAGTGTTGTTATTGAATAATTGTGTTGGTTAGCTTAATGCGCAACTGTCTGTCAGTAATAATGCCGTCACAGTTATTATGTTGTTTAACAATTCGTGATTTTACCCAATATTTAGTATTTTTGGGTTTAAATACATGTGATTTGAATAAAAAGTAAGCCCGAAAGTATTTGTCATAATTGAACGAAATATTGATCTATTTTCGACAATTTTCACAGATATACTTTGCAAAAAATCGCAATTAAGTGATCATTAAAAATCTTATTACACCCTCCCCCAAAACGCGTCACTTTACTGCTTTGTGAAATATAGGTTTGGTCAGATTCGGAATAAATGAGTTGCGCGGTAATTTTCAGTATTTTGAAGCTGACTAATGACTATATTTCACGGCACGTGTGTTTGTGATATAACGGGATCTTCTTAAAAAACGATAATTGGTGTTTTTTTTCAAGTTTGCCATCGATTTAACCAGTAAATGAATATTTTGTTTGAAAAATGGTCAGTGAATTATGTCTGCATAAAAGTTCGGAGCTGAGTTTTTATGGACCACGTGGTGGTGATATTGTGATCTGATGGTGTGGGGCGGCAGGTATCGGACGCCGTACGCGGCTCGGTCTCAGTGGAAGACGATGCGAGTGTCAGCCGAGCAGTCGCCGGTCACGTCAGTCACGCTGTTTCAGCTGCGACCGAACACGTTCTACGAGCTGACGGTGCTGGCGCGCAATCGCATCGGCGACGCACTCTTCAGTGACACCGTCAGCGTCCGCACCAAGGGTTGGTGTCATAGGCTTGTCAACACCAGTCGAACAGTGCGTAACATAATGTAGATAGATTCAGCAGCTGTGATGATAATTCTCTGGCTGTGACTGCATGGTGGCGCAAACGGCAAGAAACAGACAACAACGGAGAAAACTGGTTCACCCCGTGATCACTGCTTCCTCTGTAAAGGCGCGTACAGAGCGACCTGACTGAACTGAACTGAACTGAACTGGTGTAGTTTCTGACAAACTGACCAGTGGGCAAGCAGTTATGCATTACAGTAGGCACCGTCTAACGGCGTCGGTGAGTGATCGCACATAGGCCTACGCGTCAGCCAAGCGCCCTGTTTGCCCATTGGTCAGTCAATTGGTAAAAAACTTAATCGTGTCACTTCAGTACTGTTCTGTTCATCTGAGTTCATGCAGTTCAGTTACGTCGCTCTGTACGCGCCTTAATACTCGTTACGAGACAGACGATGAACACTGAACACGGAGCACGTCCTGATTGATTGATGATGTCGCCGTCTAGTGAATGCAAATGAACTTAACGATAAGATTAAGATCGATCGATGCGCATTGTATTCTGTTCTTCATTTCAAACCTGATCGGTGCGTTTCTATGTCGTGTACGCACGGACAGTCGCCAAATGTGCAACCGTGCCTAAAAACTGGCAGTTTGGCAGTTTTAATATTGAAATTGCCATCGGCTCAATCGTTGTTACAGTTACAGCCAAGTTAAATATTGCTGTTGAGGCTTCATAGGTTTGGGATTGGGGCCATAGCTGATCCCGCGGTCTTCAACAGTAAGAAATTGACCACGCCACAAAACTGACTGACTGCCGCGGTTGCATGTAAAGTAAATTATTTGCAAAAAAAATGTTTACTCCTGTATTTTATGTGTAAATTACCGCTTATCTTCGACAATGTGTTTAAGATGCTCTCTGTCTGTTTGCAGTGGCAAGTCTTTCATGTAACTTAACATAAGCTTGATTAAGCTACAGCTAACGGTGACTGACCACGGCCTTAGTCAAACCCAGCGGTAGGCTGACGTGTGCGAGGCTCTTAGCCCTTATCTGTAAAAATCATGAGATGCTTATCTGTGAAAGCTCTAACCCGTAAAAATAACTTTAGCCTTTACCCTAACACTAACTTTAATCTTATCCCTTACCCTATTTCCAACTTTAACTCTACGCGGTGACTATTTGACCGGCAACCGGCCAAATAGCCTGTAGCCTATTTGACCGGTCAAAACGAAAAAATCGCAGTGGCTACCTAGCGAATGACATTATAGATAGTGTACGCGTTAATGACTAGAATTTGCGTTAATATTATGGTGTAGTGTTTAGGGCTTAGGATTAGGGTTTGGGTTGGTGTTTTTCAAAGATGTAGGCCTATAGGAACAATAGTGAACACCATTATTAATCTACAGTTATGGGTGGCATATTAGAGATTGCTGCAGGCAATGGCGAAAACTTGCCAAGCGGTATCTTGTGATAGTGATAGCTTGAGGAGCTGCTTGGCCGGACTGTCGACCCGTGAGGCTTCGGCCGAGGTCGGGCAGTTGCTCCGGTGCCGTCGTGTTCGTGCGCCTTAGCCGGTACCTGACCACCATTTTGGTGGTCGTACGTACCGGCTAAGGCTGTTCAAGGCGGTGACCGCTTAAATATCCGGCCCTCACAGGGCCGGACATTTGACCGGTCACCGGCTGCCGGTCAAATATCCTGTGCCTTAACCCTAACCCTAATTTTTACAGATAGGCCTAAGGGATTTTTACAGATATGGGCCTGACAGATGTGACTTCGGTCAGCCTTTCCAATATACCTTTTTAGCCATATAGCATCAACTTCTTTCGTCAGTAGCGAAATACTAGTGGCATTTTTTGTGTGTGTAGCGGCCGGGTCAACACTGGTCGCTGATCCGTACTACAGCGCAATACCAGAAGGGCCTCAACTCGTCAATACGCCGTCGGTCTACGACGTAGACGACTCCGCCGCCATCGCCGGTCAGTGCAACAGACTCTCGCCAGTTCGAATCTGCATTGTCAGCTCTTATCAAGATTATTACGTTCTTCGTTATGTCAAATTTCAGTAGCCAGTACTTAGAGGGGGACGCTGAAATCGCGAGACCTGACATCGCGAGACCATGTAGTTTAAGCACTAGATCAAACAGCGGTTGAACAGAGGGACTGAATAGTCCTTGACG
>Ga0056128_1000203_pt1 | contig 44306 bp, 29 predicted proteins | sample WorMetLIZISLAND2_FD_71113 | JGI IMG/M metagenome (GOLD analysis project Ga0056128, IMG submission 71113) | Marine gutless worms symbiont microbial communities from Max Planck institute for Marine Microbiology, Germany - Olavius geniculatus... ... | reverse complement strand
TGGTCAGTACTAGGCCGAATTTTATAATGCCGGTCCAAAATTTTGGGGGCATACCCCAAAAAAATTTCAGGGGCCAAAAACATGCAAATTTTAGCCCGATTTCGGACGACTTCGAAGTTCGGCGGCGAATATCTCCGAAACGGATGAAGATATTCAAAATCCGATAAATATGTTTTCTACCGTGATTCCTCCCGCGTTAGGTGAAACAAGTCCGGTGAAGTTTGATCCAGTAACCTTGGAGATCTAGATGTGGAATTGTACCCACCGAAAGCGCATTTTTCGGAAGACCATATTTCGGCCCCTATGGGTGCTGCACCCCCAAATTTTTACACACGCTAGAGAATCACCGAGTCTTACTAGCGCACCTCCCACCGGGGACGGGGGCCCCCCTTACAACTTTTTCAAAGGGGGGGTCAAAAATTGGCTTAAAATGGAATAAATGAGCGCTTATAACTTTGGAGTTAGGGGGTGTAGCCCAACGAGACTTTGGCACTTGACGTGGCTTTAGGTTGGGGTGTTAACGCAAGTACAAATTTTGGGGGCACCGCCCCCCCCTTAAAATTTGGGAGGGCAAAAAATGTACAAAATTTAGTACGTTTTACGACAACTTTTGAGTTTGAACGCAAATATCTCTGGAGCCGATGATGATAGCGACAAAATCTAAACGGCGTTGACGAGAACGATCTTTTCTGCGTTGAACAAAAAATTTTTTGAAATTCCGTCCACTACGAACAAAGTTATAAGTGCTCATATTGACCTACCCTAAGTCGACAATGCGCATTCGGCGTATGCCAATGCATTTGAGTTCGGGCCACGTGACTGATGCCAGGGAAATTTTACCCGCCCCCTAATTTCCCCCCAATCGGACTTAGGGCGCCGGCCGGATTCACGTTGGGCTTTGCCCCAAATTTCTAGTTTCTTCTGTTTTTGATAAATAGTGCATTGTGTTTTCTCGAACATGATTCAAGTATTTTGTGCTTATATGTTGAGCTGATTTGATAGCGTTGTCATTGTTTTTTTTTTTATATATTTTAGCATATTATTATGCTTTAATTCGTTCTTTATGTGCATAATAACAAGTTTCACATTTTTCCTTTTGTTTGTTATTGGTTCCTTTTACTAAACTGCCAGTATGTATACTTTGACTTCAAAACTTTTTATTGATGTGCCAGCTTTTTTTTGATTATCCTGCCAGTATTTTTTTTTATTACTGAAGTTATGTTTTGGATGAAAAATAAACTGAGCTCTGATTGCTTATTTGCATGTGTTCAGGTATTACTGAGCCAGGTTCATAGACAAAGAGCACTTGAATTACTCGGACGGTTTCTTGATCTTGGTCCATGGGCCGTAAACTTAGTAAGACAGCGGTTCTTCGTTGTTTACGTAATCTCTTTTGCTCCCAGCAGCATTTGTTAGAGTGACTGGTGAATTTGATAGTCGATATTTTAGACAATTTGATGACAACTGCTGTCATGATGGTGGTGTGTTGAGTGTTGTGACACGGTGGACATGTGTCTTTGCTCATTTAAAAGAAGTTGAAAATGAAGCCACAAAAATGTAAACGTTAACAGTTGAAAACTGAAATAGTTTCAGTGGAAAAGATGAATAATTTTACTGGTGAAGATAAACAGTTTCAAATTCAAGAAGGTACGAGATGTTGGGAAGGATTTAGTTTGAGTGGTTTTTTTTTGGTGTTGCATTGTCAGAGAAAAAAAGATAAATATTGATGACGTTGTTTTGTGAAGTATTTGGTGACAGTGTCATGCTGCACTATTGCTGCTGTCACTCACGTTGTTAATATTTGTTGTGTAAATAGTCTTTGTCAGGATTTATGGTTTTTTATTTTTTAGTGTTTTTATGCTGTTGATTGGGTTGGCAGTGCATCTGGTCTACAAAACATTCTGCTGTAACAATTACAAAACTGCTTTGGGGGTCTGGCCTGATCTGTAGGGCAACAGTTTTCCGTGGAAAATTTGGCCAAATTTCATGGGCCAGTTTGCAAACTTCCGTGGCTCACTGTGGCAAAATTGTCCAAATTCCGCGGCTTACCATTTTTTCCGTTTGTGCCTAAATTTAGCTCTATTCTGTTTAAAAAAACTTTACCTTTTGGAGGCTAGCATGGTGGCTAGCATATGCTAGCAACATACAAAGAAAATTATTGATATTTTTTCTTTCCAAAAGTGCTCTTTGCCAATTAGTCGCATTGTGTTTATTTATGATTGTGTCGTATTATGATGGTAATTATTAGTAGAGACACAGTTTTAGGCAGCTTAGTTTGATTTTTCTCCATGGAGTTAGTCTATTTACGTTATCAAGCCGACGATCGTGCTAATCATCGTTCATTTCACAACTTCAGCAAAATTCCACGAAATTTTGTGGCAGTATCAAAATTTTGTTGAAAGGGGCAAATTCGGCAGCTCGGTTCGTAACTTTGCGGCCCGCAGAAAACTGTGGACCCTACTGATTTGTAATGGTTGAACTTTGATTATTTGTGGAGAAGTGGGTCATTGCGGTATGTGATGTTTTTGGTGCTCGTCATGTCAGTGAGATGACTGGCGTTAATTGTGTGCAGGCGTTGTCTGTTGGCATTTTCCCATACGTGTTGAAACTGCTGCAGAGTTCTGCGCGTGAACTCCGACCTTTACTCGTCTTCATCTGGGCCAAACTGCTTGCTGTCGACAGTGTCCGCAATGACCTTACTGTTAGCATCCGCCAACTTTCTTTTGCTTTACGCTTTATCAACTGGTTCTGTTAACTGCAGCAGTTCTTTAAATAATGCAATATGGGAAAAACTGCTTTGCACCCTACTGATATTGATATTGTAATAGTAGTGGCCATAGTAAGCTTTATTAAAAATCTCACAGATTTTCGTAATTGCCCAAATGATGCTGGCATGCCATTGGGATCCTCTTGTGGGCTGATATTGTGGTTTAGAGTTCAGCATTGTTAATTTTGCCTCACATTGGAAATTAGAAATTATAAACTGATGTATTGAATCTACTACTATTGGTGGCTGTTTGTCCTATTAAAGGTATTACTGCTATAATTCCTATAATTTTTGGTTTATTGTATATCAGCCTAACCCGTAGTGCAGTTGAAAGAAGCATTTTTATCATTACTAAAATAATTTGTTGACCGTATTGTTTTTGCATATTACACTGTACAGTTGGGGGAACTTATAAGAGTGTGCCATTTTACACGTGAGAGCTAGCATAGCTATAGCACATATTACCTATGATAATTCTGTCTGTTTATCTGTTCGTCTTGATTTGGTACTGATTCAAGCCCAGGTGAGATAGAGTTCGGGTTTTCACCATATGATAGCTTAGAGTCTCTAGTATTTTGCGACAAAATTTTATGCCGCTAGGTGATGAGGGTTCCCACAAACAAAGGGGCGAAAGAGGGCTCTCTTAAAAAGACGTTATTTTACTGCTAATAGCTCGTCCAGTGTGATAATGGTTGCTGATAGACTCAGACATGCTGCTCATCATAACAAGCATTGGTGAGGAGCTTGTTAGGAATGTCAGCATCGATGACTTTGAATGACCTTGAACCCCAAAAATTGGGTGTTTTAGTGAATTTTTTTGTGATTTCGGGCTGCAACACATTTCATAAGTAAATTGCGCTGAAAAGGCTGGAGATAGACCAAGATAACTTGCGTATGAAATTTTTGCCATTGAGTGTAGATTTTAGCAATTCAAGTCCTGACCACCCCCATTCAAGGAGGCCTATGCAAGAGGCGTACCCCCTGAAAAGTATTAATTTTTTTGCTCTTGTCTTGGTAGCGTGAAAACGTTTGCGGATACGCACAGACGTGCTGCTCATCATAACAAGCACTAGTGGCATGCTTTTTACTGGTATTAACATTGATGACCTTGAATGACATTGAACCTCCAAACTCGGGGTTTTTGTGATTTTTTTTAGATTTTTGGCTGCGGTAGACCAAAGTGCAATGAAGTGTGATTACCACCAGAACTGCTATAGGCTGTCACGCGTTTTATGAGCATTAGCTCAGATTTCTTGTTTTACTTGTTTTAATTTTTGTTTGAGTGTTCTGCATGTTTTTGCAGAGCTGTCAGAATGACTTGATCAAAGATAGTGGACACAAATATTTCTTATCCATCCTGTCTGACCAGTATATGCCGGTATGCTCTGTTATAAACTTTTGTTATCTCTAGTAAACATATCACCTGTTGGAACAGTCTTTGATAGCGCAGTGTTTTCACCCATAGTGGTTTGAATTGACTTCATTATTTTTTTTGTGCCAGATAGTGCCAAGGAAGGTTTTTTTTGTTGTCGATAAACATGCACTTGTATATGTAGTCACTGACGTCACATAAGCTGAGCGGCTTTTATATGAAGTGTAATAAAGTGGCAATAATGCAGTTGAACATTGTAGTTACAGCAGCAACAACAGCGGCAATGTACCAACCTTAGAAATTTTGTAAAGGAAAAAAATGGCAAAAGTAGATATAGTTTTAGCCGTAATAGAGACTAGAAGTATGAGCCATTAAGTTGTGTTGTAGGCAGTGGTGGTGCATTAGAGACTGGTATGTTTGCTAGGCCGAGCATCGAACGATGGCAGCTTTCATTTTGACGATGATCGTAAACGGCAACAGAACCGGACAGGTAACATCGACACAGCTGACTAACAGCTTCGTGGTGGTCAGACGTCTAACAAAGCAGCATTCACTAATGTAGATTGTATAGCCCTTCTTTTTGTCGAATTGGGTTTGCCATTACGTTGCAAATATCAGCCACACTTTTAGTGTGCTTGCTGTTTACTAATGATTTTAGTTTACTTTAAACGTTGTGTCTTTCGTGTTTGCTTCCAACATGAATATTTGCTGAGTAATTTTCATCATTTCTGTTGATGGGATAATTTCATCTCACACTGTCACATTCCAGCAGAATGATTACCCAGATATGTTTAGAACTGGCAGTACTACAGCAAGATTATCAAATAACTTACCAGCTGACAATACTGGCTTTTCTAACCTATATAGTTTCAAACGTTCTATTACTTTGACATTCTTGGTTAGTTATTGCATAGTTTTTTTTTCTAGTAGACCTATTGTTATATTGTGTTGTCAGAAACATTCATTGGTAGATAGTGTACTTTTATTGTGGCATGTTAGTGGCTACGATTCTTGTCATTTAATAATAATCGGAATAATATAATAAACAATGAGTTAATTAATGTTCCCAGTCATCTGTGTGATATCATGCTGTGTGTTGTTGACTGCACTCATTTGTGTGGTTCTAAATAACTATCTAAACTTGTATAGCACACCACGTTGGCAAGAAGCATGCCAAATTTGAGGATGAATCGGAGTTGTATGCAAGTAAGTAAATAGTGCACAATGTCGATGGAATCCTGTTGAATTTCAGGTGCACGGCTGGGATGGAACCAGTAGTTTAGCATTTCTGTTGTAGTGAAAGAATGTTTATGTGAATGTTACAGTAACATCATTGACATGTCAACCTGTTCATATGATCATTGATGCAAGAAAAGCGCTGCTGACGCAATGCGGAATGCGCAACAGCAGTGCATGTTTGAAAGCCCAGTAAAACAAGATTCAAGTCAGTCGCCAGAGGGTGCCAGACGACCTGCAGCTAAATTATCTGTAGTGTTTTTATTCATACTCACCAGATGGAGCGACCCGTCTCACTCAGCCAACGGCTGAAAATTGCAAATTTTTTCTATTCCCCTCTTATTTAGCTTTTTCGTTCGGGGTGACCCCCTTCGAATTTATGGAGAAGCTTTACGGTTCCTGAAACTAGAGTCTTCCAGGTTGCCGACAGTGAAGATTTGGTGATCCTAGCTTGCACCGTTTTTGACTGATCCACCTGTATGACAGACGGACAGACAGACAGACAGAATTGCGATGGCTAAGACGCACTACAGCAGTGGCTGCTGTTGTGCGTAATAAAATTTCACCGTTGCACTAGTCTGAAGCCATTGGCTGTTATGCATATAGGAGGTTGCAGTGCAGGGTAACATAATTGCAATCTGTCTGGAGCAGCTCATTGATCAGTTCCATCTTCTACGTCAGTGGCTGGCACTCTGCCTTGCTAAGGTGAATTTATCATCATTGACATCATCGTCAGCAGAATTAATCTCTGTCTTTGGTGGAAAGTTGGCACATGTAATTGGTATAATAAGATGGACCACTAGTGCTCAAAAGTCGATTGGGCTGACGTCTTGTACACAAGGGCCATGTGTTAAACATAGCACAGCAATTTCGGCCAATGCTTTTGCATTGCAGATTATTACTCCGGAGTGGTTTAACATGCTCAGCTTTCCTGCGGTTTCGGCACGTTGTTAAAAGTAAAGTGTTCTCGTCATTGTTCACACCAGTGTAAAGAAACTGAGATTCAGCAGTATATCATTGTTGCTTTTGTCACGACTTTGTCTGGGTGGCTGAAAAAGGTTGTTTTTATGTTATTCTGTAGGTGTGGACCAACTACGACGCAGCTCGGTGGCGTGGTGTGCGCGATCTCGCTCATGAGAAGTTGTATCCTCTGCTGTCTGACGATATTCCTGAGGTACACAATACAAGATTTGCACAATTACTTATGCTTGCTTTCAGTTTCTGTGAGAAGCTTGTCAGAGTGGCTTAGCAATGGAACATGCACGATACACACTGAGTACACTTTTGCGAGGGGTCGGTCCTGTTTCTGTCCCCATTGTGTCAGGATTGTTAGCACATATGTTTTGGGATTAATTTTCCAGCCGGGTAAGAGGCTTTGATGGTGATCTTTATAATCCGTGACCATTAGCACTTATTAACCTCTGTGTCGCTTTGTGCATTTGTTTTTTATTCATATATTTATTAATTGCCGTAATCATTTTAATTCATATTATGTGTTTCAGTGTACTAACATTTATAGTATACTAATAGTAATACTGAATGACAATGTTTATGGTGCTGTCATCATGGTACCACAACTGCTGAATATAGCATGAGTGCCAGGCAGCCACTGACCTTTTGACTAAGCCAGTTCACTTAGCTCAGATCCGCCTAAACTGGCAGCTATGTCAACTACATTTACCATTGCCATTTACTATGTTTCAGCTTGAAACCTGATACTCATTTTATCATCCTATGGATGGCAGAAGGCTAAGCTGATCTGTCTAGTTGGCTACTTACAGAGATAGTTTATCTGTCTTCAGCCAGTCACCCATCAAAGTATACTGTACCAAGGACAAGGACATGGCTCGATGACAGATTATTTGCAGTCGCCGGCCCACGAGTGTGGAACAGTTTGCTGGCGGGCTGCAGAGGACTACGAACAGTTCAGAGCACAACTAAAGACACATTTGTTTGATTGATTGAGACTGCGGCACTTAGTGACTTTTGCTTTTGGGTGCTGTGTATAAGTTTGCTTTATTATTATTATCGTGGCATACAGTAACTTAGTTGATCTAACACATAGCGTTACCACTACGCCACGCCACCAACCGGTATATCAGTTCAGTGCATGTGGATTGTATAAGGTTCGTGCTGCTGTTGTCTTTGCACTGGGTACATTTATAAACAACTCTGGCGAGCGTGGTGAGCACGCTAATAACATAGACCATGGCGTTGCGGCTAAACTGCTGACTGTCCTCTCTGATGGTTCTCCTGTTGTCAGAAAGGTCAGATTGACATTTCTATCACTTCCTGCTTGTGTACATTTTCAGTATTTTTATTATATTAAATTAGTGTCTTAAAATAACTATAATAACGTTGTTGATAGCAGAATAAGGATCATTTGCTGCTTGAGAATTGGAGGCCCCAGGCACTTATGCTCAGTACACTGAGTAGAAATGTGCCTCCTTATTTTACGGTGAGAGAATTCCTTTCTAGCTGCTACTACTACTGCCATTATGACCATATGAAATTTGTGCAGAACGTTGTTTTTCTTTCATTTTTTGTTTATGGGCCGGGCTTCAATTACACCGTGCTGTTACAGGCCAGGCTGAAATATCGCAAGTAGTTAATGGGCCAGGCCGAATCGACGTCTGGCCTGGCCGGATCGGGCCATGAAATTTCGGCCCGTGCAGCGCTCTTAATGTATGTGTATATCTGTATGTGTATGGTCACAGGAGCTGGTCGTTGCCTTGAGTGGCTTTGTCGGCCAGTTTGAGACTCAGTTTGCATCGCTCGCCTACCAGCTCACTGAAGCTGAGAAGGAGCGTGAATATCACACTGTCACAGGAACTGTCGGCGTCTGGAACTCACCAAACGGTCTTAATGTTAATTTTTACCTCCCACTAAAGTGTCCATAGACAAATTGTCGTATGGCCTTTAGACACATCTCAAGTCATATCACGAGCCCAGATCTCTGATCTTTTAGAAGACTGATTTAAATTTCTGGGCTAAATCTCGAATCATTTTTTCTTCATATCTCCAATCTTTTGAAAGCAAATGTTAACTCATATCCCAAATATTTTAGTAATGAAACACGTTTATGAGTAGTGCATATTTTTAGTTCAGAAGTCAGTTAGGGTATTGATGTATACATCACATTCTTAATATCATTTCTAAGATAATTGTTCATTAAAAGCTGTCACTGCTGGTCACTTTTTACATGCGAAAGCAGCTACCGCTTTCAGCGCATTTTAGCCATCACAATTCTGTCTGTCCGTCCGTCTGTCACACGGGTGGATCAGGCAAAAACGGTGCAAGCTAGGATCACCAAATCTTCACTGGCGGCTGTCTGGAAGACTCTAGTTTCAGGAACCATAAAGCTTTTCCATAAATTCGAAGGGGTCACCCCAAACGAGGGCACTAAATGAGAGGCAGGTGTGCAAAATCTGCAATTTTTGGCCAATAAGTCGCTGTATCTCAGTGACGGTGCGAGATAGGGCCTAGGTTTCTATTAATCGCTAATAGGAAGTCATACACTGGCTCTCGATTGGCGCTGAATTCAATGACCTTGAATGCCAAAATAGGGGTTTTATGGATTTTTTGGCGATTTCGGGCTGCGACACAAGTCTATATTATTTACAATGTGGTGCCACCCTATTATCGTTATGCGATCCAGATAGACAATTTGGTATTTGTATATTAACTTAGCGTGAACACCCCAATTGTCAGCTAAACTACTAACCGGAACTGCTATAGGCTTTTGCGCATCTCGTGAGCATTAGCTCAAATTTCTTGTTGTTCAACTCAGCCTCATTCTCCATGCTTAGTAGGAGGTCTTCAACAGTCATTGGTACTCAGTAAGTATGTAACCAGTTAATAATGTGCGATTTGGAATCTAGTCACAAATTTCTTGAATCGAATCAGTCTTTCACCTAAATTTTTATTCCTGAAGTCAAACTGCCTTATGTTATGTAGTTGCAATTTTAGTTGGATCACGATTTGGATTTGCTTATGACTGCTATCCAGTGAGAAACATGACTGCATGCTGCACAGTTTGTACATCTGTTTCGTTGATTGCTGATGTGTTGTTACCGAGTGTGTTGTGTTGCTGGTGTCAGAGGCGGTGCTGTATCCAGGCAGTGTGGGCATGAGACGTTCGGCTTCATCTCGCTGTCTGAGTGGAATTCTCTCTCCGCTCTCAGCCACTGCTGCTGGTTAGTCTGTCACTGTCTGACTACATGCTGCCGTTATATTAAGTTGCTTTCTGTCCACTTTTATTATTATTATCACCGCCAAGGTGAGTGTAGTGAACAATGGGGGAAATTAAAAGATTGGCCGTTCTCTCCGTGTTTCCATCGTTTCTTCTGTTTACATGATGATTCATAATAGCAATGATGTCATTGCACCAACAGCACAAGCAGCAATGCCAGCTATTACAAGATGCGTAATACCACGGCGCTTGCATCAGTCTCCAAAAATGAGCTAATACACACAGTACAAGATCGACAACAACGTTTTCTTGGTCATGTGCTACAAAACGCGCTCTCCACATGCCAGTACTTTTGGGCTATACCAGCCAAGTCATGGCACAACAAGACGTGGCCGCCCTCGACTAAACTACATGAACTGTGTCAAGAGATTGACTAGAATGAAGTCTGATGAACTGATGGAGCTGTCACAAGATCGTGAAGCCTGGCATGAACTTGTGGTCACATGCGTTGACACACAACCACCCGACTAGAGATAGTTGATGATTGTAAAGTTGCTCTTATGAACTACAGTTTTTCACTTTCAATCGTAGTCTGCGTTGTCTTTGTTTTGCTGTAGCTAGCTGAATAGCATTGATTCTTAGGTATATTCATTTAGTCATTTTTTGTTTGTGTGGTTATGGCATGGAATGGCTTGGTGCGTCATAAGGTAACTAATAACTCATGCCGCTGCATAAGTGTAGCATGAATTAATTATATGTGGTACAGTTCAAGTTACGTAAATATTATTGCAATATAATTGGCAAAATTTAGGCCTGTAGTAAATACTTGGCCGATCACTGGTTTTAATTGGTGAGAAATTATTTGCAGCTGTCATTCTTTTTTGATGGTTCGCCTAAGAAAGATTTGGCACACTGCTCTTACAGTTTCAGATAGTTTCTTAAAACAATCATGTTCAGCACATTGGAGGTTTTGTAAAGAAACTATGCATTATATGAATCTACATTTTATTCACTTACTTACTTACTCTGAATGTGTGAAGAGGTCGTTGTTGTTTACTGTGCAGGAATGGAAGCTTTGGATCAGCAGTCAGGTATGAAGCGCATAGCATCGACGTCGTCAATGGCCGGCATCGGACTGAGCAACTATGGCAGCATTTACAACAATGTCTGGAAGGTGCTGCAGCTGCTGTCATCTGATCCTAGTCCACTGGTTGCCGACATGGCTAAAAGGCTGGTGTCGCGTGTCAAGCAGAAGGTGAGAGAATTGGTTCACAGACAGGGTGGGTTAGTTAGTGCTGTGACTTTTGTTGTCACTGTGTTATTAGCAGAGAGGGTTTTAAACAGTACTGATGTGAAAGCTATTTCCTGTGGTAGTCTTTTGATGATTAGAATCATTGCATGGCTAATAACAATAGTAGTAATGCCAGCTATAATAATCACCTTGGAATTGAGGATTTCAGCTATGGCAGGCTGTCGATAAAGTGATGAACTTGGACTTTTCAGTCCAGCATCTTTTTTCAAGAGTTATTGGTGCATTCCACTTAGTATGTTTTCATTCTGCAGAAAATTATAATTTTTATTTACTCGTGGGCATATTTCAGCAGTCTGCAAGGTGCATGCATGATAATTCTGTTGAAAGAAAAATTTCATGCTGGCAGAAACATTTCACGCTGGTGGAAGCATTTCATAGTATTTAGGTGCTGTTTTACAATAATTTATTATCTCTGACAATAAAGTTTTCACTGAATAATGTGAATATGTTACTCACTTTTTAAATTCATCATTTAGTCTGTTAGTTGTCTTAGGGGATTCAGTGTCTAAAATTAATTATAGAAATAATGAGCGATTAGTGACATAATTTTTTCTATGTGGCGAATGTGAACGATTGCTGATTTAGTCTTCATTCTGGGTGCAGTATTTTGCTGATTTTGAGGCTGGTGCTGTCCATATGGCGGTAACGTCTATATGACGCTGCTGTTGTTACTGCTAATGATAGTGCAGTGATTATGGCAGGCGTCGGTGGTACCCAGCGGGCGACCAGTGATAGGACAACGCAAGTCATCAGCTCCTCTCTCAGCACCGAGCAGTCCTTCCAATCGACCTGGTGCATTCATGCCAAAGCTCGCTGAAAATTGGTCAGTTTGGTTTGCCATGTACGCGTTGTCTGTTGCTACATGTTTTACTTAGATGGCTTACTGAACATTAGCAGCAAGTCGAAGGTGTTAGTAGGTTTTTTTTGTAACAGCGTTTTGTATTAGTTATCAGTGCTTGCATTATTCTGTTGAGCTTAGCAGAATCTAGCAGTAATTGGTTTTGTGTTGTAGTCTTTGTCTTGTTATGTTGTCTGCAATATGTAGGATACTGTTTCTTAAAAATTGTTGTTTTAGGTGAATATTGCTCAGTAAACTTGGCCTATCTGGAACATGCATAATAATGCTGTAGGTTTCAAAAATATTGTTGTTTAAGGGTGTATTTATGATGTTGGAGTTGTGTTTATTATTCATTTACATTCAGTTATGTTTGTGTTATTTCTTTTTTATATTCTAAATAAGGAGAGGTTTTCGGGGAATTGTAGTTATAATTTTTCTCTTTATTCTGCATACTCATTTCATACTGATTAGAGCAACTCGCCTAGCTAGAGGTAACAGGGTCTTTCAACTACATGGGGGATCAACGCAAGTAATTTTGACTTTTCATTCTTTTATTCTAAGCAGCACATATAACACGACACGTCATCAACGACATTGACAGTCGACAGCATCAGGGCCCCGGCGACGATCAGCGACAGCAAGCGCCGTCGCCATCTTCTTACGACTACATCTTGTCGACACGGTCGTGGTGAAGACACTGCCAGCATCGCATCGATGCCGCACGCGCGTCGCTGCGGTGCCGCCCCCTAATCTCATTGGCTGGCTACCAGCCACCCACTACAGGACACAACATGCACCGCTATTTCAGTGACCATTTATAGTTCTACATGGAAGGCAGTGAGTCGGTCATTTTACTAGTGGTTAAATGTCTCCATCAAGCTACTGGCGATCGATGAAACAGTAAGTTTATTTGTGCCCAAACCAATGGCATCATAGAACTGGAGACAGTTAACTGGTACGTTTTCTGTTGTTATTTCAAGCTGTTGTTGTTGCAGCAACGAGTGCAGTGTTTGTGTTGTTTTGAATCACAGTGAATCTCAGCCTAGAGCTGATTCGCCAGACATCGGTCGACCAAAAACATTACCACTAGATCAGACGTCACAGATGCAGCCACGTGTTGGTGCCATCAACCCATCTACCGTACCAGCTCACATGAAGTCACGGCGATCCATGATCGCTAGAGAGGCGGTGAGACAAAAGTGGCTGCTTGGAGGCTAATATGTCACTGCTGATGAGTGATTGTGCACATTAGGAGATCATATTGTAGATGCAGATTTAGTTTTGCTGATTGTACAACATTGATCGAGAACGCATGCTGTCTGAACTGACAGATGTGAACAAATTACAGGCTAAGAGTTCTACACTGGTCTTTGAGATATGGTTTTCTTTCGCATACTGATCCACAGCAAGAACTTGTTGAAGAAATGTTGATTTCTGGTGGATGATTTACTAACTGATTGGTTGAAACTGTTGATAAATTTTAGTGCATTAGTTAGTATTAGTGATTTACAAGGCAAAGAATCTCAGGCAACCTCTTAAATGAAATTTATGTTTATCTGCAACAGGCCTATTTCATCAGCCTTTAGCTGGTATTGCATTCTCGTCTCATTTCTTTCCCATTGCTGTTCCCACTCTCTGTAATGAGTTCTCTGCAAGCACCTGAACTGGTAGTACTCTAGTGACAGTAGGCACATCTGAATCCTGGCTTAAAATCGGATTGTTCACTAGAACAGGTCAGCGCCATTGCAGCACCTTTGATTCACAATGACAATGCGACAATTGCTGGGACTATGCCAAAGAAATTGTTTTCAGATTTTAGATCAGTACCACTGTTGTCCGTGGTGACATTACAGATAGACGAGAGGGATGAGGAATCGTCTTCGAATGCCTTGCTAACGACTGAGTTCTTTGAGTGGTGCTGCAAGTACTTCACCGAGCCTCTGATGAGCGTGTCAGCTGAGAATGATCCGCACGGCACAGCGAGGTTTGAGCATGAATACAGGTTTCAGCGTGCAGCAAAGGCGCAACGCCAGGCTCTGCATGATCATCACAGAGCCAGTAAGTGTCTCCGCCATTAATCATTATGTGGATAACTGGTTTAATGGTTTTTACAGGGATTTACATAGGCTGTCTCGTGCTCATTCTAATAGGCCTTATTGCAAGTTTTGCCCTTTGTCTATCTGGCTGTCTTATAGGGCTATCAGCTTGAGAACAAAATGGTGTAAAAAGCAAAGATGTGAATGTTCACAGTTGAAGAAACAACTTTTTCTTTATAAGGTTAGGTTAGCATTGCGCAGTGCTGGCATGTCGACACTGGGCCAATGTATTTCTCTGTTCTTTTAGCGTTTTGACACTGTTAGCTGAGACAATGCAAGACATCTGGTCGGCAAAAATTTGCTGAAGCAATTCCAAGGGATTTTTTAAAACTCCAAATAGGTAGACTGGTTGCCTAAAACTCAGTTTTGTTTGTTGTGCCATGCTTTTCCTTTGTAATTGTGTAGTTCTGTGTATTGGTAGTTTTGGCATGTGGAATGTCGGCCGCATTGTGTGCAGAGAACAGTCGTTTGGATGAGCTGATATTCAACAGTCGTAACCTCGGCGTGCCTTGCGTTCTGCGCTTTCATCCATATGAGCCTCAGCTTGCCGTCGCTGACAAAGATCACGTCAGGTCAGATTGAGTGGTGTTTGTGTTTACTGACTACTGTTTGATTCAGGGTTCTCACACCTCGTGGAAAGTCCTGGATTTTTTTCTTGAAAATTCCAGGGACCTGGAAAGTCCAGGAAATTAGAGCTTAAGGTCCTAGAAAGTCCTGGAACAATATCCTTGAAAATCACACATTTTTTCATAGGCTGAAATGGAAAAGAAGCAGTAATAGTATATCACCCAGTTTTTGTTGACTGTTGCTTATTAAATATTGTGTACAACAGTCCAAAAGTTTTTCTGCTCAATTCACTCGATTAAATGCTTACTTTTCGTTATATTTGAACATTCGTGGGCTATGAAATGGTCTTGGAAAATTTTTCTTGGGGGTCCTGGAAAAGTTCTGGATTTTCTTTTTGGTAAAAGAGTGGGAACCCTGTTGGTTGTATTTGTTTGTTACAATATATGAACAGCTATATTTGATCTCTTGTATGTTCAGTTATTTAATTGTTGCACAGAGTTTCTTTCTGTAGATTTTTATGACAGTACTACTTGGGCATTGGGTTATTTGGCTGTATATATATGAACCGAGAGAAACCGTTGTCAAATGTCAAAATATGTGCATGTGACTTGTGACACAGTGTGTGGAATAGGGAGCACCAAGCAAAGCCGTTATTTAATATTTAATTATTTAATAATAATAATAACAATAGTACTAATACTAATAATGTGTGGCTCGGTAGTCTAATGGTAATATGTCGGACTTGTAATCCTGAGGTAACTCAGAGGCGCAGGTTTGACTCCGCACCACGACACTGCCGGGTAACGACCTTAGGCAAGTTGTTCACACACATGTGCCTCTGTCACCAAGCAGTATAATTTGGTACCGGCTTCACCGCTGGGACATAAACAGGCACACCGCGCAATACACTGGCCCCGTGTCCGTATTCTTGCAGTGTAAAAACTGGTGTGAAACGGAGATCGGTGCTGCCCTATGGGCCGTAAGGCTCGGGAAGGACTTTACATTTACGTTTAATACTAATAATAATCCTACGTGTGCATGTGACAAATCTGTGTCACAGTGTCTGGGACTGGGAGCAGGGCACTAGGCTCAGCGCATTTTCCGTCCGTAATCCACGACACACTCGTATAACGTACTCCGAGTTCATTAATGCTCATGACCAGGCTCTGCTGCTCACCGGCTCGGGTTTGTACTACTGCTGCCATATGTTCACACCCCTTCCTACTCTTCAGTGATTAATTGTATTGTATCTGGGCATCACAGAGGCCTCTTTCAGCTTCCCTTGTAGTCAAACTTCACAGCCTACTCATCAATTCAGTAAAATGTAGGTGGTACTTTTGATTTCTGTTTAATCAGCCAGTTACCCAGAGTTGCTCCATTTCGGTCTGGGTTTCCGATAGTAAACTTTGTGATTTATTAAAAGTGAAGTTTTTTTTACTTTCTGTCATCGATCCTGGATGGTTGGATTGATAAAGAACATTAAGATTTTTATGTAGATATATCTCAGTTTGGTGTCTGCTGTTGAGCATTTTCTATTACATTGGTTGGTTAATGTCTACTGGTCCTACAGCATCGGTTTTCAAGTGATAGAGTAGATTCAGAACACAGTTACACTTATGTGTTGATCTTTGTTGCTGGCAGCTATTTTGGGGAATTTATGTAGCTTTTGTTCAACATAGCCTGAATTTGTGGGGACCTCATAGCTAACAGTATGGTGTGAAACGGTGTGTATGCTGAAGAAGCAGTGGCTATCTGTACATATGTACACAATGGGCCATAAAAAAACCTGCCACTTTGCTTTTATCCATATATTTGCCAGTTGTTGCCCGATTTGTAAAATTTTTTCACTGGTACAGTCTGCGGATAGTTTGCAATAAAGTGGCTATTATATATTCACCATACTGTAAATGCGTCTCTACACTATCTTGTGAAATATAAATGTAAGAAAACTAACAATAATAACAAACGTTTAGGTAAATGAAGAAAACACTACAGAGTACAGACCAACATTGTGGTGAATGATCTAAATAACACTAGGCTGTGTTAGACCCACACAGTCTAGTGTTATACAGAATATTCACCACAATGTTAGTATGAAATGTTTTTTTTCTTCTATTTATCACAATGTTTGTTATTATTGTTATACATGCATATTTCAGTTATATTTCACAAAGTAGTGTAAGAGACCCATTTGCGGTGTGGTGAGATATATAATAATTGTATTATTGCAAATTTTCCACGGAGTGTGTCGGTGAAAGAATTTTGAAAATCGGCCAGTAATTGGCGAAGACATGGACAAAATTAAAGTGGAGCATTTTTATTGGTCCATCCTGCAGATGACGGGAGTGTGAAGATATGGCGTAACTATGTGCCGGAATCTGGCGTCGTGGCTTCGTCCGCCCAGTTGGTGACAGCATGGCAGGCTCTCACTGACATGCTGCCCATTGCCAAGGGTTCCGGTCTGGTTGTCGACTGGGATCAAACGTTTTCGCAAATGTACACGTCTGGTGATGTACGGATTATTCGGATCTGGGACACTGAGACTGAGCTAAGAGTTCAGGTTTCACTCTTGTGTCTGCTTTTCACAGAGGGGCAAATTCAGTGTATTATACGTTAAAGCTGATTGTTTTGTTATTGTCATTTGTGCTGCTAGTGGATAGGTGTGCTAAAGAAGACATTGGCCACCTGTTGGTTTTGTCTACCATCACAAATCTTGACAATATTTCAGTGTAAACTGAAGAACTGTAGTTTTTCTTTGTTTTTTCATGACTTGTGAATGTAATGTGACTGACATGTTTTACTTCTCATTATCCACTTAAAATTCTGTGTAGTTTAGTGTCTGGCATCTTCATTTAGTAACTAGTATTACTTGCAGTTTTGCTTTTACTGGCCATTTTTAAAGGAATTATCAAACTCTTTTCCAGCTAATGTCACTTTCTTATACTCTCAGCTGTTGTGTAGGTGCTAGGGAATGTTGATAATGTGTGAATTTTAATTTATCAGCCAGGATATGCTGCTGTTTGTCGTGTGGATAGGATTTGCCGACAGAAGCTGACAGCTGCATGACGAGTTTGTCAGTGGATCCTGTCAGCAGAAATCTCATCGTTGGCGGTTGCGGGGACGGCACTGTCCGTATATTTGACAAACGTCTTTCTCCGTCCAACTGGTGTGTAATGTTGTTGCTGGGAACAATTTATTTTTAAGCAAAATGTTATTTTCATCCAGTTTTTATGTGCAGCAGCAGGTACTAGCCTTCATAATCATCGTGTCAAATATCAGCGGCTGGGATCAGTGAGCTTAGATTTTGGTTGCGGTGGGCCTTCAAACATGCACTGCTGTCACGTGTTTCCCTTTGCGTTAGCTGGGCTTTCTTGTTTTTTATGTCACTAATGGTTTCTAGAAGTTGTGTCTTTGTGTTTGTGTTGATATAGTTTACAGTTGCAGTTTTCATAACCGTTCGACACTTCCTAATGATAGATAGTGGAAAGATGCGATAAAATACATGTATGCTTGGTAGTGTTTTTTGTTTTAAAATTTGCTGTATGGCGTTAATGACACAGAAAAAATGTTGTTAGTGTTAAGAACTAATGGCTTCATACTGTGTACTGAGTGTTCAGCTGATTGTAGCAGGCAGCTGTTGGCATGCTGATCGTTTTCGCTGTTTATTTCGTGTGCAGTATCGTGCAGACGTTTTGTGAACATCCGAAGTGGGTCGTAAAGGCATACACCATACAAAGTTGTCCGAATCGAATCATTAGTGCCAGGTAATGATTACAATGATGATAATAAGTGAATTGTTAATGACACTAGAAAAATTCAGTCACCTTGTGTTTGTTAATTTATAACTGTGGCAAGTTAAGAGATTTGGCGTGGGATGAAACCTACTGTAAGCTTTTCGTAGACATTATGTAGTGGCTTGGTAGCATAATGGTTAGAACGTTGGACTTGCGATCAAGAGGTAGCGGGTTCACCTTGAGCCACCTCTGTATATTGTCCACCACCAAGATTAACTCAGCCTTCCATCCTTGTGGGGTACGTAAATTTAGTACCAGCCTGTTCGGTTGGGATTAAGGCAAGGCACAGTCACCTGTTTCAGATGGCAGATAAAACTGTGTGATTCCGTATGGCAGATGGGCTCAGTGTGAAGAGCTATACACACTTTTGTTTCCTTTAAGCTTTACTCAACTGTTACATTTTTACACGCGATAGCAGAATGCTTTGCACATCTTTGCCATCGTCTAGGCGTCCGTTTGTCCGTCCGTCAACCCTGGCACTGTATTAAAATGGTGCAAGCTAAAATCACAAAATCTTCACTGTGGGCTGCCTCAAGGTCTCTAGTTTTTCGTGACAAAATTTTGTGCCCCAGGGTGCGGGGGTTCCCCATGAACGAGGGTGTCAAATAGGGGTGCCCCCTCTAAAAGACGTTATTTTGACCTGATTGGCTCTTCTAGTGTGAAAACGGTTGCAGTTAGGTACAGACATGTTGCTGGTGACAGGCTTTTTAGCTTTATCAACATTGATGACCTTGAGCCCCCCAAAAATGGGTTTTTAGTGAATTTTTCACAATTTTTGGATGCAGCGCACATTTCAACACTGAATTGCAACGAAATGGCTGGCGATAGTTCAAGACAACCTGCATACAAAATTTTCAGCACTAAACGTAGATTTCAGCAGTCCAAGTCTCGACCTCCCAGGTTCAAGGAGGCCGGCGCAGGCGGTTGTGAAAAACGACAGTTACCATCCTAAAAAGTAGTTGTTTTACTGCAATTATCTTGTGTAGCGTGAAAATGGTTGCAGATAGGTACAGACATGCTGCGTGTCATGACAAGCGCTGTTGACAAGCTTTTTATTGGTGTCAACGTCGATGACCTTAAATGATATTGAACCCCACCCAAATAGGGGTTTTTAGTTAATTTTTTTTGCGACCCACATTTTAAGAGTGAATTGCACCGAAATGACTCAAGATGTACCTGGACAACCTGCATGTGACATTTTTAGCATAGAACGTACATTTTTAAGAATCTCAAGTTTCGATCTCTTAAATTCAAGGAGTTTTCCATGTGGAGGCCTCAAATTTAAGTACTCTTTCAAGATGCATTAATATCTTGTTGCTGTAGCCTGCCTACACTGATTGCTAAAGTGGCAGGACTGCTGCTATTGCACGTCACGCGAGCTTTGCTTAAATTACTTGTTTTAGTTTTTCATTTACATTTTAGACAGCTGTCAGTGACTGTGCACAAGTTTTCTTCCTTAAGATTTCAAACAGTAGACTATAGTAGGTACATTTTTAAGATGTGGTTGAATGTTTAAAGCCACTCCATTGCAAATTTCTCACTGATTTTGCTGGCGACAGAATTTCTTAGTCTGCTGCTGTTCAGCAAAGATGTGGAGCCAAGTACTGTGATGGCTTGTTTGTTTACTTTCAATGTATGTCATCAGTTTGTTGATAGTAGCATAAGCTATGCAGCAAAGTTGTATTTCTGACATTTATGCTCAGTTATCAGTGTGGTTTTGACGTGTGACAAGTGCTTGAACATTGCAGTATCAACGGTGACGTACGGTTATGGGACATTCGGACAAGAGAATCATTCAAAGTCATCAACACGGCTCCCGGCTTGACAGCGTTTGATGCTCACCAACATGCCGAACTGATTGCCTGGTCTGTACTGATATGATCTAACATGATGCATTTGCTTGCTTAGTTCCTCACTCAAGACAACAGTGCTTTGATGTCAATATGCAGTGGTGTATTTAGGGGGAGGGCCACGGTGCGATGGCCGCCGCCTTTGGCCGGACCATGAAAATTTTTTACAGGCGACTTTGTGTGAAAAGGTGCGTTTTTTGCCATTTTCCAGCAAGAATTGCAAAATTCAACAATGTTTGATGGTCTTTTGCGTTTCCAAATTTCAGAAAAATTGGCGAATTTGCGGTTTCCATTAAACATTCAGAAGCAAAAAGTGTTTCAGCTTCAGGGGGCTTCGCCCCCTGATTTCCTGACCAGGGGCTCTGCCCCTGGACCCCGCTATAGGCTTGCGCTCCGCGCGCTCGCCATGGCCCTCCCCTTTACCAAATCCTAAATACGCCACTGTCAATATGCCATATGCTATTTGCTCCAAGTTGCTTCAGATTGGGTTTCATATTATGTCATCCTATGAGGACTGCTGTAGCATTTTTTGCAGGCCCAATGTCTTTCCCGTCCATCAGCCAACTAACACTGCTATCTCATTAATACTGATACTGACAGGATTGGTTTTTATTACGCACGTCAGCAGCTACTGCTGCAGCACATCTTAGCCATCGCAATCTGTCTGTCTGTCCGTCACACGGGTGGATCAGTCAAAAAAGGTGCAAGCTAGGATCACAAAATCTTCACTGTCGGCTGCTTGGAAGACTCTAGTTTCACGAACCGTAAAGCTTATCCATAAATTCGAAAGGGGTCACCCTGAACGTGGGCGCTAAATGAGAGAGGGGTAGGAAAAATTTGTGATTTTCAGCCAAGGGATATGGCACTAGGCAACAACTGAGTCGACTTTGTCCTTGAAATACGTGGCGAACTCGTCAGCAGTCTTGCTACCAGTCTCCTCAGTTACTGCTTCACCCAGTACTCCGTGTAGTGTACGCCACAGCTTCTGTGAGTTGCCACTGTTTGCCGAGATCGTGGTGTGCGAGAAACTGCTATGTAAGTTGCCACAGCGACACCTGGTGGACATTTGTTCTGAAGAGGGCAGCAGCGGTTGCCGAAACGTCAACAAAACTATAAAATAGAAGTTATATTTTTGGTTTATTGCTATTGTTACCAACTAAACGTCGCTGTGCTTGTTTCTGTGCAGCGGGTCAGTGCAACAGTTTGTTAGCGTGTTCAACCACTCCGGCGACACTCTGAGCACCGTCAAGTACCATGAAGGTTTCATGGGCCAACGTATAGCACCGGTCACCTGCCTTGCCTTCCATCCTATACAGGTCTGTCCATCTTCTCTTTCTGGCTGTCCTCCTATTCATCTTTTATTGTTCTCTTTGATTTCTTTGTTGGTTCTTAAGTTTTTCATTTATTATGCATCTGCCGTAATTAATTACGGCATACGTATTAATTACGTAACTAATTATTAATTACGTAATTAATAGGCTGCATTATGGGTCTTGCTTTTTCCACTCTGTCCTGTACGTGGCTCCTAATTTTCTCCAGAAGGGAGATTCATAGCCCCAAATTTTGTTTTTAGGTAGGGCTGTAGTAACCATGCACATAAACCACTGTATGGAGAGTTTTTGCTTACAAAGAGAAAATTTCCGGCACAAAGATGCTGACATGTTTGGTTGTGGGAATGGCTAGGTGCACGTTTGTGGTCTGGTGTGCAGGTAAAGGTAGTGGTTGGCAGCGAAGATCAGTGCATATCAATCTATTCACAACAAGGTGCTAAGAAAAGGTGATCAGTACAGTACTACATGCAGCAAATGTTCAGCCGAGATGCCATTAGTCATACGCCGGAAGCCTCACAGTGACTGGAACCGCCTGATTTTGTTACTGTGGCCATCACGGATTGAGAATTCGTCACTTACCATTTACAAGTTCATAAAAATTTGGGAATTTGACCACATTTTTAAAATTTGTATTTCTCACATCCCAAATAACCAGAACTTTCAAAATTCGTGAACTTTAATTTTTTTCGATCCGTACAATTTGAATTCTCAATCTAGGGTGGACATAATTTGTTTGTTAGCTCTTATGCAAACATCAGTTGTGTTTTCATCACTTAATAGGGCGTAGCTGTTAGGTGCACTGCCTGTAGGCCATCGCATAGAAAATACCTTGTTTGATCAGATGCTGTATTGACAACAACCCCAGTCAAACAGCAGTAGGTTGTGGTTTACTAGTAGTAGCAGTAGTAGTAGTAGTAGTAAGCAATAGTTATATTGCTCTCCCTACACGAGCCCGGACCAGGAGTGCTTCACAAATGTCAAAATTAAAAATCATTAAAACAGTGTACTGTGAGGCATAAAAAAAAATTATCGATCATAATGTAAAGCTGGATTACTGGATTTTAATAATTTTTGGTACAACTGTTCTAGACACAACTTGCCATCAAACGTTTATTCAAGTTTCCACCTCACCCATCATACGCTTCTGCACTACCTGAGGAAATTAGAACACATGAAATCAGTATTAAAATGAACAAAAAATGCCAAAAACCATCCGTGACATTATTGATAGGAACTTGGAGAAGGATAATGAGATTTTTATAGTTTTTGGTATAAGCATTTCTGACATAACTGGCCATTAAATGGCCGTTCAAATTCCCAGCTCACCTGTCATCTGTTGCTGCATTATCTGGGGAAACAGAACAAATGCAACATGAAATAAAAAAGAAAGAAAAACATCAGTAAATTTAATCATTCCAGAGACGTAGCCCTTAACAGCCCTAATCACAGTCCATTTGACAGTATTTGCAGTGGTATGCAGCAGTAAGTTTATGCGACACTGTTTAGAAATATCAACGAACTCAAGAAGCGACTGGTTGAAGTCTGAAGCAGAACATTATCAACACTGCTATCAATGCATCAAAAATGCATCTCCCTGCCTGTGCTTACACAAATGGCCAATAATTCGAATATTTACTGTCAGCAGTTGCACAACTGTACAGTGGGATAAACTGTCAACCAAAGTGCTAGAAATTTGGAAAAAAATGTGCCAAGTGTGCTTTATTTGAATTAAATAATGATACTGCATTGAATAAAAATGTAATATTTTGCTTGTTATTTCCGCAGACAGTGCAGAAATAGATGTTCGGTGAGGTTGGAAACTAAATTGCTATTTTATGGCCAGTTGTGTCATGAATATGTGTACCAAAAATTATTAAAATTGGATAACTCTTCAAGTTATGGTAAAAACAATTTTTGTGTGTTTTTATGCCTCACAGTGTGTATATAACTTAACTAACTACAATTAAGGATCTAAGGTCATGCAGGGTGACCAGTGATCTTGGAAAGTCATGGGAAATTCATGGAAAATAAGCATAATGTCATGGATTTTATAGTTGTCTCACTGAAAATGCGGGACAGAAATTGTGTATTTTTGCCATGATTCTAAAATAGGCTAAAAATGCATTTGCAGCTGAGGCTCCGCCCCGGACCGCACCGTGCGAGCTCTCATGATGTTCCTGCAGACAGCCTAGTAGCCCCAGCCCTCTTCATTTGGAAAAATATGTTGTGCCAATAGGTCATTATTTTCATTTGTTTGATCATAGAAAAAATCATGGAAAATCCTTTTTGTAAAAGAGTGGTCACCCTGTCATAGGCATGTACTGGGCTGTCTACAGCTTTCTGCTAGTGCTAAAAATCGCAGCTACCTACCTCGCTCAGTATTTCACTCATCAGTGGCATCATGTCAAGGGGACTGGGGGGTGGAGATTGCGGCCACGAATTTTAGCCTATCAGAAAATTTTCTTCTCGTCAGATAATTCTCATCCTATAATATAAAACTGGGGGCTGAAAGTCCCCAATTTTTGAGGAATTCAGGGAAAACATTGAGTTTTTGAGCGCCTATATTTCCACTGTCAGAAATTTGCAGGCGCTGTCAGTTAAATTGCAACTCCTGTCACCGTCGCGCCCAACCATTTTAACCAATGTCGCTGCTGTCACCGATACTGCTATTGTTATTATATCGGTGGCTTTTTGACACTTGATATCTGCTCCGATTTACTGTATTCGCAGAGTGCTGTATGCAGTAAATGGTGTCCCAAAAAAAGCACTACACCAGCTCACATTGATAACTTTGTCAATTATCAACGGATTTTCCAACTTCTTTCACTGGCATACCCTTTGGAAAACTTGTGACAAAACAATCATTAAAGACGCCACCATGCCCAAATTCTATTGTTGAGAATTGAAAGTTCTGTGTGAGCTTGGTGTTCTAGTTTTGGTAACAGTGAACTACGATATATGTGCAGTCTGAATTTGACTGTTAGAAACATAATCCGTATAATGTACGAGTTACTGGCACTTCTGAGCTGTTTCTATCGCCAGTGTTATGGAATGACATATATGGCCATTGTTGCATAATTGTCAGTCACAGGATGAGTCCAGTATTAACAGACACTATCAGTCTGGTTGCGTATGGCGTGTGGAGTTATCTGCTGGTCTGTCCAGTGTTCATTGTTAGTACGCCGAGAGTCGATTATATACCATGTTACGAGTCATTTTATTTATTCTGCACAATGCCAAGTCCACTGCATGGCATAGTGTTGTATATCCCGTCTGCTATTTGTTGCCATTCAGTTGCTTGCCATGTGACTTGTCACCTGTGCGTTATTAGGACATTACGCTGAAGTGATCAGAAATGTTTGTGATGCATGGACAACAGCTAGAATTTTCGACTGTGATTTTTATGTAGGCAACTTATCGTCGTTAATTCGAGCTTAAATGTTTGTGTGAATCTAGTTTTGTTGACGCGGTCTACCGTTTTGCTTTGGTTTAATTTTGTTATCGAACTGACTGTAATTGGTCGACATTGATGTTTATGTCATTGTCATTATTGCTAAGATTGCGGTGTATCTTTCACAGAAATATACATGCTACCTGCTGTTGCTGTGCTAACGCATTATGTCACTGTTCATGGCTTGACCATGTTGAAATAATGAAATTTTGCCCAGATGAACTGAAGTAAATGAACCTTTGGCTCAGCTTTTGCCCACAAGAATATGTGAAAATATCTAGATATGTGTCAGAACTATTCAATAAATAAACTTACACTCAACAAATTTTAGTTTGACACAAATTTCATTCTTAACGCCAGGTTTCAGTCTATGATGTGCACAGTTCTGCATGCAAACTACCACAATTCTATGAATTAATTTACCATCATTGATAAAGAATGTCATTATAGTTGGATTAAGAACATGGCTATCTGTTACAAATTGCAGATATTTTTGTCACGTCATCTTGTGGAGGATGGCTAGGCTGTGTTTGTACAACTGACAAATACTGCTACAGTACTCAGTTGCTTCCCCCCGCATTATTGAGCAGCGTAATACTAGTTCGACACTACTTGTCACTGAAACTGCTACTGAATAACAAATCGCTTGGTGCATAATAGCTTATTCTGGAGAGGATGACTTGACAGAATTTGTTATAATCAGTACTTTCTGAACATCGTATAAATAATAAACAAAATACACTGGATGCATTATTACCTCCGCCAAGGAGGTTATGTTTTTGCCAGACTTTGTCTGTCTGTCTGTCTGTGTTAGCAAGATAACTCAAAAAGTTATGGACGGATCTTTCTGAAATTTTGAGGGTATGTCGGGAATGGCACAAACTACCAGTGATTCAATTTGGGGGGTGATCCGGAAGGAATCCTGGATTCTGGATCACTTTGAAATTTTCGTTACTACTGCTTTCAATGGGGCATAAGGGAAACCACTGCAAAACCGAAGATGGTGCTGTCATTTAGCGAACAACATTGCCTTGGCAAAGGTGTGCAGGCTCTGACTGCTTTCTAGTTACGTCTGACATGCAGTGGTTATATAGAGCCAGTTTCAAAACAGTTTCCATTACAACTTATAAGTTACAAATATACACACATCATTAAAAGTAGGTGGGGCATGAGTTGCAATTTTTAGACACTGCAAATTTGCGACAGGAGATTATGGGTGCTCAAAATTTAGATTCTGCCCCTAAATTTCCCCAAGATTGAGGTTTGCAGCACGAAATTTTGCACTTTTGGACAGCAATTTTCCAACAAGAAGAAGATTTTCTAACAATTTTCGGACAGATAAAAATTTAGGGTCAGCAATTGCCCCTTCGCCTACCCTGGCCTCTTCCCCGTTGCCAGGACGCCACTGGTATTGCAAACGAGCAATGTTTACCGGAAGTCGAAATGATGACCCAAGTACACAGTAAAATAAAATCACTCAACCATTTATGTACACAATTCACACATTCAAAATGCTGCAGCTTGTGATGAAAATCCAAACATCTTCACAATCTCAACAGACCAGTGCTTTCAGACAGATATGTGCACTTCGGAATCTAAGTCATCAACTTTGGCCACTTTGGCTGACAAAGCATAGGCCTAATTTTGAAAATTTCTTGGGAATTTGCTTAAGACCTTCCTCACACTATGTAGAAATTTTATAGAAATTCAAAGTGGAAGCAATGATTACATGCATGTTTGTATAAGTCAGATGCTGACACAAGTTTCTCATAAGTTATGCGTGACTTTCTCACACGTTTGGTTACAATTTTAAAGTTTTCTGTAAGCTGATTCTTTTGGAGGAATTTCTGAAGTTCAATTAACAAACTCGTCAAAATTAGGCCCCACATGTACAGAAACGTGTGTCATCTGAAATTGTTGAGGTATTTGTACATTGTAGTATTCAGTGACCAGACTGGATTGAACCAAATCAGAAAGAGTTGAAGGAGTCGGCAAACGGATCATCACTGCTGTTGGTCCTGCTGACTATTCCACCGAGATGTCCAGTTTGACATCATCTGGAACAACCATAATATCACACTCATTTTCATATCAAAAAGTCACCAATTCGTTTTTTGTCAGTACATGTGCAGAAATGTTTGAGTCTACATAATGCTGGTGCACAAAAACATACCGCTACATTGCATTTGTGATGTAAGCCTAAAATATTAAAAACAAACTAGCTACACAGTCAGTGAGATAGAGTTGCATGTTCTAATATGACACAGAGAACAAAAATATGTTTCCTAAAGCAGTGATAGACCTGATGGGCCCAAGCTTTTTATTTTTAGCTAAACCAGGCCCTATAGCTTTTTCCAACTGAAAAAAATTCAGTTAAACTTTTAGTTTATCTACTTTTCCAACTGTCTTGAAAAAAGGTTTAGCAGTAGTAAAAAGTAGTTTTTTTAAAACCATTCTTACCATTTGCCAGCAGGTCCTTCATTTACCAGAGACATGAGAAACTCATTTTGAACAAAAAAGTGCAAGATTTAGCACTTCAGACAGAAAACTAAATTTACAATTTTCTATAAAATTTGGAAGAAAAATGGTTGACTAATTGCCAAAAATTGTCACAACTTAACCAAACTTCTCCATTAGTTAAACTGATGGCTCAACTAAAAAAAATAGTTAAACAACTGGTTAATAACTTTTAGTCCACTGTTTATGTAATGTGTAAGATAGTTACCGATCCAAGAACTTGTTGGCCAAGGAAGTTTGATGCAGCTCCAGACATCTTCTTGTGTGATCCCATCTTGCACCGAACATAGCCGTACAAATTGGCTCCATTCAGCACTACCCCCATGCCAGCAACCATCTGTTTAACAACACAACAGAATACGCAATCAATTCATATAACACCGAGACACGAGGAGTTTCAGGTGTTACTAAAAAGCAAACAACAAAGTTTGAAAAAAGTGTTTAAAAGTGTAACAATAGCTCTGGATCTTTCAGACAGTGAAGAAATGTATTATTCCATACACTGGACCTGGACATCGAAAAGAGCAGGCAGTTAGACTGAGGACACACTAAGCAACAAAAATGACTGCATTACTGCATTACTTCACGGTAAACAACACTTTGTATGCAGTGAAAAAAGTATAGTTTTGACATCTTCCTCTTAGCGTATGCTCTGCATGCCAAGCCAGGCAATAGCCTCCTCATCAGCCAAATGTAAGTTTTGACATGATGTGCAGCTAGCTATATTGTAAACATCTTGGTCCCTGGAGCATTCATGCTTAACTCAGACACGCTGCATACCATACTACTCCATGGTTCATAAAAAAGGTGCCACTTTTATTTTCTGACCAGCTCCATGAAGCATCGGCTGATTTTTACACATGACAGCACGTAATGCTTTGCACGTCTTAGCTATCATCTGTCTTTCCATCCGTCTCTCTGTCACACCCTTGAGCCCTATCACAACGGTGCAAGTAGGATCACGAAATCTTCACTGTGGACTGTCACAAGGACTAGTTTTTAATGACAAAATTTTGTGCCCCTGTGTTCCCTCTGAACAAGGGCATGAAAGAGGGGTACCCCCCTTAAAAGTGGTTATTTGATCGCTATTGGCTCGTATTGCATGAAAACGATTGCAGATGGGTACAGACATGCTGCTTATCATAACAAGCACTGGTGATGGGCTTTATAGATTTATCAACATTGATGACCTTGTACCCGAAAAATTGAGATTTTTAGTGAATTTTTGCCATTTTTGGCTGCAGCACAGATTTCAAGAGTGAATTGCGATGAAATGGCTGGAGATAGACCAAGACAACTTGCATATGAAATTTTTAGCATAAAATGTAGATTTTAGCAGTCCAAGTCCCTACCCCTTAGGTTTAAGGAGGCCTGCGGACGCGAGCATCAAAGAGGGGTAGTCATTTAAAAAGTGGTTATTTTACCGATATTGGCTCGTCTAGCGTAAAAACAATTGCAGACAGGCACAGACATGCTGCTTATCATAACAAGCACTTCTTAGGAATGTCAACATCGACGACCTTGAATGACTTGAACCCCAAAATAGGGGTGTTTCTTTTATGATTTTTGGCTGTTGTGCACACTTCAAGGGTGAATTGCAATGAAATGGATGGAGATAGGCTAAGATAATCTGCGAAAAGTAACTGCTAAGACTGTCACACATCTCATGAGCTTTGCTCAAATGACTTGTAGAAATTTTCGGCATGCAACATCAAAAAGAAACTAGATGCAAATGACTATGGTTTTGGCCACCTCACCTTAATACTGTTGCTACATTACCTTGTGAAATGCATATGTTGTATTTTGGTCATTTACAACAATGGTTGTGTTTTTTTGAAGGTCTGACCAGCCCTGGGCAGGTCTAGGCTGCTCCAAGTCGTTTTTATTGTTTCCGGAACGAAAGTTTCACATTTTTAATGGTTCCAGAAAGGCCCGTGTCGATCCAAAAACATTTCGAGTCAGAAGTGTGTAAAACTGGTGCAGCGCAGGAGGGTGATTGACATCACACTGCATCAGCCAAACAAACGCATTGTTTACAAATGACTTGTTTGAATGTTTCGCACCAGATTATGATATTTTGTAGTTATATACCAATTAATCTAGTTTTGTGCATTTTACTGTGCATAAAGATAATCGTGCAAGTGTGTGCATTTATTGGTTGGTTTGCCAGCAGTTTTTGTTTGTGGAGGATTATTTTGTTGAGCAGAAAGCACTTGTTTAGTCGCTATATGCAATCCGAATTGTGGACGTGCCTACACCTTCTCTAGTTTCTCGCGTTAGTTTTTACGACCGTTCCGGAAAGGTCCACATGTAGACCGCAACAAATCACCAAACCTTTCCGGAAAGTCAGAAAAACACAACCAATGAATTGACACTGGGTAAGCATGTGTCGGCTCAGAAATGAACTACTAAGTAGCGACAAACACAATTAACAATTACTAACTCTCAAAAAGTCACACTTGTCACCATTACATCATCCTTATTATAACGTGTGCTCAAAATGTCCTCCTCCAGCACGAACGCAAGCGGTAGACATTGACGCCACTCACCACCAACAACAGGTTCAATAACTGCGTGACTTCTGTATTCCACAAGGTAGTGTGGCAACAGTATTAAGGTGAGGTGGCCAAAACTAAAGCAATTTGCATCTAGCTTCTTCTTAATGTTGCACGCCAAAAATTATTAAAATAGGCCAATGTTTCACAAAGCTATTCACAAAAATAATAGTGGCACCTTTTTTATAGACCACAGTGTAGTAGTATACCATCACTGTGGTATTCCAGCATGCAGGCTGCAGCACAGGAACAAACTTCTATTTGACTGGAAGAACAGATCATCACTTACAAGCCACTTGAAGCTGAGTGTGATCAAAGCTGCAAAGACAAAGACGACCCAGAAAACTTGCGCCACAACCAGCGACAACCAAAACACTCGTGACTCCCCGTTAGTGTTGACACTCCTAGCAGCTCCCTTTATCACATGGACACATGTACAGAATAATATGAAACATATGTGTAAATAGCATAGTCAGCTAAAGGCTGGATACAAATATTCAAATTTAACTGTGATATCTAGTTGAGCCATTTTTAACTATCCAATTTTCTGATGTTTTATATTTCTTTCACCAATTACTCATAAACAGTGTAACTGCACTTCTGCCAGAATATGACGACTGGCTGTTGAGGTACAGCGGGTGACAACATCATCACTCAATACTTCGTACAGCACATGTACATAATAAACATCACAGATCCAAAAATACAGTAAATAAATAGTAATAAGAATATTTGTGCCTTACTAGGCTCAAAAATGTGCCTAAATGCACTGGGTTTTTGCATACATCCTTACACATCAAAATAGCAAAACTAATAATAATGTTTCTTTCTATCACAAACATGGCATCTCATTCTATATGGCCTTAAAACAATGCACAATATGGCAAAAAGATAGACAGTAACATATGTCACATAAGAATGCTGCCCAAAATAACAACAATATTTTTAAAAATGTAGTCTGTGTACTCCGTTACAGGTTACACATGTTACAGAAGTGTGTTGAATATTGTGCATTTTGCAGCATTTACAGAAGAGAGAAACCACCTTTTCCAGACATTGAATATAAAAATAAAAATATAAAAATTAACTACCTTGCGAGACTCAAACATTGAATATAAAAATAAAAATATAAAAATAAACTACCTTGCGAGACTCAAACACCCAATGACTAACACCATCCTCATCCACATAATTCCACCATCTCAAACCAACCAGCAGTCTGCCAGTTATATTCTTTATAGTCCAGAAGTCCAGTGAAAGTAGGATAATTATTAAGACAAAATTGACAATAAAACCGCTGTTGAACAGTCCACACAACAGGTAAGTAACAATTCCAAGAACACGGAAAATCAGATGAAAAAACACTGCCAACGGATGCCTACAATAACATCAATACAATACAGAACTAAAAGTAGTTTACTTCACAATATCTTGCAAGTTATATAGTAATTAATTTAATGATTGTACAGACTGATTCAATCACATTGATACCACCATGTTACGGTACCCAACCTCAAAATTGGAAATAAAATCTGTCTGTTTCGTTAACATTGTTATTATTATTAGATGCTTCTTACAGAACAACTCTTAAAGCAGTCTTAAGTTCAGTTAGTTCATTTTGTTTGCTTTGCACACATTTTTATCATTAATGTTATTTTCTGTTCATGAGGTTGGATAAGTAAGCAAATCTGATGCTATTTTCCATTGTGCTTGGTCAGAGAGAAACTCCTTGCCCATTATTTTCCATTCATGTAGATTGAAAAAGGCATACCCATAGGCCCTGTGGGCTGTTATAGCATCGGTCAATAACATCACACCATAGTTAATTATTGGGAAGTTATTATTTACTATGTGCATTATTAATTATCAAGAATTATCACATATTCATGCATTTAAAAGGCAATATATTTGACAGCTAGGAAATCAATAAAGACGGTACACAGCGTCAAATTTTCTGTTATTCATTCACAAAGATGTGCGCATGCAGTCCTATACCCGGAAGACAAAAAAACTGTCAGATTTGTTTACATTTCCTTCGTCCGTGCGGACGGAAAATAACACCAAGCTGAATTTAGGTGACGTGCTCAAGTTTAATAATTTTCAATTAACATAATTCAATTTCAATGTCATAATATGGCATGTAAATCACATCATGTCAGCAATAAGAGACAGAGATTTCGTAAGTGATAACGAAAGGGGTTTTAAGACGAAAAGACGCCAGTATTAGTGAAATCAATCCACCAACGCTAAAATTATCCAGTACCCACCGAATATTTTTCCGCCCAGCGGTCTCATTCTCTTCTCCAAAATTCAGCGAAATATCTTCTGTATCGTTCGACATTATTACATAACTACAAATAACGTCAAATCACTGATAATTATCATTTAGCAGCTTTACTTCTATTTGTAAACATTGCCACGCCTATGAAGCGTACGTAACGTAACAGGTAAATAAAATTTATCTTGCTTACTGTTGATGACACAGCGTATCTATGACGTCACACTCAGCTGTTCTGCGAGATCTTCGCCATGGCCGGTGGCGAAAGATAGGCCTAAACTTTTTTCGTTTGAGTCTAGAACATCTGTTATAAATACGCAGCTTAGTCCTTCATTCCGTCTGTTTATATGGTAAGTTTATAGCGGTTGTCATTGTCAGACGTTGATTATATCGCTACACCAGTACAGAGCACTGTTTAGTTGTATTTCAGCATGCAGCCAAACGTTGCTGATATTCCGCCATATCCAAATAAAAGACGGCCGTACACTTTGTTTCCGAACGTGATTAAACTCTGCATAAATATACGAATGTAGGCCTACGGTGGCAAGGCCGACGAGCTTCGTGTCGGTTGTTCGACAATGTCGTCGAGAATGATTCCCGGTGTTGTTCAATGGCATCGACCAGTGGCTTAGTCAGAAATGTGAATTGGGAGATGGACTTTTCTCCTTCCTCTTCCCTTTTCTTTTTTCCTTTCTCTCTCTCTTTTCTTCCCATTTTCTCCTTTTCCATCTCTTTTCTTCCCGTTTTTTTTTCTCCCTTCCCCAATCTTTTTTTCTCCTCTCGCTTCAATTAGAAATAGGACCTCTAAATTCCAGCTAGGAGTCTGTGGAGCCAAAATCGAATTTGGGGCATTGGACCCTATAGCCTTAAACTATGAGCTCTGGTCAGAACAATTCTATTTTTTCTGAGTCATAGGCCTAAATATCTACTTGTGACAAAAAGTTGTGCCCGGCCGTTTGGGGGCCTGGGCCCCCTGCCCCACTCTTGTTAACGCAACTGGTGTCGTCACGGTGTGGGTTCTGCTGGGGGCATGTTGTTGAAAATTCGCTCACTTATTATGTTAATTATATCTCTGTTAAAATGCTCAATGTATAAGCTAGTTAACGATGTCATGTGACATTGATCGTTGTCTCGGGTGGTCGGGGTGGACAAATGCTGAACTTATCAGATTTTTGCGAATCTCAGCTGGTCGAATCCGGGATTTAGCTGCACGTTCTACCTTGGCGACGCGGTTAATGTTGATGATTGTGTGAATTGTACATCAGACGTGGTGCTGATGAGATGATGGACAGCCCGCACCCGTACGGCAAGAGTAAGTTCAGCGAGTGTTCGATGAGCACAGCCCCGCCGTCGCGATGTCCCGGCTCAGCCCGTCGACCGTTACGCACGTCGTCTGCACTGAGTGCGGCCACTGATGACACCAGTATCTCGACCTCGACATCCGACACCATTCCTCCGCGTGCCTCTTCGGCCGTCACGCCGTACGCCGCCAAGGTCACCAAGGCGCGCCGCATTCGACTTTACCGCAACGGCGACATCTACTACGACGGCATGATGGTTGTACTTGCGTCCGAGCGCTTCCGAACGTTCGACTCTCTCCTGAGCTACATCAACAAAAGTTCACTGGCCGACCCCTCCGTACTCAAAAAGGTTCGTCAGTCGCTGTTGTTACAGGCCGCAAGATGCGTTTTGTGACTTTTGTCGATCCGTCCGTACGCGTGCTACCGTACTATCTCGAACAAGAATCTTAGCTACCGCTTAGAAAACAGGGCGTCAGCTTGATGCGTTCACCTTATCTTAGTCTAACTCCTACGGATACTCTCTTATAGGCATTTGGCTTTTATGCGCGCTACAGCATGTAAGCTTATGCTATAGCGCGCATATGCTATCGCAATTACGTCTGTATGTTTATCTTTCTGTCCGTCTGTCGATTCGTCTGTCACATAGGTAGATCGATGTACGGGCAAAAAGACACCGGACAAAAGGCCACTAAGCTGGTTTTAGTATCATTCTTTGTCTAAATAAAGTGCACATTTTTTCGGAAGTATAATCCAAGTCGTCACACTATATAGGCCTACTATGAGATAATTTGACAGTTTTTGTTGCTGTATTAAGCTCTTTTTGCTTTATTTTTGTGTATTCGGTAGAACAAATTCATCAAAGAATGCTGCTGTAGTTGTTCCAAGCCTAACGTCGCACGCGAAAGGCACAAAGTCAACATGAGACAATTTTCTTGCATAAAAGTCATAAAAATTTTATTCATTAGTTTGTCATAGTGAAAAAACAGTCTTGTCGTCTTTTGTCCTGTGGCCTTTTGACTGAGATTCAGATAGATCAATCAAACATGGAGCAAACTAAGATCAAGAAATCTTCACTGTGGGCTGCCATAAGAACCGGATTTTTTCGTGACAAAATTTCGTGCCTGGGTGAGGGGATTCCCTTCGAACGAAGGAGTGAAAAAGGGACTTACTCGAGATACTGCTATAGTTGTTTTAAACCGCTTGGACGAGTAGCTTAGCTCGGATGTGCACGAAAGGGCCGAGACATTTTAAGCCAAGACCGACCGAGACGAGACTAGGTAGAAAAATCTAGTGGGGCCGACAATAAAAACAGAGAAACATACGCTAAAATGGCATCTCAAAGTCATTCTAGGTGAAGCATTTTAGAGTCACTGGAAAGCTGATCAGGGACGCGTTGCGTTCGATCAGCAAACCGGTTACTACTTGGATAGGCGACTGTCTGCTGACCGGCAAATCTCGGTAGGCCTATGTAATTTGTCACTCGGGTCATCTCAGCCTTCCATCTCTCCCATAAGTATCGAGTGTGTCGGATGGCAGGTAACATTGTGTGATGATTCAGTGTGATGGCAGGTAGCTCCGTAGCTCTGATATGGTTTCCTATGAAGAGTAGGTAACAGACCGCCAATCTTTTAAGTAAGTTAGTAAGTAATTAAGTAAGTAGAGGGCGTTAACTGTGTGCTCGGTGTGCTAATATTACGAGAAGTAAAATGTTTTAGACGGAAATTGTGTGCTGCATTTAAGAATGTTCGGAAGTGCGTTCCAACTGACTGGATGGTCCGGCCAGCATGTCTAAAAGCACGGCTTCCGTAGCCCTTTAAACCCGCCACTTTTGAACTACTGCAGCTGCGTCGTGGGTTAAAAAGTAAGCGCGGCAATAAGTTGCAATTTACCGACAGACAGTGCGAATTTTCGACAGAATTATGACAGACAACAGCAAATTTCCGACAGAAAAGATTACGAGTGCGCAAAATTTCAATCTTGTTTGTTAGGTTCCTCAAAATGGGGGGTTGGTTTTCAGCCTCAGATTTTGCATTTCTGGGCAAAAATTTTCCGACAAGAAAAAAAATTCCAACAATTTGCCGACAGCCCAAAATTTAGAAGGACTGACCCGTGCCCTCCCCCTCCGGCCACGATGCCACTGCTTGCGAGAAGGCTGACTGCAGTGTGCAGTGCGGTGCATGTAGGGCGCTCGGTATTTGTTCACGACCGACGGTCAGCTGATCAACGCCCTTGACCAACTGGAAGACGGCTGCAGCTACGTCTGCGCGTCTAGCACGGCATTTCGCCAGCTCGACTACGAAGCGATTCAGAGTCCGACCTGGGTCAAGCTGTTCAAGGCGAAGATCAAGGGCCTCGGCGAGTTCGGACCGGACGACGACATGTCGCCGCGCGACTTCATTGTGCCGAGGACTATCTGCGTGTTCCGCGCTGGTCCCCGGCCTCGCGACCGCGTAAAGATGCTGCTGAATCGCCGCACCGCGCACACCTATGAACAACTGCTCACCGACATGGCCCACGCCGTTCACGTCTCATGCTCCATCAAGTCTATCTATACTACGACCGGTAGAGAGGTGTGTAATGTGTACTAGATGCCGCAATGCTGCAGTGGGTCGGCGAGTACGCAGTACGAGCTTATACCACTCCAGACAGTGCGGTATCATCCTTAAACCGCGCGCAGATCGCATAGATTAGGCCTACACCGTCGTTTGCTTTGTGACGCACGACTCAGCCGAAAGTTGTGAAAACACTATCAGTGCAAGCCGAATGTGGTTTACGACGTAAATACACGGTACATGTACGTCGACAATGTACACTGTGGTCCATAAAAACGTGCCACTTTTATTTTTTGAATAGCTCCGTGCACCATTGGCAGATTTTGATAATTTTTGGCATGCAACATTAGGAATTAACTCGACGCAAATGGCTATACTTTTAGCCACCTCACTTTAATGTTGTTGCTACACTGCCTTGTGAAATACACGTTGCTGAGCCTGCCGTTTGCAAGTGGTGTCAACGTTTGCCGCCTGCATTTGCGCTGAAGGAGGACATTTTGCGCACAAGCTGTAATAAAGAAAATGTGATGTGACACGTGTGACTTTTTGAGATACAATAGTTGCCAATTGTGTTTGTCGTTTTTAGTTAATCATTTCTGAGCCGACGCGTGTGATATCTAGTATGAATTCATTGTTGTAAATAACCAGTCTACGACTTCTGCATTTTACAAGGTAGTATAGCAACAGTATTGAAGTGAGATGGCCAAAACGAAAGACATTTGCGTCATATTTTTTTCTTTTGTCGCATGCCAAAAGTTATCAAAATTTGCCAATGTTTCATGAAACTATTCAAAAAAAATAAAAGTGCACGTTTTTTATGGACCACGGTGTATTTGTTAGGCACGTTTTAATGCGTGCAGGCTTCGAAATTATTCTTCACTTTTGCTTACTTGCCTACACCTATAGACAGTTCGCGTCCAGTGTTGGAGAATACGCACACGGGCTATGCTAAAATAGAAAACGCTTAAATACGTGCGTATTAATACAAATAGAATACGCCTATTATATGTATTTTGCTTACTTATTTACTAATGTGGTTTACGTAGACCAATGTAGAATATGTTAAAGTACTTACTTATCTTAGAAAATTGCATACGTATGATACGTATTTTCTGACGTTGGTCGAAGCGCATTAACACAACTTAACAGAGCACGAGAGGAAATATTAGTGCGTTATGCGTGAATTAATCAAATTAGATTATAAGATTGCTGACACAATTTGCTATTTAAACATGTACAGTAAGCCTATTAGGCTTATATATTTGCAATTCCAAAACCTTAGATGTAGATTCCGGCTATCCCAGGATCGGGATCGCAGGATTCGTTACCGGAAATATACACCCTGTAGTCTGCTGTCATGAGCCTCATTTGTAATCCGGAATTGCAATCTCTGTAAACGTTATAGCCCAAAAGTTGTAAATATAAACCGAGATGCTGACAAAAAAATCGAGCTCAACGTTCAGCGTTTTTTTTGTTTCAACAATAACTTTTTTACATTACATTACATTACAAATTTTAACGTGGCCTAAGTAGAAACTGTTAAGACCACTGGTAAAAGCGCAAGTCACGACAAAAGTACAGATGGATAGAACTGCGTGAACGGAAATGTTTCTAGTTCACGGCGGAATTGTGACAGTGTGTTGCACGCGACGATGTCCGACAAACTTTATCACTGCTAGGCTTTAACGACGACGGCGCCGATGATGGTGATTGGTCTGACGGGACGGTGTGTACGTATGGTGTAGGTGACGACTCTGAAAGATTTCTTCATGGACGAGTTTGTGTTCGTTGCGTTTGCTGCCGAGAAATATTCCCCAGAACAACTCACACTAACCGGCGAGGGTTAGCGTTGCAGCATATCTTCTAGAGCTAGCGCTCCTCCCGTCTGGAATTCACTGTCGTATAGATGTGGGTGTGTAACCAGCACCAAGGTCAACTCAGCCTTCCATCCCTTCGAGGTAGGTAAATCGAGTACCGGCTTGTCTGGCTGGGGTTACGGCGGGAGCGTTCATCTGTGTCTCGAGTGGTAGGTAACACTGTGTGATTTCATATGGCAGGTGACGCTCTGTAGTTCTGCGATGGGTTTCCCATAAACAGCTATGCACGACCTTTAAATTAATCTTTTAACTTAGATCTGCCGAGCTCCTGTTAAGGTCTGTTCAAAGCAACAGTAATGAACTGAACGGATCAGTAAATTTAAATTTCAGTTCACTTTAATTTGCGTGATTTCATTTAATTTCTGTCGTTTTGAACACGCCTTTAAACGTACATGTAGGCCTAAACCTAACTGTTTCACATTGTCCATACTTGGCTGGACGTGAACGCTCACTGGCTCAGCTGAGTCTCTGCTATTGTGCCCCCCCCTTTGCTTCATTGGCGACATAATTGTGGCGCTATATGTCCACTTGTACATATGTTTTGACTGACAGCTTGTCTGATTACGCACAGTCTGTTTTAGTAAATAACTCGACAGATTAGTCTCTGTTGACCTCTTGAAAATCAGTGCCATGATTTATTAGGGCGTATATTTTTGTTCATTTTATTCTTAATTCGTGGTTAGTGCTTCGGCCGTTTGTTTGAGTTTATCGTCAAGCAAGTGAATGCATATGAAGATTTCAAACGTTTTTAAGAACAGTATTTTAAATTTTGCAATGCGCACGCCGCACGGTGTTAAAATCAAACTCGTCATTCCACCCAAGATGTCATGCAATTAACTGGTCGCGACAACAGTATTAGAACCTGGTGAAAATCAGTAAATGTATCGGACCAGTGCCGACATATTGTATGGCCATCTGCCTGTAGCTAGACACTGCGCATAATTTTATCATTTAAACTCCATGGGGTCTGCCTAAACACCGCATATCACCACAGATCACTGCAGATCACCACCGGTGGCACACCGATTAGGCCTACTCGTGCCATGGAGAACATTTACACCGGTTTTTGTCTCTTTACGTTTTCCAAATTTTCAGTTAGGAGCCCGCACGGAACAGACAGACAAATGGACGAACAGAAGAACGGGCAAGGCTTGCAATGCGTCCTACTTGGACAGCAGCACAATAAGCTACATATGTTGGCGGCGAAGAGTTAGTTGAAATGTTTGATCTTCAGAGACCAAGTACATGTCGAAGACGATGGCTCGTACACTGAGTCGTCGTACGTCCAATACGTCTAACAGTCGAATTGCGTCTCGGGCAACCTCCGTCACAAGTCAGGCGACGAGCTATGCAGAGTCCAGCATCACTCCTCTGCCGCCGCCTAGCGTCGATGCAGCCGGTAAATCGTACATTCATAAAGCCCCCCCCCCGCCGTACGTCAATAACGGGAAGCCTTGTGTTCTCGCTTTGTTTTTTAACCTTCTTTATTAGCTTATTTGCACTTCTCCTCCGAAACTGGACAACAGACCAAGACCAAAATTTGGGGATGAAATTGAGGCCAAATTTCACCAAGATCCATTGAGAAGTTTTGGAGGAAGGGACATTTTACCGCACTACATGTACACTGTGTCTCAAAAAACGTTTCACTATGTAATTGACATTGTCCATATTTTTGACAAATATTAACCGATTTGGAATGTTTTTTCATTGGCGCATTTTTTGCACAGTTGCCAATTAAGTCGTTATTGAATATCCCACCACACCATGACTGCGTCGCTGCATTACCTTGTGAAATATAAATAGAAGAAAAAACTAACAATCATAGGCAAAAGGCGTGTTGGAAGATGAAAGACACTTCAGACCAGAATCACGACGAATAATCTATACAATGCTACGCTGTATTAGATCGTCTTTGTGGATATCTGGCGTGTTATACGGTGTGTTTGTTTATGGCCTTCGTGGTTTAGTAAGGCTACCGGTTCATCCACAGTGATCACGTTCTCTTCAGCACGTGCATGCTTCAATCTGCCGCTCTCATGCTCATGTTCGGTGCTTCCTGCTTTTCAAGTCGTTTTAGTAACGTGTCCAGTTTTTCCCTTTTGCTGTTTACTTTAAAAAATTCCGCCAGAATTCTCCGCGAATTGTATTTTTCGAATTCGTATAAGTTCTTAGTCAAAGCCTTGTCCTCATTGCTAAATGCATGTTACATTACTGGTGTATCGTTACTGCATTAAAAATTATTATTTACAATAATATCTTTTGCTTTTGTTTAAAAACACAAGACATGTATCAATAACTAAACTCAAAATTAATAGAAAATTGTTTTAGAATATAATTTCTGCACATCTGTTACTAAGATTTTAGTAATTTTTGACAATTTAAGTTTCACATGGTAGTGTAGCGACGCAGTTAAGGTGTAGTAAGATGTTTAATAATACGCTACTGCTACCTGTCCACAGAGTGTGTCAGTGAAAAAAGATTTGAAAATATGTCAGTATTTGACGAAGATATAGACAATCACAAAGTGGGACGTTTTTTGAGACACAGTGTATATATCCAAAATAGGCATCCGGGATGGGAATGTCGTTTTAAACTTGACTTTCGTTTTTTCTTTCTCTTTTCTTCGTTTTCCCCACTCTGTTCTTTTTTCTTCCGTTTTTTTCGTTCCGTTTTGTCTTATGCGTCTGCTCTTAATTCTACAGAGTGCGAGACAGCAGTTTGGTGGTACATTTTGAATTTGGAATGAACACACTTTATGGTACAAAACACGAATAAACCGGCATTCGTCGAAAATGATGAAACCGAAAGACGTACATATTGCTTGGCGTTCGCTCTGAAAAGTCTCTCACCATCGCTGGAGTTTAAACGGGTGCTGAGTTCTGTCCTTCCTCCGCCGAGGTTACTGATGACTCCGAACAATGCGAAGCAGTGGCGTCTTGGCAAGAGGGGCAGGGGCAAATTGGGCACTTGCCTCGATCTCTTCCTTCCCTAAATTTTAGCCTGTCGGAAAATTTATTTTTAAAAGTACAAAAATTGGCCCGAAAATTCTCCATTTTGGGAAATTTAATGTAAAAATTGAAGAACTTTTTGAGCACCCACTATCTTCTCTGTCGGGAATTTGCAACCGTCTGTTGAAAACTCGCAATGTTTAGCGCTCCTCTACTTTATTCACGGACGACGTCACTGGTGCTGCGGAGCGTATAGCGGCTGTTGCAGGCTGCGATTGGTGATCGATGGTTGTAAATTAGGCGATGATGACACAGACGAGGTGCCCGTCAGCCTTCTGCAGACGTACGAGCTCGGCAAAGTACTCTACAAGATGGACGCCGTGACGGTCAAACGATGCGAGTTCAGGTTGCTGCACAGTGCACGTGCTTAGCTGAGATTATTATGTTTTTCACCGCACATCGGTATTGCTGTAATTTAAAATAGATATAGCAAGCAAAGATGTCGGCCTAATGCTGACATGAGATGCACCCGTCCTTTTAGCTATTTATGCACCCTAACTCAAATTTGGTTTTCTCCATACATCACACCTTTGCGTTTCTGTGTTAAAAGCTCCTACGGGACAGACGGATGGACGGACGGGCAAGACTCGTAATGCGGCCTCTTATTAGAACGGCCGCAAGCCGCCGCATGATAGTAAAAGAAATAAATAAAAACGAATGAACGAACGAATGAATATTCGTCAGCAGAGCTGAGTTTTCTGTGTGTGGTCGAATGGAGCTGTGGGTGATCGACTGACGGTTGATTAATCACACTGTTATGCTTTTTTCGTCGAGCCGAATTTCATGCTGAAACTAGAACAGGTAGCAAGTTGAAATTTTGCACGTCCACGCGGCCTATGGTCGAAGTTGAAGGCCATCAACTGCTCGGATGCAAATACGCTGGTGCAACACTTAGTTCGGGTTTAGGCAAACGATTGCGCGATTAGGCTGCTTCCTGCGTTAGGCATAAAGGTGTACAAAATCGTAAGAACAGTTTACGCAGTAAATTGGTCGAGTGCTTTATACAAGTTAAAACACTGCAGAAGTAAAAACGTGCATTTAACTTTTATACTTTGATCTAGAAAAGGTAAAAAAAAGGTAAAGGTGGTGTATAGCTCTTAATAGAAAATCCCTCACAAAGCTACAAAGCGTCACCTGCCGTGTGGGATCACAGAGTGATAGCTGCCACCCGACAGAGGTGAACGCGCCCCGCCTTAACTCCAGCCTGACACACCGGTACTCGATTCACCTACCCCGGAGGGATGGAAGGCTGAGTTGACCTTGGTGTTGGTTATATACCAAGATAGTTTACCCGTCTGCAGACAGTGACCCATCCAAGTAGTAACCACTTGACAGCGACCCGGCCGGGAATCGAACCCACGACCCCTCAATCATGAGTCCGACATACTACCGTTACAGCACCAAGCCATTGTATTTGTTGCTTGTAGGTCAAAAGTGTCGCAGATGGTTCTGGTGATGAGAATCTTTGACAAGAGCGTGCTGAACAAGGCGCAGCTGTTGGCGCTAAGCGCCGAGGCGTCCATTCTGCGCCAACTTCATCATCGCAACCTGGTTCAGATCCTCAGTGAACACGACACCAACAGCAGTCTCTGTCAAGTCTTCGAACTCAGCCTGGTCTGTATGCAGTATGATCTATATGGCGTCTATCTCTCTACTGCAAGGGCTCAGCCCCTATTGCGTCTTGACTCTGCACCGCCGACACAAAATTGTTCTAAATAATGGAAACGGAGAGTCTAATATCAATGTCAGATCTCAGTAGTATTCCAAGCTGCTGACCGCTGTGGACGATTTTCTTTTTTTAGTTTTTTTTCTTGTTAATTGTCAAATATAGTGTACTGTGTACTGGTGCTCGTTGTCAGTTTTTGAGCGCACGTCTGAAATTCGTGATTAAAATTCGCAAATTTTACCAAATGTTGAAAATTCGTTTAAGTTCGTTTTTTGCACATTGCTCGTTACTACAATTTTCAAAAATTTGTGAATTAAAAAATTAAATTATCAAAAGTCGAATTTTTGATTTATGAATTAGAGATGGGCTGAGATGCCCCATAAAAATGGCACTCCCAGTGGGAATGAGAATTTCATGGAAATTGAAATAGACGACAAAATTAGGAATGGAAATTGGAGGAATGGGAAACAAACCTGTATTAGTATGGGAATGGCTCTTCCCTTATTCTCATCGGAATAAATTCCTATCAATGGATGCAGTGTTATGCTTATGCAATAGAGCTACAATTTACTGTACAATGGTAATAGCTTATACTATACATTTGGCATGTTTCCTGTAGTTTGTGATGCTGACTGTCGTGATAACTTTTAGGTTTAGCGACAAGCAGAGCACAGTATGATATACATGTTATGCCCATAGACCTTTTGGGTTAGGCTTGAGTCTTAAGTGGGCCAAAAAAATGTTTGTGTCGCAACAGTTGAAAGATTGTTTGGGAATGGGAAGAAATGGGAAAGCCCAGTGGGAATTCAGTGGGAATTGGAATTGATTACAAGATTGGGAATGGAAATGGAAAGAAATACCGAAATGAGAATCTACTGCGTGTGAATGGGAAGGGATATGAATGCATAAGTCATTCCCGGGCATCTATACTATGAAGTTCGCGTGTTGCAGGGGGTCGATTTGTTAGAGTATGTCTACAACCTGCCCAAGTACACGGAAAAGGACGCCAGCGACTTGTTGTCACAACTAGTCGCCGGGCTGCACTATCTGCACTCACTCAACGTCGTTCATCGTCATGTTAAACCCACAAACATCATCGTGCGTTTATTCCACTCTCGCAGTTTCTCATACACTTAGACTCGTACTTAGTTCTCTTGTTTCTCACTGTAGTGTATGGAGTGTTATAATCTCATTCCACTCCCGTGTTACGACTAAAGGTGTGTTCTCACTGCGCGCGTTTACGCGCTTACGCGTTTACGCGCGCAGTGAGAACGCACCTTTACAGGCAGATTTGGCCGAAATTTTCAGGAAAGGTTAGACTTGTTCGAACTTTGAGACGACTAGATTGTGGTGGTGATACACGTCCAGGATGAAATTATAAAATTATTTACTAATGCCAGATAATGGAAACCTTTGCCGAACCGAATATGGTGCTGGCGCCTGGTGAAATAGTGGGGGAAAATTGACATAGCTCCTTTTACTGATGTGGGGCGTTGGCAGAGGCTTGTGCTTTTTGAGCGTCTTTCTAGTGTTTTATATATTTCTGTCATAATGTTGTTAATTTCTTGTTATGTACGTGTGCTGTCTGTCCGTGCTGGATGGTGTAAAGAGACTGATTGGTTTCCGTCCAATGCAGACGACGCCGGGCCCGGCGTACTTTTAACCCACGTGACGCAGGTGACGTAAGATAAGTACGCACGCAAGTACGCAACAAACGACGCAATCAACGCAAGAAAATATAGGCCT
>Ga0056128_1000202_pt1 | contig 44341 bp, 29 predicted proteins | sample WorMetLIZISLAND2_FD_71113 | JGI IMG/M metagenome (GOLD analysis project Ga0056128, IMG submission 71113) | Marine gutless worms symbiont microbial communities from Max Planck institute for Marine Microbiology, Germany - Olavius geniculatus... ... | reverse complement strand
CGACAATGTCTAAAAACGCTGCAGACAGAATTTTGATATCGCTCCCCTATTTCGAGAAAGTGGGGTTTTTCTTTTTTTCGCCCCCATCGCCATATCTCCCCCCACAAAATTCTGGTGTCGTGTAGCGCTGGCCGAGGGCTTTCCAAAAGTGTTAAAATATGTGGACCAAAGTTCATCAATTTCGAGAAAGTGGGGTTTTTCCCATTTCTGCCCCCATCGCCATATCTGGCTTATTTACTAACCGATTGGCGCGGTTTTTTCACCAAACGTTAGGCATTGACCACGGCAGTAAGAGTCGCCACCTTGATCCCGATTTCCACTTCCGGTTCGGGGGTCAGCCCCCAAAACCGAAAATTTTCCAATTTTTTGACCTTCGCTCAACATCATCCAAATTCGATTTAGTGGACCAAAGTTCATCGGAAGATCGACGGTGACGTTCTCCATCGCCCGGTAGGGCGGTACAAAAGCACTTTAAAATTTTGCGAATTCTACTTCCGGTTTGGCCGCGAGAGGGCGCAAACGGAATTTATTTAAACATCGATGTCTCGGCCGTTTTTCAAGATATTGCCGAGCTTTTTGCAGCATTCGGTAGAGCTTGTAGAGTGCCTTAAGATTACAAAATAAAATTCTTTTAAATATTTCAAATTCGTCCGCTAGGGGGCGGTAAATTATTTTTCTTTGAAAATCGATATCTTGTTTACTTAATGGACGAATTGGCTCGTTTTTTTGATTGTACGGTAGCACTTGACATGTTCTATAAGCCTGCCAAATTTTGTTCTTTAAGTGTTTTTTGTTCTGAAGATATGGGAAAAAAAACGATTTTTGGACTTTGTTTTTGGGCGAATTTGGCGTGAGACGCCTATTTTGGCTCCGCCTAGCGGCCTCATTTATAGCGCAATCTGGGTCAAAGTATACGGGACGTTAGGGTGAACGACGATGAGCATTTCCGCCAAATTTCAGGCGCCTAGCTGCTGCCAATCCTTTTCTGTATTTGTATCAAAATCGCTAAAAACTAACATTTTGCGTGGCTAATTTGGCGTGCGTAGCGGCCTCATTTATAGCGCAATCTGGGTCAAAGTGTATACGACGTTAGAGTGGACAGCAGTGAACATTTTTGCCGAAATTCAGTCGCTTAGCTTCTGCCAATCGTTTTCTGTATTTGTTTCAACGTCGCTAAAAACTAACATTTTGCGATAATTCGCATGCAGAGACTAAGTCCATCGTGGCCTTTATAATGAATGACCAATGAGGAAGTTCGGAGACGTGTAATTCGACTTTGCGCCAGCCGATCTCGACGAAATTTGCACACAATGTTCAGATGTCGACGAGAAGTCGAAAAATTAGGGGGTCCCCAAATTTGGGAGTCAAGGGGGGCTGCCACCCCGAAAAAATTGTTCGTTCGAAAAAACGTATTTTTAGAAAAAAAATTTGAAGGGGTCACCCCCACCCCCAAAATTTTTTCTTTTTCGAAAAATAGTCTTTTTGAGCGCAAATGTTTTTCTCTAAGGTCAGACGTATTTTTTTAGTGAAAAATTTGACTTTTTTCAAAAGTGGGGGTTTTCTGTTTTTTGCCCCCCTAGCGATATCTCGGCCCTTTTTGAACTTTGGTCCACAAGTTTTTGGTGTCGTGTAGCCCTGCCTGAGGGCTCTCCAAAAGTGTCACCATAAGTGGACCAAAGTTCGTCAGTTTCGAGAAAGTGGGGGTTTTCCGATTTTTGCCCCCATCGCCATATCTTCTTCGTTTTTGAACTTTGGTCCACAAGTTTTTGGTGTCGTGTAGCCCTGCCCGAGGGCTCTGCAAAAGTGTCACCATAAGTGGACCAAAGTTCGTCAGTTTCGAGAAAGTGGGGTTTTTTCGATTTTCGCCCCATCGCCATATCTCCGCGGTTTTTGAACTTTGGCCTACAAAATTTTGGGGTCGTGTAGCCCTGCCCGAAGGCTTTTCAAAGGTGTCACCATAAGTGGACCAAAGTTCGTCGGTTCCGAGAAAGTGGGGGTTTTCCGATTTTCGCCCCATCGCCATATCTCCGCCGTTTTTTTAACTTTGGCCCACAAAATTTTGCGGTCGTGTAGCGCTACCCGACAGCTTTCCAAATATGTCACCATAAGTGGACCAAAGTTCATCAGTTTCGAGAAAGTGGGTTTTTTTCCGATTTTCGCCCCATCGCCATATCTCCGCCGTTTTTGAACTTTGGCCCACAAAATTTTGGGGTCGTGTAGCCCTGCCAAAGAGCTTTCCAAAGGTGTCAAAATATGTGGACCAAAGTTCATCAGTTTCGAGAAAGTGGGGGTTTTCCGATTTTCGTCCCCATCGCCACATCTCTGCCGTTTTTGAACTTTGGCCCACCAAATTTCGTTATCGTTACCGTTTTTCATTGCGACTCCGATCACGCCGGACACGGTATAGGTCATTTTGGGGATGGCCTTTCCAGATAATGCACATACAGATAATAATAGAACAGAAAGTTAACCTTTACAGAAAAACCTAATATGGAACACAAAACACATGACCCAAACCTAAAATTGTAAGAGCTCAGTTCAGCTCACCATCATGACTGTGTATATGTATTGCAGTTCTAATAACTATACTCTGTTATCCTCTCAGACAACTAATAGGGCTTGCAGTTTTCCACGGTAAATTTTGCTAAATTTCACGGGCCAGTTTGCAGAATTCTGCGGCTTACCAGGGCAAAATCGTTCAGATTCCGCGGCTCACCGCGGCCTTCCATTTGTTAGTAAACTGAGCTCTGTCCTGTTGAAAAACTTTGGTTTTTGAAGGGCTGGCTTGCATAATGGCACATTGTGCTGAGATATGCTAGCAAAGTACAAAGAAAATTAGCTGTTTTTTTGCTTTAAAAGTGCAATCAGTTAAGTTGCGATGCATTTATTTACAATTATGCCATATTGCTATAGCTGTTAGTAGGACCCACAGCTTTTGGCAGAACTTTCACTATGTTTTTTTCTGTGATAAAAATACACCGTCAAGTCAAAAATCATACTAATTGTCGGTGAATTTTCAACTTCTGCAAAATTTCGCGGCAAAGGGAAAATTCCACGGCTTGTCTAGAAATTTTGCTGCCCGTGGGAAATTGTGGGCTCTAGTCATTAATCTCAGAATCCTGTCTTGGAAGACGGGGACAAATCAACAGTGGAGATGTGTGTGCATGTCAGATCGTGTCGGCTTGACCGATGTGCCTGCCGTGGAGCTCGTCCACCAGCGTCTGCTCGCTGCCATGGATCTTCAGCTCGGTCGCAGTCATCCACAGGAGCCCGCTCTGCTCTCGACCGTTTTGTCGTTCCTGCCACGTCTGCGTGTTCTGTCGGCCGCCCACTGCGCTGAGTTGGAGTGGTACCGGCTGAACTGGCGTCATCTGCCTGGCCTCCCACCGCTATTTGCCGAGATCCACGACATACCGACATCTCTGGAGGACGAAGAGGAAAACAATGGTTCTAATGTGACAGCGTTGTCTGCAGCTACTAACAGCGGGTAAAACGACGGATGATGGTGCACTTTTGTTAAATTACGCGTGTAGTTATTATTATTATTATTATTAGCGTATTGTAAAATTGTACGCTAGGTACGGAAGTGTTTTTGTTTATTCGTTTGTTTTTGGGATGCATCCGGCCAGTAGTGCTTTTTCTGCATGTCGAATTATTCTGCTATGGTATCATTTTGACTAATCTTTTATTTAGGTTGTCTTCTTCAGTTTTTAGCTTGGTTAATAATGATAATGTTATGTTGTTAGTGAGCGTATTTGCTGTCTGAAGATTTTGAATTGTTACCTTTACTGTCCAGAAATGTGAGTGTTGTACTTGGCGGAATCATGCCGAGTTTGCATTCTTTAGTGTCGCATTCATGGGATGTGCACAGAAAGAATTTTTGCAGCTTAAATGTTAAGATAGATGTGTTGAACTCGTAAAAACTTTTATTTTCTCTTGTTTGACAGTCACAGGTAGTTGTGGTGAATAAATTTAATTTGCAAGTGAGTTACTATTTAAGATTTTGGAGATGTGGGTTTCATTTAAATAAATGTTTATGCATTATCTTTTTCCGGAAAGCAAATAATTTGTTGCAATAAATTAATTGCTGCATAAGAGCTTTCAATTAATCTTGGCTAATGGTACGCAGTTCTGCAGGTTTATGGAGTTAATTTTGTTCAGTATGAATGTTTTTTCTCTGTTAAGTTGGTTTCAGCATAATCATGCTTAGTACAGATGGTCAGAAGTTTTCTGTATGATGGATAATGTCTGCGGAATCTTAGCACTGTATTGAGTGTGCTGACAACATCTAGTAGATAAAAACAAGCCGGTCAACACTAGGATTAATGTAGAATTTGCGATGTGATATTATTTGTATTTACAGCAGGATAACGTTCGTTCATGTTTGTTCGTTGCTAGTAGTTTCGTAACGTTTACCAACTCTGGTTCGGATGTTGTGAACTGAACTACAACATCTAACGACGCTGCTACTAATATGTGCCATTAATCTGACATCTAAGCACCATGCCAGCGTTACTACGTAGTCTTGTGTTTGGCTTTGACTAGCTTGTGTTTTTGTAGCGAATTCAATCGGTTCGACGTATGTCATCATACGAAACATCTATGCTCAGGGCAACGTTGTTTGTCTATGTATTTTTACTCAGGGCTGTTTACCCATCATGTGTTTCATTGTTTCTTGTCAGATTCGTAAACATCTAGCTTCTGCTGCTGCTGCTGTTATATTCTTTGTCTTTGTGGTTCGTGTTCCATATATTGGAACGCTGCTAGGCTGTGAAACAGTTATGCTAGGTGCGTACGGTAGTAGGTGTTAGCGGGTTGACTCAATGTATTCTGCTTAAATAGCCTGATGTAAAATACTTATTAGCCGAGACCATATTTAAGTAACGATTGAGCTGTTGTCATGGCTGTCATTCGTCCGTCCGTCTGTCTGCCTGTCCATCTGTCTCGGATGTACTGTGGCTAAACAGTGCAAAATAGGGCCAAGGTCGCTATCGATCACTAATAGGAAGTTGTATACTGGCTTTAAAATGACATGAAAATCATCGACCTTGGATGACCTTGAAGGTCACTGACAACCAGTATGGTCGGCTATCCTAGCGACAGCTGGGCTTGTTGTTAGATTAGATTGAAAATAATGCCGGGCCAGATCTATGATATGAAACGTCCGAACTCTGGGCATCTGTTTGACATTTCTAGTTGTATTCACACATTGTAGCTGCTGCAGGGCTGCATTAGTCATGTGGAGATGGCGCTGTTTGTGATTTATATGCATTAATTCATATACATGCCGCTGCTGCTGCTGCTGAACAGTGTATAAGATTAGCTCAAGACCAACAGCTTCTAATCAGATATTGTTTTCAATTTTTCTCTTTCTCTCTCAGGAAATTGTTTGTTGTTGTTGAGTTGTTTGTTTACTACTAATTGTTTCTTTAGTTGTGTTATTTTGCTACTCGGCAGTTCGCGGTGCAACATTCTATTAGTTTCAGTAGTGAAATAGTTGTGATGCATTACTGGTTTAGTTCCTGATGGATTTTTAAAGTGTCACCGAAACCTATATTTTTTTAGTCACTTTGCTGTCAGCAACATCTGTGTGTAACCTCTTATGTGTCTCAAGCATAAACTGTTGAAAATACTCAGGAATTTAAAGTTTACTTGGGCTTCTGAATACCTCACTATAAAAAGTAGTGTTGACGTATCTGCGATGAATAATGATGGGCACTGCTTCGCTGCTGTACTGTAAATTGTATGAAAAGGTTCCTCGTTTCTGTTCTGGTTTGCTTTTGGTGAATTGAACTTGTGCACCGTGATGATCTATCAGAATACTGTTCGTTACTACGAAAACATTTCTGTTTGACATGTGGGTTTTCCGTATGCTGTAACTGATGTGACACGTGTTTAACTGAGCGCTAGTGTGTAATTCTGTAGTGTTTTCTTGTGTTTAGTGTGGACTATCAAGCACATGGTTGTTAGCGTTGTTACGTTATTTGGTCAGACTGTATCGTGTATCATGATACCTGCTTGGTGTTAACATATGTTCTATGCAGCTGACTTCTTCCTATATCACAAACTGCAAACCAGTGTTATTTGTACAAGTCAGATTTTCCAATCCTCTGTAAAACATGTTGCTGGTCTGTTGTATGTTTTCCATTATCTAGCTCTTTATTACCTCATTGTTCTAGCGAGATTTGCTGACCTTCCTGTATTTCGCAACAGCAGTTCTATGTGCCTCTTGTCGGTTGATCGTTAGCTTGTTTTATTAGCTGTTAAATCATGCTAATTTGGATTGTTTACTGCATTTTGCTAACGAAGTAGTGGTGCGGGTTAACGTATGTGTGTGCGGGATCGTGCATTGTTGGCTGTGTGATGTGCCGAGTGCATGTGGTCAAAGTGTGTCTCTAGAGTGGAGCCGTAGCTTATTTCGGGGTGCATATTTTTATGTTGTTAGTTTGAGTTGTGGTCGTATTTGCTGCTGGGCGTGTCTGTATTTGTGTTTGATAGCCACCATAGGGTTAGTTTCTACCATAGCTGTAGTATTTTTTCAGGAAGCTTGAACTGAAACCAGCAGGTGCTACTGTTAGTGTCATTTGTCCATTTTCTTCGACGTGTTGTAGATTAGCAAACCAACTTTAGCTAAGTTTCTGTAAGAGTTGGAGTCATTTGCTTTTTTTCATCAGCATAATATTATCATGTAGTCCAACGGGTGCTCCAAAGCTCATAGCCTGATGCTATTATAACACAATCGATGAACTCCATATTCTGTCACTTTTAGCAGTCTCTTGCAACTGATATGAATTTGTTGCAGCATTAGTCCAGGATGCTAATTCCATCGGTGACAAACCATCTTCCTAGGCATTCCATCAACAAATGGCTGCTCACTATGGCAGATTTGATGAGAGATCGCTGTATTTAAAACTTGTGGACTTTTTGATGGATGCTAGGAGTACTTCAGATCACAAAAAGTTACTGATTATTATGGGAACATTGCGTGCAAGGCAGATTGCCGGTTAGAAAACAAAGAACGACAATTTTTAGACTGTGCTTTGCAGAGATGCTGCATCAGGTACGTGCCAGTTGCAGGAGATTTTGTTCAGATATAACAAAATGTGGTCCGGTTTGTTGTGGTTAATCGTGTCAGGCTGTTTACTTTGTCATCACCCCTTTAGTAAATAGTCGTGACTTCATTTTGCAGTTACTGGTGTTCGCGGCTTCATCCAGTCATGGCATGTGTTACCATCATCAACACTGCATAGAAATGATGTAATTTGTAATGAAATTAGCCTTGTTTTGTTTCGCCGACTGGTACCAGTTACCGTGATGTCATTCGTTCTGTCCACTATAGCCCAAATTACATTAGGTTGACTTTGCAACAAAGTCACAGACACAAATCATGAAAGTCCGTGATGCAGATCATGTTGCTGTCTTTCATGACTTATGTCCGCAACAAAGTCCGCTGTCGCCGACTTTCCCCATTCATTGTAACGGACTAAATTCTATTAAAACGCCAAACAGTTTTGTCGCAACCATCTCAACATGTCGAGATTGTTTGTGTCTGTGACTTTCATGATTTATTTCCGCGACTTCTGAAACTTCATGATTTCACGATTTGTGTCACTGTTTGTGTCCGCAACTTTCCCTGCGGGAAGTTTTGGTAGAAGTTGCATAATGGAATTTGGGCTTATGTACATAGTTGTGTATTTGTAGACCGGTAGTTGATATCAGCAGCAGACTAGTGAGTGTTCAGTTGTGTAAAATCTACCTCAGGTAACTAACTATACTTGCTTGTTCTTTGTGTTCAGTCTGCCTGCAGTGTGCTTGCTGTTTTTGTATAGTGTTTGTATCGCTATTATATACGCCCCCTGTCCTCCAGTAGACAGCATTATCACACTGATGTCTGTCTGGAAGATAACAGGGAAGATTATCAGAACTACCATTATGTTAATTACATATGCACGCGTATAATGGAGTTCTTACAATTTTAGGTTTAGTTTGTTTTTTGTATCTTGTGTTTCTGTAAAGGTTAAACTTACTGTTCCATTATTATGTGTTCGTGTGCATTCTGCCTGGAAAGGCCTTCCCCAAAATGACCTATACTGTGTCGGGTGGGATGTTAAACCCTACTCACTCACACACTCACTTGCTAATAATCGCTATTATATTTGCTAGCTATCAGGACGCAAGTTGTTAGCCATTGTGCGGCAAAGTTACATCGACTGATGTGTTGTATTTTTTATTGAAACTGGCGAGTGGCAAGGATTTTCTGCCAGTACAGCTAGAGTTGTAACTAAACCATGCACGTGCACCGTTGCAAGCTTGATTCATTGTCCGCCGGCCGTCTCTTGTCATATTTTACGCTTATTTAGTTGATGCATAATTATTACTGCATATTTACAAGATATTTATATATTTATATGTTTGAATGTCGGGACTACTTATACTGGTACTCATTGTCACCTCATCTTATTTGGAACTAAGAATCTGCATTACTTTGTCGGGTTAGAGTATTCGTTAATTTGCATACTGTTTCTTACATGCAATAAGCTCGTGTCATGTACAAAGTTCCCATCTCTGTATGATTTCTGATTGTTAGTATTTGTGGTTCATGTGGTTGATGCTGGCAAAAGCTTTGAACAAAAATATCCACACCTAGCCCCATGCTTTTTGTTCACTCTCTCGTAGATAACATCTGAGCAGTTTGGAGGATTATTGAGAAAGCCATTATACACCGTGGGCCAGTGAAAAAAACGTGGCACTTTACTTTTTGTCCATATCTTCACCAATTATTGACATTTTTTCAAAATTCTTTCACCGGCACACTCTGTGGACAATTTGCATTAATTTGATTGTTATATATCCCACCACACCATAAATGCGTCTCTACACTACCTTGTGAAATATAAATGTAAGAAAAACTAATGATAATATCAAACATTCAGGTGAATGAAAAAAACACTTCAAACAAACATTGTGGTAAATGATCCGTATGACACTAGACTGTGTTAGACCCACACAGTTTAGTGTCATACAAGTCATTCACCGCAATGTTGCTTTGAAATGTTTTTTTTCAATTTTATCAAAATGTTTGTTATCATTGCTATATATGCACATTTTGTTTATATTTCACAAGGTAGTGTAGAGACGCATTTACAGTGTGGTGGGATGCATAGTAATCACATTATTGCAAATTGTCTGCAGAGTGTGCCGGTGAAAGAATTTTGAAAATCGGTCAATAATTGGTGAAGATATGGACAAAAGTAAAGTGACACATTTTTTATTGGCGACATATTGCAACAAAATGTGGCCCACCCTGTACATGTCGTCTGTGCTGTCCTGTGTTGTTTACTGCAGTTGTACAGAAGTCATAGTAGTTCTTACCGATGATGTTAACCTGCTGGTTGTTTTAGTTATAGAGATGGATTTTTGTGCATTGTGTGTACATGGATTTTCTTGACTTGTACCATCTAGTTTTCTCAGGGTTAGATTTTCTTGTGTAGGCCTATTTATGATGGTCAGTAGTTGCAGACAGTACCAGTGTGGTTGATTGCCTGAAAGACACGTCTCATAAATGATGGTATCGAGTGTGATTTTGGTGTGCAAATATTCACCCACTCTACAGTGTTGTAATTTTGATCGGAATTTGGTTGATGGTTGAGAAGTCAGTTTTAACCTTACGGGTCTTTGCTCCTCAGGCAATATCTTTCACCTTTATGTACTTAATTGTCTGTTTACAATAAGAACTGACCATTATGAATGTGCATATATAACAGTAATGGTAGTTCTAATAATGTTCCCTGTTATCCTCCAGACAGTCATTCTGGAGGATAGCAGCGAACATTATTAGAACTACCATTACTGTTATATATGCACATTCATAATGGTCAGTTATTACAGTTTTAGGTTACGATTGATATTTTGTGTCTCGTGTGTTTCTTATCTGTTTTTTCCTGTAAAGGTTACATTTTTTTTCATTATGTGTGCATTGTCTGGAAAGGCTATCCCTGAAATGACTTATACTGTGTTGGGCGGGACGTTAAACCTTACTCAGTCATTCGCTGAACAATTCTTGAACACTTTGGAGGGAATTTATTTTTAGCCACCTGGTGCACGTGTGGGATGATCCGCTAGGTGTGCATTGTACAGATGTAGATTTGTGCAGATTGTTTATTGTTAACTTGTTTGATGCATGTAGGTAGATAGGATGTATTGCTTGGATGGTTGGCGCATGATTCGTATCATTGCTCGTGACATAATGTTGTTACATGACACAAGTTGAATAGTTGAATTTTCTCCAAATTTTGTGACTAAAATGTACGTTCTGTGTGTTGTTGATTTCCACTGTATTCTGTAAAAAGATCTGTTCCCTTTTTTCTTACTTGATTAACCAGAAAAGTTACCAAATTTTGTGTGTTGAATTATAGTTTTCTGCCGAGTTAGGTAAAGCAGGTTTATCAGCAAAATTATTGTCATTTTGCATACTGATACAATATGTTACGAGTCATGGCATTTGCGGGTAATAATAGAGATAGTTGATTGTTTTATTCTTAAAGAAACTTTAAAAGTAGGCATGTTGTTATTATTAATACTTTGTATCGTTAGTTTGTGTATAGTGTCGCATGGTTAACAGATGTCTTTTGCATTGTTTTGTTGCTTGTAAGACACTGTTAGTTTATCTGTGTTAACTTAAGAATAAATGAATTGACAAGGAATAGCAGACCAGAACTTGTGAAATAGCTGTCACACATGTTTCTTGTTGTACTGATTTGTTGTGCAAGGACAGATTTAAACATGGTTGGGCCCTGTTTGGTAAAAGGACCCTCGCATAAATCAGAGTTCCTACAGGTCTTCTATAGCAAAATTCCTCAACTTCCCTGACTTCCAGTCACAGAATAACAATTTCCCTGACCTTATCGAAACAATAACCCTATCGCACAGGTATCAGAAATGGTACGCTACATCATAAGGTAATGAAACCATATTAATGGAGCAATATGCAAACAACAGAGGTCCTGGTCTGGGGCCAGGGGGCAAAGACCCACCCCCTGAAGCTGAAACACTTCTAGCTTTTGGATGTTTAATGGAAGTCGCAGATTTGCCTGCTTTTTAATATTTAGAGACACAAAAAAAATCACAGATATCTGCAGTCTTCATGATCCAAGATCATTTTCCCTGACTTTTCAAAAATAATATTTTTCCATGACCACACAAATTCCCCAACTTTTTCCAGTTTTCCCTGACCTGTAAGAACCCTGATAAATTTACCATGAATTTTGCATGCATTTGTGCTGCTATTGCCTGATTTGTAACGTGGCTTTTGGAATTCAGAAGCTGTATATGCTGCACCAAGTGAACTTTTAAATGTTGCAAATCAGCATGTCACAAACAGGCCCCCACAGGCCCAAGAATGTCATCTACTGTCCCACATTCTCTGGCCGGTGTGAGCACTCTGTTTTGGTTGCCCCTGTTTGGCTGAGAATGCCTCAGATCATGTGGAAACATTGTGTACATCAGACTGGTGCACAGATGGGGCCGGGTGCCTGCTGGAACAAGAAATCCAATGCTGCGTAAACTCTGGTCGATATTTTCAGATACTAAAGTTTGCCCAGAAGATGCATTTTAACTGAGTGAATGGCCTTCATTTTGATATAATTTGCTGTGTTCCATAAGCCTATAAATGAATGAAACGTGTAAATACGAATTAAGGTTAAAAAAACGTACATCTAAGCTAATGTTCAGTTGTGGTATTCCCGATTTTGAAAAATGGTAATGGTAAAGTTAGGCTAGCTGGTAAAATATACTCAGTCAGCTGGGTTGAAATGTATAAGGCCAGGTTAAATAATTGAGTCCTGGCCCGTACACAGGTCTGATGTAAACACAGGGTGGTGTAGAATCGTGGTTTCGGAAACAGTTAGTCTCTATCACTGCAGTCAAGTGCACTGAATACTTTTCATTAGTTGCATAACTACTGTTAGAAAAGTTACTTCAGCTTTCCGGAATTTGCCTGTGCAAGATGCGAAGAATGGAAACTGAATGTCCTACATGTACTTAGTTGGAGTAAAAGTGCACCAATGCTTGAAATCGGCTTATAACTGCTGGATATGAACTTTTGACGTTAAGAAAGCACCCTATTTCCTTACCTTCACTGTTACTGCCTGCTAGCTAATTAGCAATATACTATTGAAAGCATGACCATACTAAAAGTTTGAGCTTGAACCATACATCCCATTCCCATCATGCCGACTTACTTGAAATTAGTTGTTTAGACTAACTGTAGTGACATCGAGTTTTAAATTGTGCATTTATCAGCTCGGTTTGAATGAAAGTATTGTTGTATTCTGCCCTATGAGCAGGTTTTCGTATTTCATCGGCAACATCTTGCCTGCTCTTGTGCCAGCTCCTCGAATTGTGAAATGAAAGTACAAGTCCTGAAAAGTTTTACCATTTGTCATCTTTACAGATGTCTGCTTCCAGTGCAGAATACCATGTCACTGGGAATTAACTGATTTTTACATGTCAGTGTCTGACAGTTAGATCTTAGTAATCAAAACAATTGGCTGTTACTTTGTCGGTAAATTAATTAGAACTTTTTCTTGTGTAAATATGTAGTTTTGTTGCATGATGAAACAATTGTTGGATTAGATACAAGTTTCACTGTCAGAACTGATGCTGTTCTGACACAGTTGTTATAATATATTAGCATCATCCTTTGACACCGTTTCAAAATAGGTTAACCAAAATCGTTGTTTTGTGTGATTTAAACTGGGCATTACTGACAAATTCCTAGCACCAGTATGTTTGCCATGTTTGTTACCATTCTGTGCGAAAATGCTTAAAGTGACAACTTTTGTCATCAGTACTGGCAGTATTGTACCGGGGTAATATCCTCAGTATTCATAATGAATATTCTGGTGCTCTTGCTAAATGTGACATGTTGCTGATTAAGGATAAGGTTTTTCACACCTCTATGACTGCTGTCTGCATGTTGGTATTTATTTGCCAGTTACCCGACCGTTTTTATACTCATTTATCATTGGTAACTGTTTGTTGCCTTATTTTCACTATCTTGGTACTCTTCTGTCTAATCATTCAAACTGCAAATAGCTTAATATGTACGTAGAGTTATTTATAGCATGAACTGTTGGTTATGTGTATGTCTGTAATAATTCCTTAAAACGTGTAGTGTCTTGAAACAATAAAATGTGTGAATGATTGGAATTTCTCATTTTATGCCATTGGCATGCTGGAATAATAGCTGCAGGATTTTTTTGGCAAAAGTGTTTTTCCACCCAATCCACCTCCATACACAGTGTTTCGTAAAAAAATGCAAACTTTTTTCTTTCATAGTTTGCTCAAATGGTGATCAATTTACACCAAATTTTTTACCAGATGTAGGTGAAGAAATGCTGATTCAAAATATTGCAACAAAATGTGGCTGTTAGTTGAGTATTCTTTGCTAGTCGTGATGTAATGATGACGCGAGTTCAAACTGCCTTGTCGCAACCTAGCTGTCCTGCGTCAATGATGAACTTCATCTGGTTCACTGATGACAAACTGTTGAAGTTTTACCATTGCAGCCACAAAAAACACCGAAAACGATCACTTTCACACACTTCTGGGGATAGCTTGACTTTTGCACCTTCCAGCAAGACGGTTGTCTGGTGCCAGAAATCAGTTGTTTTGAAATCCAAAAACATAACCATCTCACAAGCGGTGTGTGCTGGTGCACTGTCTTGCTGGAAGGTGCAAAAGTCAAGCTATCCCCAGAAGTGTGTGAAAGTGATCGTTTTAGGTGTTTTTTGTAGCTGCAACGACATATTAGCCGGCAAATAATACAAGCAGAAAAAAAACAAAGATGGATTCCGATTTTGAGTTTTGAGAATGATGACGTTATAGTTGCTGTTTTAGCATTCAGGTTGTTGAAAAAATCCAAAAGAACAGGCAATAACAGTTCAGCTTTTTAGCTGGTTTCCGGCATGAAATTGAACATGCTCTATCCGGTGCCGGTTTCAGCACCAGAAAAGTATGACAGACTAACGAGTTTCTGGTGCCAGAAACAGGCGCCTGAAACTGGCCGGTGGCCAGTGTGTCATCACTTTAAGATGCTGTTGTTCATAGCAGACCCTCTATGTTTATGGTTAGATGGCAGCCTGGATTAGTGTGTAATCAGCTCTGCACCCTTCAGCACAAAAAATTCTGTGACATTTTGCAGAACTCAATCACTTCAGTGTGTGACAAGCTTGAAGATGTGAATAACGTTGTTATATGTTTTAATTAAAGCTGTCAAAGCATTAATTTTTTAAGTGCATAATTAACACGTTATTAATGCACACAGGCCCGTCTTTAAGCATTTTACAGTTACCTATATATGCCAAACATATAACAACATTATTCACATCTTTAAGCTTGTCGCACACTGAAGTGATTGAGTACTACTATATTCCGGTGGTTGTCCATAGGAACAAATACTTAACACACTGTCATACTGTAACATAATACGTAAACTGTGACTTGTACTTCAGCAATAATTTATCATGACATCACACTAAGCACAGTAGTTCACAATAACAGAAAATGCAATAAAAATGTCACAAGTTTCTAAGCAGTGCAACATGCAGGAAGTTTCTTCAGAAAAAATCTGCTGCATGTGGTCTTTTTCTGAGTGACTTTTGCTTCATCGCTGTGGGCGTGTCAAATCGAGATGTGTCCGGCGACGGCTTGAGAATGGTGCGGTCCGGCTGCAGACTTGGGTTGTAAGCCTGTCGGGGCGTCATGTTCAGGCTATCTTCAAAATCTACCCAGACAGCAGATAATCATGCAAGGCAAATCACCAAAAATCAAAATGACCTATACATAGTGCAAAAACTGTGATGAAAGCTTGATATTTAAATGACGCAGTTATTCTTGGTTTGTATAACATGCTGCTTTTTTGTGCACAAGCAGATTACCCTGAAAATGTTGACTGAAAAAAATCCGGCAATGTGTGCAGTGGCATTTACCACAGAGTCTCAGCTGATCAATCAAAAATGCTGAAACATAGAAGACAGAATTAAAACAGTGACTGCTGTCATACACCATGGTCCATGGCGGTAGAACTTACACAGATGCTTGAGCCATCCCATACCATAAATTACTCGTACACCAATTAAGAACTAACAAGAAATTTGAGCTAATGCTCACGAGACGCGCGAAAGTCTACAGCAGTTCCTGTTTGCAAATCGTCTTCGTCTATCTCCAGCCGTTTCATCTCAATTCACTCTTGAAGTGAGCACTGCAGCCGAAGATCACAAAAAAAACAATAAAATTCCTTATTTCGGAAGTTCAGGGTCTTTCAAAGTCATCAATGTTGATACGACTAAAAAGCTCGTCACTAGTGCTTATTGTGATAGGCAGCATGCCCATGCCTATCTGCAACCATTTTCATGAAAGACTGGCCAACAACAGCAAAATAACGACTTTTACGGGGGTACCGCTCTTTGACGCCATCGTGCGCAGGTTCCCTTGAACCTAGAAGGTCGAGACCTGGACCATTGAAATCTCTATTCAATGCTTTTTCATACGCAGCTTGCAATTGTTTATCTCTACTGATTTCAGTGCAATTCGTTCTTAAAATGTATCTCACAGCCAAAAATCGCCAAAAAATCCACAAAAGCCTGTATTTTGGTGTTCAAGGTCATCTAAGGTTATTGCTCTCGGAGTCTTGGTGCCAATCGCAAGCCCATGTACGACTTCCTATTAGTGCTTAATAGTAACCTAGACCATATCTTGCACCATGTCTGAGATACAGCGACTTATTGGCTGAAAATCGCAAATTTTTCCTACCCCCTATGGGCCCTCTCATTTATCGCCCTCGGTCACGATGACCCCTTTCAAATTTATGGAAAAGCTTTACGAATCCTGAAAGCTGAGTCATCCAGGCAGCCAATGGTGAAGATTTGGTGATCCTAATTTGCACCCTTTTAGACTGATCCACCCGTGTGATGGACGGACATACAGACAGACAGATGGACTGAATTGCGACAGCTAAGACATGCTATCGCAGTACCTGCTTTCGTGCATAAAAACTACACAGCAATGCAACCAAAATGGCAAAAGGGCTTTTTCAGAGGGGCATGGTTTCCTTGTGCCTCTGAGAACTGTTTTTCTTTCAAATTTACTGACTGACTGATTGATAATGCGTTTATCACACATGAGAACATGGCCTATATAAAGCCCACAGGAAAACAAACATTAGCGAACACACTTCATAAATAACGGCAATGCTATTAAATACAACAGATGAACCACCAGTAAATGCCAGCATTAAACCGACCTTGTGATTTATTGAGATTCATCGCAAATTTCACTTTCTTCTGTCGCCCAGCAGATCTTGGGGATGTTGATGCAAGCACTTTAGACTGTAACAACATGATCAGATAATAAAAAATAACAGCAACTACATGGTGGTTACGACTCGGTCGACTATTATGCCTCCTCCAACATGTGACAACAACAAGGCCAAGAAGTGCACTGGGGGGATATTTGACCCCACCATGACCTTGACCCTTGACCTTTTGATCCCAAAATTTGATGCATTCATCTTTGCCCCAAAGTCCATTAGTGGTGAAAGTTTGGTCGAATTCCGTCAACAAATACCCGACATATCTTCCTAACAATCTTTGGGATGCACGCAGGCATGCAGGAACACTCTGGAAACATAACGCCTCTGGCCACTACGTTGGAGGAGGCATAAAAACGTTTAAAACATCAACAAAAGTAATGGTTAAATGAAAAATTGTGCCAACAGCAATGCAGTTTTAGTCAGAACTAAATCAAGTGCACAGAAAATGTAAGTGCTGTGTCGCAGCCACCTCTCATAGGTTTGTGGTCCAAAGCAGCAAAGAATTGTTACCAGTACTAGTTTAAGAATGACAACAAGAACTTCTTGGCAAACTATAAAAACAAGAAAGTCTAGCTAAAGCAAAGGGGAACATGCGACAGCGGTGCACGTTTGAAGGCCCACTGCGAACAAAATCTGTAAGCTCACCAATCCCGTGCAGTAGCTGCTGTCGCACGTCAAAATTAAGCGACTATATTTATCCCAATGAAAATCGGTTCCAGTACATCAGACATCAACAAAGAAGCAACGTAAGTCAAACAACGAGTGAAAATGAACACAAAACTTACAGATTTGTGCAGTCGTTTCGGCTCCGACTGTGACAACTTGTTCCGTCTACGCACTAACGCCGTCGGTGTTTGATCTACCGAAATGAACGTCATAAATGGTGTGCTACGATCCATCTTGGCCAAAGGACACTTGACTTTCCCACTGCCTTCCGCTGCCAATGCCGCATACTGATCCCTGAGAGGTCCCTTATACTTTTTGTTTGGAATCCATATTTCAACCTCATCCTCTGACACTACTGGCTTAGTGTCACCGCCGGCATCAGCAGCAAATGCCTCGGACCGTCCCTCACTTTTCAACATGACATTACCCGACTGCTCCATCAGTGCCAATTTCTTCTGTTTTTTCCTTCGAACGGTTTCTTCTTCGTCGTTTGCTGAAATGCAGCTAATTTTTTCCACATCGTCCGCATCATCAGTGCTTCCATTCATCTGTGCTACTCGCCGTTTCTGTTTCCGCTGTTTTGAGCAATCACTGGCAGCAGCAGCCAAGGACTGGATGCCGTTCTCTACCGCCAGTCTAACAGCTGCATCTGTATCAGCATCGGCATCGACTACTGAGCCGTTGACTTTCATCTGACAATCATTCACTAGCTTCTTATCATCACGTAACCTGCAATGTCGATAACATCCTTTTAAAGGCCAAGTCGCATCAGTTTACGTAACTGTTATAAAGTGCTAATTGGCTTAATCTAATGTTAATTTGTCAATATTTATTAATCTTCCTGTTGCCAGTGTTATCTTTATATTGTAAAAATAAAGTTTAAATGTGACAAAACTGTGACGTCAGAAACAACTATTAGCGTCAATGTAGCGTTCGACAGAATTTTAATGCTAGCAGTGTTGACAGAGCGTAGTACTGGGCGAAAAGACTGCTTGCATTTCAAGATGACGCTGTCATGTGGGAAGTAAGCCGACAGTATGTCCTTTCTGTTGCACCAATCGCCGACAGATTCTGACTTTTGCTTCCTGAATGCAAGAAAGTTCCCCTCTCTGAACGCGCGCTGCATTGACGCTATGGCCAGGTCATGGCGCGAAACTTTCTTGCATGCTGCAATACGCTATAAACAAAGCATGGTAGGTGATGTCATCATTTCATTCGCACAACATTATCTTTATTGAAATTTATGAAAAGTGATGTTTTTATTTCAAATGATCAGCGTATTATTAATTAGCATTACATTCTACACAAAGTTAGCCATTATCGCTCTTTCGTGCAACTTGGCTTTTAAATCTTAAACACACAGCTTGCTACAATCAGTTACCAATCAGCAGTAACTAGTAGCAAAGCTCTGTCCATCATGAAATGGTGTACACTGCATTTTATACTTTAAGTACTAATATCTATTGATCGACACTTAGTGACTCTTGTCTTTTGGACACCTTATAAAAATATTCGGCTCCTGCTACTACTACAAGGTGAGCCAGAACAAAATGTCCCAACAGGAAAACCCGCAATATCTGTCTACCGCACCAACATTTATACACCAAATTTTCACGATTTATACAGCACATATTGATTCACAAGCTTCATGTAGTTTCGCAAAATTCAGTTACAAAAATAACGCCAAAAAATTGTTTTTGTTGTATATTATTTTGCTGACAGTCATCGTGCAATAACAAAAGTTGCCACTATGTTATAAATTGAAATTGTGCAGCGAAAGTTTCACATGTTAATCTACTTATACTATAAACACCTGCATGACTATTAGCCAAGACCGACCGGTTGAGCAGCCGATAAATACACGCACGATTCTTGCAGCCACGCTTGGCAGCCAGCCTTGTGAACTGCTGAACCAACTGTTGAATATCCACCTACACCAAACACAATGTCATATACACATATGAGTTTGTTTTTTTAATTCAACAGGAAACCGAGCACTGAACAACAGCAGTTCAGTCACAATCATACCAGCTCGTTCAGTGTTACGACCTGAGATGAAGTAACGGTGCTATAGAAAATTAGTTACTGACTGAAAAAGAAAGGGTAAGGTATAGCACAGTCAGTCAGCATCATCCTCTCACAGCTCTGCGACCCAAGGGTTTGTGTTCATCTAGATCTGCATCGCCCTGAGCAGTGAGCAGCAAACATAGCTCAGTTATATGGGCCAAGGGCCTCACCGCTCCCATATACTGTCATTATCTTCCCGACATTTAGGCTGGCATCAAATTATACTGCTTGATGATGGATGCGTGCATCTGAGTAACTTGCCCAGTGTTGGCAGTTGATAGCGGAACGGCCGGGAGTAAAACTCGCAACCTCTTGACCACCGAGTCCAACCTGCTAACCATCAAGTCAGATGAAGACTATAGATATATAAAGTAGAGCTGTCGAAGCATTAATTTTTTTAACGCACGCATTAATGCGTTAATAACGCATCATTAGTACTGCTGGGGGTGCTGAATTTGCAGGACCTGAAAGTGACGGACCACGAAAAAACAATGACCGGATATTGCAAAATCTGGAAAATGAAGGACCAAACCGCATCCTGTTGTCTGAATATTATTCTTATTTACAGTGGTGATGGAACGGCAACAACAGCTTAATTACTTCAATTCATTTGATCGTGAAATAACCACAGTTTAACGGAATACTGAAATTCTGTGAATGCTTCACAGAATTTTGTATATTTACATAATTTATATGCATTAAATTTTTTTAATGCACGTTACTTTATTAACGAGTAAGTTAGCGTGTTAATCTGACAGCTCTAATACAAAGTGAATTGACATCTCCACCAAATTACAAGTAACATCATCATCATCATCATCATTATTACACAATCTAAACACGTGTTAAGTCATTCACAATAGCAAAGTATCATCACAAATATGGAGTAAAGAATTGCATTCCCTCAAAATGCAGACATCAACCAATGCTTTCAACAGCAACCCAAGTGAGTGTGTGTGAGTGAGTAGGGTTTAACATCCAGCCAACGCAGTATAGATCATTTTGGGGTCGGCCTTTCCAAGCATAATGCACATACATAGACATAATGATGAAACAGTAAGTTTGACCTTTACAGAAAACCCTAATATGGAACACAGAAACAACCTAAACCTAACACTGTAAGAACTCGTCATTATAATTTGTGCATAGGCAACGATAATGGCAGTTCTAATAATCTCCCCTGTTATCCTCCAGTCATCAATCTCATAATGCTGCCTATTAGAGCAGCAGCAGCAGTAGCCGCATACCTGGACATCTGACGACAGCCCATCACCAGACATGCGTGCCAGCAGAAATTCAAACACAGTCTTCGCAGTATAGTTCACTAGCACCTTGCTGCCATCATGCACACACAACACTTCCCATCGCATTTAAACTATTTACTCCGACGTATCAAATATCATAAGCACTAACACCATTGCTTATTGTCTCCTGTTAGCATCCCACAGACTCGCAGCCTTCCAGGCTTACACTTGGTGTAAAAATTACCCAGTTACACACTACAGATATGATTTTTATATCATTTCTAGGTGCAGCATTTCTAACAACTGCCAGAGATCTTTGTAGACTTCTGTGTTTGCTATCGTATGTGTGTTAAAGCAGCTAGTTAGCCAACTATCAGAGATTGGGTGTTATACTTCTTGAGTTGTATTGCTTCAACCATGAGTGACCAATGGTTGGATATATCAATAATATCTCAACTTACCTCACTTTACATGCACTCAACTGGTGCAGTGCAGCGGCTTATAGCAACTCAACACAACTCAGCAACTAACAGCTTCAACATAATGTCCCACTCGGCAACTATTGAATGGACCCTGCTCTCTGCACAATCACAGTATTGGTAATGATTACGGCCCACGGTATTCTGCGAGCCACGGAATCTCGAGCCGAGCTGCCAAACTGCACTTTTTCCGTGAAATTTTGCACAAGTTTAGAAATGACCGGCAATTAGTACGACCTTTGTCTTGATGACGTAATTCATCACAGAAAAAAATCAAACAAAACTGCCTAAAACTGTAGGCCCTACTAATAGCTATCGCAATATGGCACAATCGTATATAGATGCAACACAACTTGACATTGACATATTTCAATTTTAAAAAGAGAAAAAGCTGTGTACTTTTCTTTGTACATTGTTAGCATAATTCAGTACAATGCCACTATGCCAGCCGGCCCTTCAACAACTAAAGATTCTGAACATGATAAAGCTCAGTTTATTCACAAATGGAAGGCCGCAGTGAGCAGCCGAATTGAGACGATTTTGCCGCAGTAAGCCGAGGAATTTCGCAAACTGGCCCGCAAAATTTGGCAAAATTTTTCACGGAAAACTGTGAGCCCTAATAATGATCACATTTATGTGCTGTAAACTAGGCTTGATATAGTTCAGAAAAGAAAACTCAGCCAACATTTTATCACACCAGTGCAAGGTATTACATGGATGAAAACCATTCAGCAAAATCTGAAATCCAGCGACCTCAATATGGATGACGCAGTTGACTTGGCTCAGAACCGTCCACTCTGGAGATTGATGTCTATGTTCGGCACTACGCACTCTTAGTGCTGCTTGCCAGAAATGATGATGATGATAAGTGTAAGGTGTATCAGAAAAAACTTTTTTTGATTTGAAACAAAACTGACAAGAATGGTTCAGTTTCTTTTCCTAATATTAGTTTGCGGTGCAATTTTTATGTTACGTACTCACTTAAAAATACAACTCACACCAATAGTTTCAATGTAATGTGCTACTCAGCAAGCTGTATACCACAGTAATAATATTAATAAAAACAAATGAATAAATTAAAACTGCACAGCACGTCAACAGCCTATGATACATTACAGAGGTGCTGTTGTGTACATTGGCAATGTATGTGCTTACTTGGCTGATTTAGCAATCAGACGGCAGAAGGGAACCAAAAGCTGAACTACTCCTTGGCCACTCAACTGTCACATATACAACAAATACAACACAACAAAAAACTGTGCAGTGCATCACTCATATACATCACACATTACTCATATATATACCACAGTGGCACAGTTACAGGCTGCAGATGAAAACTTGAAATTTGGGGCAAAGCCCAACGTGAGTCCACCCAGCGCCCTAAGTCCTATTGGGGGTAAATTGGGGAGAGAGGGGGGTAAAATTTCCCCGGCGCCAGTCACGTGGCCCGAACTCAAATGCATTGGCATACGCCGAACGCGCATTGTCGCCTTAGGGTAGGTCAACATGAGCGCTTATAACTTTGTTCGTAGTGGACCGAAGTTCACCAAATTTTTTTTGTTCAACGCCGGAAAGATCGTTCTCGTCAACGCTGTTTATATTTTGTTGCTATCTTCATCGGTTCCAGAGACATTTGCGCTCAAACTCGAAAACTGTAGCAAATTGCACCAATTTTTGAACGTTTTTTGCCCTCCCAAATTTTAAGGGGGCGGTGCTCCAAAATGTTGTACTTGCGTTAACACCCAAACCTAAAGACACATCAAGTGCCAAAGTTTCATCGGGCTACACCCCCTAACTCCGAAGTTATAAGTGCTCGTTTATTACATTTTAAGCCAATTTTTGACCCCCTTTGAAAAAAATTGTAAAGGGGCCCCTTCTGCAGTGGGGGTGTGCTAGTAAGACTTGGTCATTCTCTAGCGGGTGTTAAAATTTGAGGGTGCAGCATCCCCTAGGGGCCGAAATATGCTCTTCCGAAAAATGCACTTTAAATGGGTACAATTTCACATCGAGATCTCCAAGCTTACTGGACCAAACTTCACCAGACTTGCTTCGCATAACGCAGGAGGAATCGCGGTAGATAAAATATTTATCCGATTCTGAATATCTTCATCCGTTTCGGACATATTCGCCACCAAACTTCAAAATCGTCCGAAATCGGGCCAAATTTTGCATGTTTTTGGCCCCTGAAATTTTTTTGGGGTGTGCCCCCCCAAAATTGTGGACAAGCATTCAATGTATTCTGTCGAATTGTCCATAATACATGCAAAATATACTGAATATGCCTCAGTAGTGAATGACCTCTATCATGGTTCCTACTACTCTGCAGAATTTATTTTCCCCGACTTTCCAAGACAAAATGAATTGTTTTCCCCGACTATTTTGTTCACACAAAATACCAATGTTGGTTTTCAAGCGCTTGCAATTACACTAGAAACAACCATGGACCGCGGTGGACCAAATTTAGAAGTGCAGGTACAAATAATCTGCAAGCGAAGCAAGCAGGCAAAATTTTGAACTGTTCTATGCAGTGTGCGTTTTTTCTGCATCTTTGGTAACTTTTGCACCCTGGTACTTTTAAATTCCCTGACTATCTGACTATCTGAGTTTTCACTGACTTTGGAATGTAAAATTCCTTGACTTTCCCTGACCTTCTGATTTTTCCCCGACTTTCCCTGACTTCTTAAATTCCGAAAAATAGCCAACAGCATTAAAATTAGTCAAAATTACAGAAAAAGTTAGCCATTCTTCGAAAATGGCGAGAATGAAAGTTCAGGCTAGGGATGTTAAATTCGTTTTTTCCAAATTCGAATTTTGACCTTTTGTTTACATATTTGTGGAGAAGCTTAAGCAATTTGCGTTTAATGTCTGCATTGTGGGGCGAGATGAAGGTCACAGCACGCACGCCACATGCGGGAAGCAGTCTATCAACATTGCAATCAGCCAGGACGTCATGTCACGTTCTATTGCCGTCGATTGATGTCTGCTCTGTGTCTGGACCACCAACATTTGTCACTTTGATAGCTTGCATCAGTAGTTTACAACACGCGCCAGAGGCGCAGTGCCTGCAAGGAGAGGAGGGGAGGGGAGAGGTAAGCAAACACACGGCGGGTGTTGCTTGAATTGACGGCCGGCAGAGAACAAAGAAATCGTCACACAGTGCACCGCTGAAGTAACAGCACTCCACTTTCAGGCAAAACGGTCTGCGTCTAATTAGTGACGCTTGGATTGGAATATCGAAGGGCTGAAAAACGAATACGAATTGGAACTTGAAATTCGAAGTTCGCAAATCCAAACTTCGTTTAACAACCCTAGTTCAGGCAACAAAATGTGATATCATAAATATATGAAAACTGCCGAAAATATCTATATAACACACACTCGCTGTTATCAATCGGAAGAATAAGTTACGGTCATCATACTTGACTGTTGCTAGCAATTCGGTCCAGCTCATCGATGAATATATCATTCAAGTGGAAACGTATGCCATCGGGAATGTGATCGTTCAATCCATCAAGCACAGTTAGATGAAGTATGTTAGCAAGACAAGATACATCAGATGAAAGCCATCCACGTCGCTGAAGCAAAACAAAGCTCTGACGAAGCATCCTGCGAATTAACTACGCGACATGACACAGCAGAATACCTCAATCATACAGTACAAGCAGAACGGCACAAGTGAGGACATAACATATAACATAACATCTTCGTTTATTAGGCAAAGATGACAAATTAACGCAACTTGTACTTTATGAAGAAAAAATTACAAGAATAAAAGTACACAACAACAAAAACAAGAAACTCGAGTATGGATATACGTATCACAAAAGTCACTCAGAAAGCGGCTAATCTCCAGATACTGTTAAATTCCCCGACAATTCCCTAACAGTTCGCAGCACTTCTGATCATTTTAACTGGTACGACTCAACTAGGGCAACCTAACCATATCACATAGATATAAATGTTAGAAACTAAAACATAAGCAAGCAAAATTCAGCAATAAACACCAAACAGCATAAAATAATTGGCATGAAGTACTAAGTGAGTGACACTAAAAAGCCTGCTGACACAATTTTAAAAAGGTAAAAGGTAGTGATATCTAGCCCTTAATGGGACGCCCATCTCAGAGCTACGGAGCATCACCTGCCGTATGTGATCACACAGTGTTATCTGCCACCCGACACAGGTGAACGCTTCTCGCCTTAATCCCAGCCAGATAGGCTAGTACTTGGATTATACCTACCCCGTAGGTATGGAAGGCTGAGTTGACCTAGGCGGCTGGTTTCATACCGAGATAGTTTACCTGCCCGCAGGCAGTCACCAATCGCAGTACTAACCGGGCCCGGAGTACAGTAACTTCGTTAATCGAACCAAAAGCGTTACCACTACACCACGCCATGCAGAGCTGGTTTCCAAGTTTTGGGGCAATTTTCCCTGACAAGATTTTCCCTGACATTTCCCCGATTTCCCTCTTTTCACTGTCGGTGGTCACCCTGAACTCACTCACCATCATGAATTTGTCCATTCGTAAGCGGTCTATTCTGGACCACTCACGGGCCTCAGTTGCAAAGAATGCGCTGATGAAACATGCAGATGTCTCAAAGTTCTTGAAGCAATGCACAAATTCTGACATCCGATCAGCGAGCTCCTCCTACAAAGCAATTACACACAGTAATACTATCTTATGATAGTCTACAGACCATAGATGTAAAAAACGTTTTTTTTACGTTTTTTTATTCTTGCCAAGTTTTTACGTTTCTTTAACATTTTTTATTTTGCTGAACGTTTACTTTTTTAAAACATGCATTGGGAATCCCATCAAAAGCTTCGTGAAGCACTTTTGGGACCACAGAAACGAATTAATAAGTCATAGTCATGCAGTTTACTTAGTTAGTCCAAATATCCTAATTTTAATATTTGGTTAGTTTAATGCTATGGTCTTATGACCACATAGTTGAATTGAAATTAAATAAGTTCTCTCTATCTACACTATAATTTCAGGTATACGGCACTTACAGCATTAGGAATATAGCAAGAAGTTGAACAAATTATGGCCAACATTTTTTATTCAACGTTTTTTTATTCTTGCCACTTTTTTTAGCGTTTTTTTTATTTTTCCTGGAACATTTTTTTTTACATCTATGCTACAGACTAGACCTGACATAAACCTTCTACTATACTCTATCTAGTTACCTATAAAAAAATTTCAAAATTCATCCCTTACGGCCGAGACATCACTACATTTAAAGAATCATTACGAGGTCATTATAAAATTTTATTATTATTTATAACCTACTGAAGACATCCATCCAGGCACCCAATCAGATCAGTTTAACACCAGAGTGCCCCAGCTGTGACGAGCAATTAAAAATACCGAAAAAAATAATCATTACTTCTTAATGTATAAGTGTTCACAATGTGGCTGATCAGTCCATGCCACTGTGTTTTGCGTATGATGACAAGTCTGGCATCACAAATCTATTTAGAATCCAAATTACTAGTCAAATCTTCTGCACCATAATATATTAACAGTCACATTACTAGAATAAACAACTCGCAAAGCTGGTTTCCGAATGCACTAGTCTAATGAGCTGTTTACCCGATCCAGCAAACGTCCAGCTCCATTATAACATATGGCAGCAAACGTTCAGCAATTCACGTGTATTTTGAATACATATGCTGGAAGTTTGCTGGACATTTGCTGGATCATGTAAACACCCTATAACAGAATCACAAATGCCCTGAAAGGAACCTGAATACATGGCTTGTCTGCCATCCACATACAGTAATGAAGACCTTTCCACACCTTCAGAAACTCGTCATTACCAAATGCATCTACAATCAATCACACACTCGTCAGCTGTTATGCATGCTGGATAGTGCTGCTGTACTGGAGCGATGACATTGACACCGTATGACAAAGGTAAATGTAAGATTCAAAAAGACTGGAAAGCTAATTTCTTTCCCCTTTTTCCTCCTTTTCCTACCCTCCCTTTTTCTCCCTCCACTTCTTCTCCCTCTTCTTAGAAATAGGCCCTCATAAATACAGCTGAGATGATGGTAAAAAGCAGATTGGCGGATGTGCGGATGTTGCGACAGACCGAGAGCTAAGGTTAAGATTAGGCTTAGGGTTAGGCATAAGGTGCCCATCACTCACCAGACCATCTGCCTGTTTGCCAAGTATGAACTCAAAACTGAAACAGCTCACTATTTTTTTCAAAAATTTCCTATTATTTTTGATTACAACGGAGACGATTAAACTAATGAATTACAGCTTAATTACAGCATTACCTGTTGAGACATCCTCAGATGCGCAATCCGCTTTTTACCCACAGCAATATACCTGGGGGTCCGGAGTGTGCTGTAAGCTCTTCCAGCAGCAGAGTTTGAGACAGAGCCCCAGTGAAAATCAAATTTTGTGCCCTTCAGCCTTAAAATCTGACATCTGGGGCCACCAATTTCACTAATTTTCCTGACAGTTGCTTGACAACAGGGGCAGCACTAAAAATAAACGCAGCACTGACTATACACATGGCCGGCCGTACGTATAGCCAAATTAGGCATGTGCACACGGCCAATGAAAAATAGTACTCAGACATGAACAGTCATGACGAACCAAGACTTCACAGAAATTTCCGCCGTTTAGTCACTGTTGCCACATTTTGCACACAGCAGTGCAGAAAAAATTGCATATATTTATCATATTTAATCCACTCATTGATTGTAAGCTTGACCAGTGAAGAATTTGAGAAAGAGTGGCCATGAACGAATGTGCAGGCACCGAGGCATCAACAACATGAGTAATGCCGGTAGAAACATAAACTGAGCATCTCACATTCGCACTCCATGTCCAGGCATGTAGCCTGCGTCTCGACGTCGACATCTGACATTTTATTCATTTCCAGGCATGTGCGGCGCACTGGTTTTGTCATTTTTGCATCATCTAGCAGCATTTATCTAAATTTATTAAGCTACTGGAATGCTGAGTTTTGATTTTATGCCTGGAAAATTGTTGTGGTCTTTTATGCCTTCTATCTTGCTATCTTTTTTAAGTCCCATGATGTCAAGTGGTTTTTATGACCTTCTGTAGCTATCTGTGTCCTCAGATGTCAAGTCAGAAATGAATACATGTTTCAGAAAGCTGTCATTATAAATTTGCAGATACATTTTTATTTTTATTTTACTTTTATTTTAGTGAAAAAAAAATATTTCACGGCCGGTCGTGTACGTCGCTGCCGTTTTCTATACATACGGCATAACATCAGTCGAAAATAAAAGGTGGAACCCCTAACCATAATCCAACCCTAACCATAGATCGCTATTTCAAACTTCGGGGTGGTAAACTTAAGCGACAGTAACGTTGGTGGCTTACTGATAAAAAGTGATTAATGGTAAAATTAAAATTAGCATTTACGGATATTCAGCGAAATAAAGCAGAAGCTTTAGGACAACCGAACTTATCATATTAATTACCAGATCTTGCTTCCATCCAGCCCTTTAACTTCTTCAACGCATTTTTTCGCGCTCTGGGTTCGTTATTCGCTAAGCGTTTAGCAAAATTATGCAAAACTCTTTCATCAACATGCTCAAACTTTTGCACCGCCATCTTTTCACTCATAGAATATGTAACTCGTCAATAAAAACATTTGCAGCCGTCTAACGGGTCTTGTACGTCCGCCGTCCGTCCGTCTGTCCGCCCGCCCGTTTGCCAAGTACGGTCTCCTAATTCGAAAACAAAACGGCGCTATTTTCTCATAAATTTTCTCTTATTTTCAATTACAACGTAATCTGCATGTGCATATTACAATTGTTGCGTGCATTTTCATCATGGCTGCATGTCTCACAGTCAGTCTGGCACTCTGGCTGGAATGATAAGATATCGGATCAACTGCACAGCAGTTAACATAGGCCTAAACTAAAGTTGTTGTTTTTTTGAAGCCGCCAACATCGGCGATTTAGCCCAAGAAAATGGTTCCAAATTATTGGCTTGAATGGGTGCATGTGAAACTGTGGGTGATGGCCCATAAAAAACCAGGCCGTGTCCCATCAAGCGGGGTGCTCATCTCCCATACGTTGGCCGTTGAGCCCGTAGATGGATATACCACTTAAGTCTGTGACGCATGGCCAGTGCGACGCCAGACCTACGGTTACCTTCCCAGCCGCATCACAGCCCTTTGACTGGTACGTACCATGATTAAAAGCCCAAACGAAGCAACGAAAACCAACGAAACACCATTTCGTCCAAACGAAATCCACTGTTCAATAATAACTATATCTCTGTCCATTCACGGTCATTTCCCGAAGCCCCTTTCGTCGGCAACCCTTCGTTTAACACACTTATTACCAGCATAGGTAACCGCCTATCTTTTGGGGCCGAAGGTACCCATGAAGCTGAGATCGTGCAATCACCCAATACGAAAGACGAAGCGAAAGCAGCGGGTGTTACTATTTGTGTGAGCAACTTGACCACGATTGTTACCTGACCCCCATGGGCATGCAGAAAACCAGTTGCAATATATTTTTAAACGAAGCAATATAGAGCTATTGTTATTACTGATTGAGTAAATCTATAACGAGGCATCAATTGCTGCGAAAAACACTGAGATTAAAATAATGATCGACAAGTAGGCCTACGTGCAGTAGCACGCAAGCGCGTTTCTCTGTACTCTCCCAGACTTTTTGTTCAAATCCTGACCTTTCAGTCGCATCTTCAAATCATTCATACGACAAAAGTGACGGGATTAAGCTGCTTTTATGTAATTACTGCGGCATAGCGCAGTCTCCTTTTGAGACAGGTTTAAATGCACTGCGACTTTGCATTAAGAATATCACGTAGGCCTAGGCCTAGGCCTTTACGTAGGCTTATAAGACCCCCCATCATTGCTCACTGGCTTCAGCGGAAAGTAGATAACAATTCACTTTATTTATTTGCACTTTATTTATGATTTATTTAAATAGGATACAGCAATGCTTATTCGGACGGAGCGGTCGAATGTTATAAATAGCAACTACTTGGAAGATTTCTCTTTGGCAATATTCTGTGTAGTGTGTTATGTGCGAACTAGTTATTGTGTCCAGAAAAAAAGTAACCCCCTATAGATATCGTAAGCCTACAATAAAAATGTCAAATCTGAACGAAGCTGAATAAAATTTCGTACACTTAATATTAATCTCTAATACATTGCTAAAGCGATCACAAAATTTTGTTATTGGGGATTGTGATAGCTTTAGCAATTGGTGATTAATATTAAGTGTACAAACAGTTACGAGCAGTTAATCCGGGTCTGCTGAATTAACGGACAAGACGTTTTTTTTATTGTTTTGTACGGTAGGCTTTTTTGTTTTCCATTTACGAGCCGGCGCTCGTGGGGACGGGCGGGCGGACAAAATCATGCGACGCGTAGGCCTAACGCAGCTTACTATGACGACCGCATAATAAACCGCAGCCTCTCGGTAACGAAGTCGATCCCGGGAATGGTGAACCGTCGACTTGATTGTCCCTGGAAGTCGGCGTGTTCTTGCCTAGAATCAAGTTCAACGTTACGATGAGTCATGTCTGTCGGTCGGTATCGGCACAGCGTGCCAGTCAGTTCGTCGCAGCAGCAGCAGCAGCAGCAGAGTAGACAGACACTACGCATTCAGTGATGCAGCAGCGGTGTCGTCGCAATTCAGTGATGAATCAATGCACGAGAACCGACCGCTTAATTGCGACAAAACTAGCAGTCAGTATATAGACTAGAAACGCGGTCGGGTCGGGTCGTTTCACGAAGCGTCGTTCTGCAAACCAGTGTGATTATCGTTAGTCGGCCAGGATGCGTTAATGCAGGCGCGAAGATTGTGGGAGACAGTCGTGCGCTGTAGCAGCAGCAATGTGAGTGACATGCATGCACGGCGACAGCGATGCCTACACGCCATATGCATACGCTGCGTGCAAGATGGCGGGTGCTGCCAACGCTGAAAGCTTAGCTACCGAAGCAGATATCGGCGCCGTCGTTTGAAGCGGTTTCTGCGATGCAATAGCACGCCAGTGTACAACCGGAGGGGTTGGGTTGCCTGCCATGATTCAGCGTCGCCATGGATTGGATCACACTGCTTAGCTACCGGTGACACTGCCCGTGAACAGACAACATGTCGCTTCTGTGCGTCTGTGGTAAGCTTGTAGGCCCAACTGTTATCAGTTTAACTGCTGTTCTCTTATACCGATTTACGTAATAGATAGGCGTATAGGCCTAGACCAATTCTTCATGAACGAGAGCAGTAACGGTGTATGTTTTGTGGCTAAGAAATAAAGGCAAGAAATGGCAATATAGGCTAACTTATATTGCCGTCCTATGTATCAGGAGACATTTTTGACTTTCACGTTTTATCACTGTTTTGTGAAAATAACACCTAAAGCTAAAGGGAATGTCAGACGTAAAATGCATGCGTAGGTCAAGCCTCCAACGAATAATGATTTTGAAATACATTTTCCTTGTGTCCTTGTGTGTTGCTGAATAGTGACGGATGTAAAGTGTAATAGTCGACAACTTCAGTGTGCAGACGGTGTTCGCTGTATGCGATTCGAGTTCTCCGCAACCATGGACTGCCATCTGCTAACAACGTCACTTGCTGATGTTTTTCGTGCGGCGGTATAATTGCGAACCTAATGCACTGCTCTTTGGCTTGGCTTGGTCCGGTCTGACCTCAGCGCATGATCGTGCCCGGATTGACGCTTTCTTGAGACGAAGTAAACGATATACGGATACTGTGCTGATAGCGTTCCTGCGATCAGTGACATTTTCGCTGAAGCTGACTCCCACGTCCTTCATCAGTTCTTACCTGAGAAAGCAAACTGTACTTACAACTTGCTTTCATGACACTTAACCAGGAAATCACTGACTCTCTGTTTTTTATTAGAATGCTGTACAAAGACTCAAACTGACGATTTATGTTTTGCATTTTCGTATTTTACCGCACTATTTCGTTGCGTTGTGTCAACGGGTTTTTATACGAATATGTATGGATAGACGGATACATTCATATAGGCCTCAGTCTGATGTGGCTTCTTGCAACTGACGTATTCTGGTCTACTTAGAACACTAGCGTAAATTACTGCAATAGTGTAAGTAGGCCTAGGTGCTAATATCTGCTTTCTAAGTTATTGAGCGCGCGGTGTATTATGCCATTTGCTGTATTGCTGCATGGTTTGTTCTCGTTGTTGTAGTAAAGAAAGCACGGCTGATCGGACCACCGGGTAGGTTTAATTACCTACTACTTAATTTGTTAGGCGACCTACTTTGAAATTGCATAACACATTGCTGTGTCTTAGTATTATTATGTGACTCTGCCATGAGTGCACTATTGTAACTCACGCTTGCCGTTAAATGGGTGAAAAATACGCTATTTTGCGACCGAATGATGGTTATATGCCAGTTCTTACAATAGCATAGTCTACAGGCGCAAGTGTCATTAAGTCTGTAACTATAACAAACTTATGAGCGGCATAATTGTTCAAAGTTTGGAACTTTGGCTTCCAAAGTAGCATACTTAAGAATCAGAGGTTTACATGTACACCGTGGTCCATAAAACGTGCCACTTTTGTTTTCTGAATAGCTCCGTGCACTTTTGGCCACCTCACTTCAAAACTGTCGCTACACTACTTTGTGAAATGCAGGTTGTTGGGTCTGCTGTTTGCGAGTGTGTCAATGTTTACCGCTTGCATTCGCGCTAGAGGAGGACATTTTGAGCACATGCTGTGATAAAGAGGATGTGATGTGACATGTGTGACTTTTTGAAATACAATAGTTGCCAAATGTGTTTGTCGCTTTTCAGTTAATCATTTCTGAGCCGACGCGTGCGATATCCAGTATATGAATTCATTGTTGAAAATGCCCAAACTACGACTTTTGCATTTCACAAGGTAGTGTAGCGACAGTATTAAAGCGAGGTGGCTAAAACTACAGTTTTTTGCGTTAAATTATTTCCTGATGTCGCGTGCCAAAACTTATTATAATCGGCCAATGTTTCACAAAGCTATTCAAAAAATGAAAGTGGCACGTTCTTATGGACCACGGTGTAGTTTGGAGGTCAATAATGTCTGTTTATACCACACTTTGTAAAGGCTAGAAAATAATGTCTCGAGAACAGATCTGTATTAATATATAGTTGTTCTTACGCCGACGCGCAAAGGCACTCCTAGTTTTTTGTAGTGTTCTACTTTCCTGATAATCCTTAGGCCTACATTTTGGCTGAAAACTACGCCACTATAGTTTTGAGACGAGTGAGCTTGCTAGGCCTATGAGTTTGTGTTATGGCTTATGCTGTGGTGTCGTAACGATTAGGGCGTCGGACTTGCGATCGCGAGGTCGTTGGTTCCACTTCCGGTCGTGTCGCTGTCAAGTGGTTTCTGCTTGGACGGGTGACTGTCTACCGACAGGTAGATCGTCTAACTACGTATAAACAACCACAAAGGTCAACTCAGCCTTTTATCGCTCTGGGGAAGGTAAATCGAGTATACCGGCCTGTCTGGCTAATTTGGTTATGGCGGGGCGCTTTCACTCATGTTGAGTGGCAAGTGATTCCGTATGGCAGGTGGCGCTCCGTAGCTTTGAGATGGGTTTCCTTTGAAGAACTATACCCCTGAACCAGTGGTGTTGCTATGTGTATGTGTCGTGTATATATGCGTCGCTATACAGACAAGTTCCACACGTATGTGACGCTCAAACTGCAGAATGTCAAGTCAACGACAATCGCCGTCCGAGGCAACAATCCCAGCTGGGAACAGGACTTCATGTTGTAAGTATACAGACACCGGTTACAAAAATACAAACGCTATAGCCGCCAGACTCAGCCTGTACAAGCCATTCTTGCAGCTCAGCTAATTTGCTACGACTTGGCGCAGTTTACGAGTCTCGAAGAGTAGCAAACTGGAAATACATGGACGTCGACCCAGTGCCCACATATCATGCGGCCGGCCCCTAACATTTAATCTTTGGGTCAGAAAATTGGCACACTGCTAACTCGTACCCAATTTTGTTTTCTCTACACTTTTTAGCCGACCGTACTTTAGTAACGGTCGAACTGTTGTCATGGTTGTTGTCGTCCGTCCGTCCGTTCGTCACGGATGTATTGTAGCTAAACGGTGCGAAATAGGGCCTAGGTTGCTATTGGTCATTGAAAGGAAGTCGCATATTGGCTTTTAAATATAATGAAAATCATCGACCTTGGATGACCTTGAAGGTCACTGAAAACCAGTACGGTCGGCTATCCTAGCGACAGCTGGGCCTCTTGTTTGTTTTGGAGTTAAAAGCGCATACACGCCTAGAATATTATATTTAATAACCTTAATAAATAAAAGGGAAAACAGAAGGATGGACGGACGGATGGGCAGTGGGCACGATGTGTACTCCATCTACGTCAATCATTGTTTTTGGCACGTAGAGCCTATAAGTCGGTTTGCGTCGCAGTGTCACGTACATAGCCAGTAACAGATATATCAGTAGGCTCGTTTATTATTAATAGCAAAGTTCAGTTTTAGCTGCGAAAGGAATTAATACATTAAGTCATAAAATATAGGTACGAGAAATTGAAAGTAGGCCCTATTTGAAGAGTGCCGATTTATTGTCTGTGCTAAGGCCAACAGACTGAAAATGCTGAACGCACGCTAAGGCATCGATTTGTCACTATTCAAACTTCTTTTTTTCTGTTCCGATTTCGTTATTTTTAGCATTCCAACGTAATGCGTTTATATACGCATTTACACTTTTTAGAGTAAAAACTTACTAAAAAACGGCGAAGGTTTTTTCTTCGGAGTTTTTAGGGTATATGCCGAAAGCAGACATTTCATGTTGGTCGCGTGATGAGTTCAATTCTTATACGTCTGTCTGTCCGTCCGTCATTGTGCTGTTATTCGCGCGGTCTAGGCAATATCTGGTTAGACTGTCCGTCAAAGGGGTGGATCCGGACTTCAGCCGTCTTCCCAACTCTTCCAGAATATGAAAATTAATGCGTGACAATTTTGCGAACGTCTACTTATGAATATGCACATGCTCTGTCGTCCATTCGTCCGTCCGTCCATGTGTCAGTCCGTGCGTGCGTTCGTGTGTTGACGCATTCTCACCAACTTATGCCAGTATATAGCGATGCACATCTGGACAAAGTTGAACAGATTTTAAGATCGACTAAAATTTCACGTGGAGGGGTTGTGTTGTACACTTGTTCGCGGAGTGTGGACTGCCGTGATCAACTGCGATTGGCCGGTGTCCTATTATGGGACAGCCGCTCCTGAAATGTCTCCCACCGGAGGATCTGTACCGGTACAAAGTCTTTCTGCACGACACGCACGCCTGGACTTTCTGTCCGCCGCCGAATATCCGGATCCACCGAAATTTTTGCCGCCGCCGCCGAAAATTCGCCGAAAAAATGCGGATAGCCGTGATAATCGCCGCCGAATTTCCGAAAATTATTAGCCGCCGCAAGAAAATTCGGCTAACCTTCGGCCATGCTTTGTTCGGTGTGGTCTGCTTTTCATGCTCAATTCACACCGGCGACGCCAACGCGACTCAACTGTCGTGACATTATGGACCACTCTTCTGAAGTCTCAACTAAACATTTACTCGTGGACTAATTTAGGCCTAAGGCTACAGCAGCATGCACATATACGATGGAGTTTTTCATGTGCGCTGGATAATTAGTGTTGTAGCTGCATTTCGGTCGAAAATCGAAAATTAGCCGTAACTTAGCCGGAAATTTTTGTTTGCGACAGAATCCGGCTAATCCGCGGATATCAGTTGTATTTTTGGTTCGGCCGGATTTATTTCTGTAAGAATTCGGCTAGAAAGCCCCCGCACGCATGCATGCTGTGGCTAACTGTGTGTACGCCGTACGGTGCCCTGCTCGTCGATATCGATACGCCGTGGGCCTAGGCCTATACACAATGCTGAGCATTGCAGCTGCCGTATCGACAGTGCCTGCTACTGCTGCTGCTGTCGCTTCTGCACATAATGTCGTCGGACCGAATGCGAGTCCTCGCGGGCATTACGTGCGCCGGTGTCGGCCCGAGTCTGCAGTGGACAGAGTGCCATCAATAGTCTCTCATAACGATTCCCTTCTGTCGCTGTCCTCCGCCGTCTCTGATATCAACAGACCGCAAGCGCTCCCTGTGGTGGCGTCGCCTTCGTTTGTTTACTTTCCCGTTGTGACTGACTATACCACTTCAGATATAGATAAGCCTGAGTAGTACATTTATTGGATACAATCTTTTATCATCTCTTTACGTTCGATTTATAACGGGTCAGTTTTTTTCCGGAGCTGAACATGGGCGCTCTAGCAGGGGAGGGCAAAGGAGTATACGTGCCCCTTCCGACCTTCAACAAAATGTAGCCTATGTCTTTCGTGTTTCTGTAAATAAAGTACCGCACATACGTGTAACTTCCCTAACAAGAAGTTCAGCTGTCCTTAGGATAGCCGACCGTATTGGTTGTCAGTGACCTTCAATGTCATCCGAGGTCGATGATTTTTATTTCATCTGAAAGGGTTTATGCCGCTTCCTATTAGTGATTAATAGTAACGTTGGCCGTATCATTCCTCCGGCGTTCGGCGAAAAAAAATCCGGTGAACTTTGGTCCACTAATTGCGGAGATCACGATGTTGAATCATACCTACCCAAATCGACTTTTTCGGAAGACCATATTTCGGCCACTATAGAGAATGCTGCGCCCCCAAATTTTTACACGCGCTAGAGAATGACCAAGTCTTACTAGCGCACCCCCCATCGGAAACGGAGATCCTCCTTACATTTGTTAAAGGGGGCTCAAAAACTGACTTAAAATTTAGCATATCCGCGCCTATTACTTTGGTGGTAGTGGGAGTACGACTACGATACTTTGTCACATGACGTGCTTCTAGGTTGGGGTGTTAACGCGGGTACACGTTTTCGGGGGCGCCGTCTCTTTAAAACTTTGTAGGGTAAAAAAACGTCCAAAATTTGGTTCGATATAGGAAGACTTTTGACTTTAACCGCAAATATCTCTGGAACGCATAGAAATGTCGACAAGCGGTAAACGGCGTTATCAACGGCGATTCATCTTTCGTTAAACAAAAAAAAATGGTAAAGTTTGGTTCACTAACAAAAAAGTTATATGTGCGCATGTTGCTCTCCCTTAGTCGACATTTGGCGTTCTGCGTATGCTAATGCATTTGAGTTCGAGCTACGTGACTTTGCTACCGGGAGAATTTCACCCCCCCGCCTTTGAATTTTCTTCCCAATCGGACTTAGGGCGCCAAGCGGACTTACGTTGGGCTTTGCCTCAAATTTCTAATTAATTATTTTACACCTTAAGTCATGCAGGACAGCAGTAGTGCAACAGCAGCGGCAGTAATGGGTGAAAATGTCCGAAAGATTTACTGTCGTGTCAATGCGTCTTTTTCTCTACAAACGGCTTAGAATTAGAGGAGTCGCCAATGCATTTAGACGTCAAATGCATGGCGCTGAATTATTTACTTGCTGAGACAAATCTACGGACAGACGGACAGACGGACGAATAAGACTTCCGTAATCCCTGGTGATGGGCGCCACATGTCACAATTTGTGATTCACAGATTTGTCCGCTTTCATAAAGCGGCGGCGACACACGGCTATCGCCCAAACCACTCGACGGCCATGCAGTGGCGCACCCAGAGGTATTAGACAAGGGGGCGAATGGCAGGTGTGTGAGGACTGAGGCGTCGCAGGCGCCGAAGGGGAAAGGGAGTGGCGAGAGAATATCCTCTTTTTTACTGAGTGGTTATGTCGCATGGTCAATTCTTCCGGTATCGCGCGTGAAAAAAAACGGTGAAAAGAAACAAATTCGACGTTTGGAGTAACGCCTGACGTGGGAAGCTTTTTACGGCTGAGCGCAAAAGGTGGGTGTAAAAATAGCCGTAGAGTACTGTTGCGCTGCGTATCGTTCGTGACAGACATACAGACGGACGGACGGCCAGCCAGGGTAGACGGAAGGTCTGCATCAGTGTTTCAGGCAGTCGCCGCTGCAGCGCCTGTTAATTGGCGCCGGTGAAACTAATTGCCGAAAGCAGCCGAGAGGGGGAGCCTGGAAACTAGGAGCCGGGATCATTCCGGCACCCGACAGGCCGACAGCCGGTGTCCCATTATAGGATCGCCCCCAGAAAAGTCTCTTCCGGCCGACAATTTACCGGTAAAAATCCGCCCCGCCCGGCGACCGCCTGGACAGGATTGATTTTACCGGTAAATTGTCGGAAGGGGGAGACTTTTTTATGGGGCCGGCGATATTTTAATAAGGAGGAAACATATCAGTTCCGTGATTGTCTCTCCCCGGGCGGATTTATCATGGGCGAGACATTTTAATGTGACACCGGCGTATGCCTGGCACTATCGATCGTTGCGTCGGTCCGCCTGTTGCCGTGCGGCTGATTAATTCGTAATGCGCGCCCATTGCCACCGTTTGGCAGTCACCCGTTCACAAGACACTTCAAGGCCTGCATGCAGAACGGTTGTAATAGGCCTACCTGTCATACGCGTTCAGCCGATTGAGTCGACTTTCGCTGTGAACAGTACCGTAGCAGACTCGTTATTTGGTCCATACGGCGATTTTGAATGAAGTGAAACTTCTGGAAGCGGAAATGTAGGCCGCGGCAGCGTTGTGACTGTTTACTAGCGACGTGCACCTGCACGCATGGCTGAAATGTATTGTAACTGCAAGTTTCCGGCTCGGATCAATTACACCGGTATATGCACAGACGCGTTTTATCTCCTATCATCGATGTATTGACGTTTTAATGTACCCATTGTCTGTTAGCGTCATGGGGACAGCGACACTGCCAGTAATTATGCCTGAGCTGAATATTAGCCGGGGCCAAACAGTAGGCTATGCCGTTGTAGGCCTACGTTGTCATTACCGTACTCATCCAAAGTAGGCCTACTGTAGATTGTGTGTTTTTCGTTATCAGTACAGCCATAGATCCTTTAATTAAGCTTGTATTATAGTTCTTGTTCGTGATTCGATGTCGATTGTTTTGTTTTTATTTTCTGAGCTGTTTTGTAGGTAAATTTCATTCTAGAGTCGCGAAGTAATAAATCTGCGCGTTCGTTCGTAATGCGGCCCAATGTCGTTACATTATGCGGTCGTCCGCGTAATAGAGCTGCGTCACCTTAACCCTAGCTCTGACATTTGACCTTTGACCTACTGAGCTCAAAATTACCACATCGGTTATCGCTACCCTGGGGAACGTTTACGCCGATTTTACGCTTATTTGTTTGAGTTAAGAGTCCGTAAAAGAGGGACGGACGGACGGACGGGTAAGATCCGTAATGCGACCTATTAGAACAACCACATGATAACGTCGCTACATTGTCTATAGCATTTCCTGTTTTGTGATATTATGAGTCACGGTGTATAGTTATCTTTAGAGAATCCTAGCTGACATTATGTGCGAAATAGTTCGTCTCTCTTTACTTAATAACGGTGTAGTTATCTGTCGCGACGCTGGCAATAATTGGTCATAATGAGAACAGGAAAGTAATTTCGGAACGTGATAATGGCACTGTGACATTTCCAGTGATATTTCCGTGACAGTTCTTGTGTGGTAATTGCGATATCGAGGCTAGTCCGGGAGAGGGGTGTCGACATTTTCCAGGCAGTAGTCTTGGCAGCGTATTCGTCTAGTTTTTACGCGCGACAGCATGTAATGCTTTAGGCGTCTTAGCCATCGTCTAAGCGTCTGTCTGTCTGTTCGTCCGTCCGTCCGTTACAGACTGGCGTCCTATCAAAACGGTGCAAGCTAGGATCACGAAATCTCCGCTGTAGGCTGCTATAAAGGCTCTCTTTTTGTGACAAAATTTCGTGCCCCTGGGTGAAGGGTTTCCTCTCGAACTAGGGCGTGAAAGAGGGGTACCCCCTAAAAAGACGTCATTTACCGCTATTGACTCGTCTAGCAGCGTGAAAATGGCTGCAGATAGGCACAGACATGCTGCTTATCATAACAAGGAATGGCGACGAGCTTCTTGTAGGAATGTCGACATGGATGATCTTGAATGACATTGAACCCGAAAAATAAGGGTTTTAGTGATTTTTCTGGCGATTTTCGGGTGCAGAAGAATGATTTGCGACAAAATGGATGGAGATAGACCAAGATTACCTGCGAACAGAAACTGCTGTATGCTGTCGCGCGTCTCATGAGCATTGCGCATATTACTTGTTCTACACTATTGGGCTTTTGTCGCGCGTCATTAGTTCTGTCGTTGCAGCAAATACAACATTTTGCCAACACGGATCGTAAATCAGAATTTAGCGCGCGACGAACACTTAAGGTAATGACGAAAGCAATACAGGAAAAGACGACGAAATGACGGCAACAGTAACATTAATTTGTCTGGAATTTATAGAGCGTCATGTTAGTGCCATCAAGTGGTAGGCACCTATCTACGTACATTCTCATGATGACGAGCGTGCGCGCGCCATGTTGCAAGCAAGAGGTTAAGGTTACGTGCAGCGCCTCTGAAGCTACGGCCATATGGCGGTTTACAGATATGTGCATTATTGGGCCGACAGCTAAGCTGTAAGCTTAAAAGTCGGCCCTTTGTCGTGGTTGTCGCCCGTCTGTTCGTCTGTCACGGATGTATTGTGGCCAAATGGTGATAGATAGGGCTTAGAGGAAGTGGCATACGCCCTTTTAGATGAAATGAAAATCATCGACCTTGGATGACCTTTATGGTCAGTGACAACCAGTACGGTCGGCCGCACCCTAGCAACAGCTGGGATTCTTGTTATTATTGCTCTTATTATTCAAGCCTTACGATGTTTTGGCACGAAGTGCACCGTAACGGAATATTCAAATGCAAAGAAAAAACAGCTATAGCTGCCCCGCAACAGGATTAGGCTTAATGTTTAACGAGTACAGTGATAAGTAAGGCTTACCGTCTAATCATTGGCTAACGACTAATCATTGCCTGAGCCCTGATGAAATATGAAGTCACCATCAGCACCGTATGGCAATCAGGCAAAACAGCAGCTGTTGCCACAAAAGCAATTAAAGTCACAGTAATAAGTTCCGTCGATCTTGACTATTATTAATCCGTTGTCAGGCCAGTCTGGAGAGAGGGGTAAGGGGCAAGTTATCCCGGGCCCCGCGACGTTTTGAGGGCGCGCCGTCGCTCAAAAATATAAAATACACCAGAAGGCGCTATTTGAAAGAAATTCCAATTTTTCCCCGTGTGGGGGAATCTGGTTCCAGATCTTTGGACCGCACAAGACCGGAGAAGGCGCGTTCCCCGAACTAAGTCTGGGAGTTAGCTATACACTATATACGTACGATTTACATCACAATTTTGGTCGGCCTCCGACCGTCAAAAAGTTTAACTCCCAGCTAATTTTTCACAATTTAAACACTGAGAGTGAGGTAGTATTATTTTCGGTGCTGCGCAGTGAAACGGCGCGAGTGGACGTTGGGTTGGCGGTCGAGCTGTGGAACAAGGGGATGCTCTGGGACAAGCTGATGGGTACTCATTGGTTGCCGCTGACTACCGTCAAACAGTCCAACAAGGTAATATTATACAAATGGTAACCGGCGTCCATGTAGTTATTGCAATTTTTTTCTTCGACGTCAGTAAAATATTGCCACGCCAATAGCCTACATGCGTCACACAAACGGTTTAGCCACAATATATGCACACACGACACTACGACACACGGTTTGTATAGATTCACAAAACCTGAATCAATAGTGCCCTTTGAGGACTATGGACGTGACTCCATAGTAAGTGGAGGGCACCATTGATTCAGGTTCTGTGACTATGGCGTATTTGTGAACGTCACGTGACGCGATGTGGACTAATCGCGTGCAGCTGTTTTGCGTTGAGGTATAACAACATAACCATATCACAGTTTTTGCTATTGCGTTTGTCATTTATAGCACAGGGGTGCCACAGTATTCAGCTAACACAGATTTATAGTCATACCTGGTATTTAGTCAGGTAAAGCATTTCGGTGTAAAAACAAGTACCTGATCAACTCAGCCTTTCATTCCTTTGAGGTAGTTAAATCTAGTACCAGCCTGCCTGGCTGGGTTAAAACAGGAACCGTCTATTTGCGTAAGGTTTCATGTTACACTGTGTGATCCCATGTGGTAGGTGACGCTCCGTAGCTCTGATGTGGGCTTTCTATGCGAAATGTTGTACGTATGCGTCTGATCACGTTCTAGAGGGTATTATGCGACCACAATGCGAGTGTAACGACAGTTACACCACACTTAGCTTGCACTTTTTTCTCAATTTTGAGCTGCAGTGATGCGTCATAAAGCAAACGACGGTGTAGTCTAGGCCATTTTTGGGTGTTTTAAGTACGATACCGCACTGTCTGGAGTGGTACAAGCTCGTACTGAGTGCTCGCTTACCCACTTCAGCAGTGCGGTGAATTAAAGCCGTAATTATATCATGACTGTGTTCGACGGTGTGTTCTGCATGGGGCGTGTATGTAATAAACAGACGCTAGACACGTTTCACGCTTGACTGGAGTAAGATGGCACTGCAGACACTGTGCTGAGAGATAAGATGATGCAGCAGGCCATGAAAATTAGTAAGCGCAGTAAGTAAAAAAGTAAGTAAGTAAATAAAACGTGAATAAGCCTAGCGCATAACGTTAAAATTAACCTCTAGTGCGCAGAAATAAACATTTAGGCCTAGTAGGTTTTTTAGCCAGAATCATCCAGTCGTGTCGATGTTTGTGCAGGAGGGTGAGGGTGACTGGGTGAGTCTGGACAGTGAGATCATCATGAAGAACGGCGAACCGATCGGTACACAGACACCGACCGGACATTACGTTCTGCTGGACACGCGCTTCGAACCTCTGCCAGGTAGGCTATCACTTTCGCTGTCTCTGCAACTTTTGTAAAACTACAGTAAGCTCGGCTGACACTGCATTCGTATCGGTTGGGCTGATCGACCCCTTTCGAACTTCTGGAAAAGTTTTACGGATCCTGAAACTAAAGTCTTTCAGCAAGCCGACAGTGAAGATTTCGTGATCCTAGCTTGCACCATTTCGATAGTACAGCAGTGTGCGACAAACGGACAGGTCGGAATAAGGATCGATGGGCGCCTCTAGAATAGCTAAGACAAGTCATATGCATAACATGCTGCTATGCTGACGCGCTGTAAAAACCAAAATAAAACTAAAACTGTTTTAGACCTGCACAAAATTGTCCCGAAGTGTCTAAAACAAAGTCGTGTGCGTGTTTTACTTTCACTTTGTCATGTAGGCATCCCCAAACTGTCGCAGTTGCAATAGACAAAAGAAGAAGATTCGCGTAGACAGCTAGGTTTGTTGCTAGGGAGCTCATGGCCTTTCGGCGCTTTGAGCCGACGAGGGCGGAACCCAACTAAACTTGCATGCAGACCAATTCTTCGGAATGGCTGGCTTCATCGATTGATTGATTGATTGATTGAAGAAGTAACAGTAGCCTATGCCTAAGTCTATTCGCACTTGTGTAAGAGAAACAAAAACAGAATCAAAACCATTTTTTAATTAAAAAATGTTTTTGTGCTCAGATGAACTGATTGCTGATTAGGTTTTCAAGGTCATGGGTTGTAACTTTTATTTGGCTTTCTGTGAAAGTCCGCCGTTGGTGTCGCTGTCGTTTTCAATCAGTCTGACGCAAATGGCTTTTTGCTGGATATGTGCGCTTCATCTCCGATCGTCGATATATTAACTCTAACCGTATCGCTGTCAGCAGCTGTAGCTGACGTGCGTCACGTAGTCGGTTAGATGTCTTGCAAGACGAGCTTCATGATGACTTGATGTGGCCGGTGGCGGTCGAACGTGTGAAAGAAGACACGCTAGTGTACTACAGCGTGGCGTGGGAAGTCGCCATTATAGGGTGTTTACACGATCCTGCAAACGTCTAACATTACGGTTGCTGGAAGTTTGCTGGACGTTTGCTGGATCGTGTAAACACCCCATTACCAATCAGTACTCTCTGACTGCTATTGCTATTTTTGTATGTCATCAGCTTCGTCGTCTGCGCTGGCCGCAGGAAGTAATAACTAGAATATATCAGCTGTCTGTGGCCCGCCGGTAGTTGCCGTCATTAAGTAAGACGTCAGCGACGACGTCACGTTACTGCGGTGCAGCGTGGGTGGGCGTTAACGTAATTACCAGCTCTAGCTCTCCCCCCCTCTTGTGTCTGCTCAGTCAACTAAAATCACGAACGACTGTCCGTCGTCGTCGGTGCAGATGAGCTAAATCTTTACCTGCACACGAACGGTCTCTTGCGTCAATTTAAGCTTAAATATGTCTTTTTGTCATCCACTGTCTACATACTTGCCGGCTATGTGACGTGGCATGTGATGCCAGAGCAGTGGTGTAATCGGGGCTCAGGAGGACTAGCCCCCCAATCCCCACACGTTACACGTTAGCGCCCTCTGACCCCGTAGCTGGATTTTAGGGGTCCTACTTTTGCGGGGAAGAAGGGAAGCCGAAGAGGGGAATGGGAAAAAAGACGGAAAGATAACAAGAGCGGGAGAAGGAAAG
>Ga0056128_1000200_pt1 | contig 44422 bp, 31 predicted proteins | sample WorMetLIZISLAND2_FD_71113 | JGI IMG/M metagenome (GOLD analysis project Ga0056128, IMG submission 71113) | Marine gutless worms symbiont microbial communities from Max Planck institute for Marine Microbiology, Germany - Olavius geniculatus... ... | reverse complement strand
AACGAGCGTTTGGGTTTATCAAGAGAGATTTTGAACCGAAAAGAACGCACAATATAGACACCCAAATATCGAAGTTCATCTGACCACTGCAGAGCTATTCCATTCAGAGTTACAATATAAAGGTAAAAGGTAAAGATCGTCAATTTGTATAGCGCATCGTCGCGTATACACGCCTCTAATGCGCTTTCGTCACTGACCAGAGCCGCCGGCCAGCGGCCGCCCAACCACTGCGTGCAGCCTGCAGACACAAGCTAGCGCAGCGGCCAGGCCAGGCAGCCCCAGTCAGCTGTACCAAGGTCTCCACCTTCTGTAACCCATATAATGGGTTACTACTCATTTAACCGACCTCGGAGGGATGGCAGGCTGAGTTGGTCTTGTTGGTTGACTGATAGCGGACGCTTTACCCACAAAGTGGTCACACGGCCATCCGTCAGTCTAGCGCAGAATAGGGAAAGTTCGTCGGCCAGGACCGACGTTCTAACCACTGTGCTACGTGCATACTTGTGGGTGACGGATCAAGCGTTTAATGGCCGGCTCAGGTGCGTCGGGCGGCTTCAGCGCCGATTGCAAACTAATACTAAGGAGTTAAACGTTATCTTTCAGAGGGCGTCTTAACGTATTTCATGCTGTAGATTACGTGCAGCCAATAACTTATTGGATTTAATATAATTACCATTCTCGCGTGTCCAGTCTTTACCTGTGATATTTTGTGTGCTAATATTTTGTAATACTATACAGTTGGGGTCCTCTTCTGCAGAGAAACTGATCACGAATGATATGTTGTGTAGGGCGCTGTATTACTGCCGAACGTGCCACGGCGACGTGGCCGACATCAAAATCATCAAGAAATGTCGCTGTCGATCTAGTCAGTTATATTTTTTAATATAGTCGTAAATGTGTTAGTGATAATACTTTTTTCTGCTTTGCTATGAAATGTTATTATGACGGTATGCATTTAATGTTATTTTAGTAGTGGTGATTTTATTATTTTTTTTTGCATTATATTACACGAAAGTTTGTACCTCTGATTAATGTTGCTGGTTTAACTTTATAACACTGAACTTATGATTACCAAAGTTTTTTTGACAGATTTGAGCGTTTGACCTAAACAGGAAAATGAGCTGATTATATAAAACCAATACTGTGGTTGTATACAAAATAATGCAGTCATATTTTATGTCAATCAAGCAAGCATTTTTTATTTACCCATTCTAATGTACACGTCAGAATAAAGTGAGAACAACATGTGCCCGTGGGACGACATGAAGATGGCATTGAATTGATAATATTTTATCACGGTCTTTCTGTGAGTGTAAAGTATGCAAGTAATAATGGTTTATTTAAATGCTTTTAAACAATAAATGTTGTGTCTGCAGCGTTAAATAAGAAGTCTCCATTTATGTTTCGAAATACAGAGAAATTGGCCGCCGCCGACCAAGGTCAGCTTCCCAACGTGATTTCCAAGTTAGAAGTCCATGGACACCAAAATTAACTTACCATTTTCCCTCAAGAGCACAATTTTCTGAGAATTTTGACAGTAATATCAGCACCCAGCGTTTTGTCAACACGAAGAAACTTACATTTGAAATCGACGATCTACGAAAATGACGCAGAAAACGAGACGCCATGTTGACAGGCTGTTGACGTCACCGCGTGTACTTTTAGTCAGCGTAAAATACGCACGGCTCAGAAACATAAGCATTATAAAATTACCTTGCCTACTTATGTACTGCTGCAGTTGTCATGTGACACAGTATTTTTTGCCATTAAAAATATTAAAATTAATTGGTAAACACTGACTGGGTACACGCGGTGACGTCACTTCCGGCCACTGATTTAGATAAATTATTTTGCATAACGTAACGTAACGCCATTTTTCGTTATATCCAGGCATTAATTTCATACATTTATAAAGCTTAAATCATCATATTATATAGGCAATATGAAATGTCTAATTGAGGTCTACATAAATTTTACAAGTGAGTTTGATCGTGGCCGTGGACATTGCAGAACTATTAATAAGCGTTTTATACATTTACACAACACTGAAGATATTTAAATATTAAATTATTTGTATGTTTAATGTAGTAGTATTTGATGCGGTCTGTAGCAGTTGTTATAAATTTGAGTTATTTATTCTAAGCCGTTGTTGATGCCACCCGTACACATTGTTGAAAAGACGTAATACTGTTCTCGCCTGATCACCGTTTTAGTGAACGAGTTGGTAATGTGTGGAACTATTTTCTGTGTGACATTGTTAGTTTCACTAGTTTTAATGCCTTTAGATGTACAATATCTAATGTGTCAATTTTATTTCGTTACTGTAGTTTTGCCAGAAACTTGTTAGTGCACTTCAGTGCATTTTAGATTTTTCTATTCATGCTTTGCAATATTTTGTTTTGCCATTTTTTTGCGATTGCAACATATTGTACTCTGAATGAAGTGAATAAACTGAATGTGTCAGCAATGGCGGTTCAGCTGCTGCAGTCGGACAACAGGAGAGCGTCTCCTGCATTGCTCAAGAAAACCGGACGCTCCGCCACCTCAACGTCAAAGTCAGCAGATTTCATTCATAATTTATTACTGATGATCACTGACAGTGGCGTGGCAGAGCTGTAGAGTTTTTATGAGTCGCGGGCACCGTGTGTCATTGTCAGTAATTGTAAATCGCGATAAAACACTGCCTGTAAAATTTGCTGCTACTCATCAAAAACGCAAGACAAAAAATATCAACTTCAGAGTCACGAACGGTACTGGTTTAAATAAAATAACAGCTAGTAGCAACACTACCGGCATTATTGGTGATTGATGCAAAGATTTATTTTTACGATGAGCTGTTGCCTGTAGGCCTATTTGTTGTGTTATATGAGCAAAATCGGCCCGAGTAGTTTGCAGCCGATAGTGTCGCGTTCGTAATCCGTAAGAGTTTTCAGACTTAACAACGCTGTCCCTGTGATGGCACGTGCGATCACTGGCATTGACAGTAGCTAACTCGGATCGGGTTAACTCGTTTGTGTTCGTCTCAGCACACGACACTTGTGGGCGTGATCGACTGTAGTCAACGCTAACCTTCGTCGTTTTTTAGCGTAGCTTAATTGCGCAGATAATTTTTACATCAACTTTGTTTATTTTTTAACTCGTCTGTATAGCACTTGGTGTTTGCGGAGATGTATTGCAAAGTGCTGACAATCACCACTTCATTCTTGCTTACTCAGTTTGCGTCGTCTGATTTGTTTTACTCAGCTACTGACTTTACACACTGGTTAGTTTCAGCTATGTAATCAGCTACTTATGTTACGGCACGAAATGGCCTCCTGTATACTGACGTGCCTTTGAGAAACTACTCGCTTACTCATTCGACATTATCGATTAATGTCGAACTGTTGTTCGGTTGCCTAGCAACCTGCAGCAGCAGCCGGATCTGTGTTTGCTGGCCCTGTCGCTCTAGCCGCTTAAGTCTAACAAGCTGAATGGCAGGTTTCGCGACTACTAAAGCCGATTTTGGCGCTTTCCGTCTCTCTGCGCCGTCTTAAGTAGAAGACGCTTGATCTCTGGTTTTCACCTACGCACTTGAGCCGTCGCACTTTCACTGCACTGCAAAATTATATCGACTCCATTATATTAAAAATGTCGTCGGTTTTGGTCAGTCCCCGCAATTTTGCGAGTGATTGATCAATCAATTGATTAATTAATCAAAGTGGTTTTTGCGCGCGATAGCAGAATGCTTCGCACGTCATAGCCATCGTCTAGGCGTTCGTCTGTCCGTCCGTCACACTGCGGTATTGTGTCAAAACGGCGCAAGCTAGGATCACGAGATCTACGCTGTGGGCTGCCCCAAGAACTTTAGTTTATCGTGACAAAATTTCGGGCGTCGAAGAAGGGTACCCCCTCTAAAAGACGTTATTTTGCCGTTATTGGCTTGTATAGTATGAAAACGGTTGCAGATAGGTACAGACATGCTGCTTATCGTAACAAGCACTGGTGACAAGCTTTTTACTGGTGTCAATGTCGATAACCTTGAATCACCTTGAATTTTTAATATATGAGTTTTTTGGTGAATTTTTTGCGATTCCCGGCTGCGACACACATTTTAAGAGTGAATTGTGCCGAAACGGCTGGAGATGGACCTGGACAATCTGCGTATGACATTTTTAGCATAGAACGTACATTTTTCAGAAGCTAAGTTTTGATCTCTTAAATTCGAGGAGTCTTCCGTACGGAGGCCTCAAATTTAAGTACTCTTTGAAGATGCATTAATATCTTATTGCCGTAGGCCTACACTGATTGCCAAAGTGGCAGGACCGCTGTTATCGCGCGTCAAGTGAGCTTTGCTCAAATTACTCGTAGTAATCTTAAGTTTAACAGTAATCGCAGATTTAGATGCCCATGTCCGGGTAGTTAGTAAGATTCAAGCGAACAAGAGTTAAGTGTTTGATGCGACGTGTGAAGAAACTGCACTCCAGCCGCTCATCCGACCAGTCTTCCGGCGCCGCTAAACAGCAAAGACATCATGGTCGGACTGCAGGCAAAGACAGACTCACGCTCCAACGCCGAGCTCGATCTACGACAGTTCGACTCTACCGGCATGTTTCACTGGTGTCCGCCTCAAGCCATGTCAAACTGCGTCATTGTGAGTCATCTACAACGATTGTTTATACGTTTTTTTTCTATTTTGTACGAGCCACTCTCTGACTGGGCATCGTAAAGATTCTGGGATAGTGATAAGTCTAATTTATTTGTCGTTTTTGCACTGTATTGTTGATGCCGTCTGCATTGTGGTTGGAAGTTTGTTTTGCCGTCATTACTTTTGTTGAGTTGTATACATACGCTCGCTTTATCTGTCAGACTGTTCGTATACGTATGCCTTTCTGTCTGAATAAAATTGTTTAAAGTTGCGAGTGATTTTTTATGTAAACTTTTTATAGCGAAAACTTTGGCATAGAAACAGTTGCTTCAACATTTGGGTGATCAGTAATGGTGATTTTATCTATTCAAGACTACTTGATAGCGTTTCAGTTTTTAGAAAACATGTTAACGCAGACGAGGTTGATAAGAATGTGATTAAAAAGATGACATTAAATTGATAAACGCGGCGGGTTTTTTTGCAGTAAATGCAACGGGTATTCAGCAGTGGCAGATTTTGCACTCTGTGATAGCTTAGTTAGTAGCTGTGTGTATAGTGTATTAGTGGATCGGCTTCTGGGGGCGCTGAAATCGCGAGACCTGGACATCCCGAGACTTGTTTTAATGTGCGAGTAGCCTATCTGCTTACTACAGTTTTTTTCTGCATACCACATAGCCCGCAAAATGACGGCGAAAAGCGGACAAAATTCATCAAGTATAACTCACCATACAGTGAACGACGTTCTGGACGTCGGCTTCACGTCCATACGCTTCTTTGAGACCGATCTTATTCGTGCGCACCAACAGTCGGCAACCACATGCAGCGTTGCTGCAGATGTGCTGAAATCCCGCTACTGACACTTCCTTAAAGTTCACAATTGCATAATGTCGATGCGAACTGCGGCAGCGGCTGCAGTTCTTAGTTTTCTGGAAGACTTTTATGCACATATTTGGTGCCGCGTTGTCAGGTCTCGCTTTTTCTACCCTATCTACTTGAGGTGTGGTGAGATCTATAAGGATAGCTTTATCACAAATTGTCTTCTGATTCTGACAGTGAAAAAATATTGAAAATCGGTTAATATTTGGCAAAATTATAAGGTGTACGAAAAACGGTGCCATTTTTCGGCCCACCCAGTACACTATGTCTCAAAAAAACATCCCGGACATTTTTGATTCTAACGTAAAAAATGACCTGATTCTCATAATTTTTCGTGTGAATATTCCTGACACAACTTGCCATTAAATGACCATTTAGTTTTTAGCCTCGGCCAGTGTTTACTTCTGTAGTACCTAGGGCAAGAAAAACAATCTAAATGTGCATCGAAATATACAAAAAACGTGAAAAAAACATTTCCAACATTATTGAACGTAACTTGAAACGTGATTTTCAGATTTTAATAATTTTTGGCACAAATATTTTTGACAAAACTGGCTATCAAATTAATGTTTAAATTCTTACCTCACCCTCACCCAATGTCTGTTTTTGCACTACCTGGCGTAAACAGACCAAGCAAAATGCGCATTGAAGTGAATGAAAAAACGTAAATAAATTTCATCTATCTATATTTGTGGTCCCGAAGAGCCAGTCGATTACAAGATTTGACTGTCGTGCAGCAGCGTGTCTACCAAATGACGTTCAGAAATGTTTATAAATTCAAGAAGCAACTGGTGAAGTTTGGATTATTGATACTGTTGTCAATGAATGGAGAAATCGTCTCCATGCTTGTATTTGCACAGTGGACCAACATTTCGATCAATTTTATTGCAGACAGGTGTAAAACCCAACAGTTGGATAAAATGTCAGTCAAAGTGTCAATAACGTGAACAAAATGTGTTTTTATGTGTTATTTAGTTTAAGTAATAATATCACTTTAGGTAAAAATGCAATATTTTGTTGGTCCTGATTTCCCCCGGTAGTGCAAAAACAGACGTCGCATGAGGTGAGAAACTAGATAATGATTTGATGTGCAGTTGTCTCAGGAATATTGTTACCAAAAATTATTAAAATCCGACATTTCTTTTTTAGGTTATAATCGAAAATGTTCGGGATGTTTTTTTGAGACACAGTGTAGTCGTGTCATAGTGTCACTGTTCGCTGGTGTACAGACTCGCGACCAAGCGGCGATGACGATTCTAACAAACCACGTGGTCGTGTGCGTGTTTGCCGATGCACACTCAGCCCTGATTGGTTTACGTAGCTTCATCATGCCGCTGCGCGCCAGCAACTTTGACTACGACGAACTCAAACACGTCATCATTGTCGGAGACAAGGACTACATTCGCAAAGAATGGAAAAGTGTCTGCAGCTTTCCAAAAATCAGCATTTTAAACGTACGTCTTACATGGCGATATTTGTTACGTTGTTGCAGCTTATTTTTGCAGCTTATGGCAAATATATTAAAAAATTAGAGTCAGGTTGTTTTAAACCAACCTCAAGGTCATTATAGGTCATCGGCACTTAGGCATAGTCAAGGAAGTCTAGATAATAACAATACTAGTATCAAAAGTTTCATAACATTGTGGTATCAGTAGTTTTACAGAATTATGGCCACAGCATAGTGCCGTTTTAATGATGATCACCTGTACCGGACCAACAGGACTTGGGTTGATATGACAGTAGTCACATTGTTTCCTTACATACATGTTTGTGTTATATAATACAAACTTTTCTTTAATTTTGATATTTTATGTAGTTATTTTTGTTTTAACACCAGAAATAAACGTAGGCTGAGTCTGACAGTGTTTACTGTTTAGCTAATTACTTAGCTAGTCAGAATTCAGAACTGCGAACAGTTTTGTTAGCCGCCCAAGCAGTCGGACATCGTGACATCATCGCTACTGCCACGCCACTTGCGTGCTTGACACGTGTAAATCCACATTAGACTGACAGTACAGAACTATTCGATGCAGGGCTCGCCGTTGAACCGGGCCAACTTGCGAGCCGTTCACATCAACCTGTGTGACATGTGCGTCATCCTGTCAGCTCGCAACTCGAGCAGTGATGACAGTAACTTGGTCGACAAAGAAGCGATCTTGTGTTCACTCAACATCAAAGCAATGACGTTTGACGTCTCAGTCGGTCTGCTGCAGGCCTCCGTGACGCAATCCGGCCTCGGTCTGTCCTCCTTGTCATCTTATTTTTCATCAAAGACGTTAGCCGATAATAGACTTGGAACAAGCAGAATGCAAAACCAAATTAACAGAAAATAAACTATGCTTTATGAAGCACGATACTAACAACAACGCACTGAAGGTACAAGGGGCGTTCAAAAGGTTCTGCAAGTCGATATGTTAGACTGGAAAACTTTTTAATATTTATACATCAATAAAACGCACATTTCTTGTGAGCTTAAAGCAGATATGACGTCATTGTAACTTATGACGTTATAAGGCGTTTTATATCGGTCCCTCCAGCCAAACTTCTACCACAGACTTGAGCCATTCATTGTTTCGATAGCGGACAAGACAGAGAAAATTTTTCAAATTAAAAAAATAATAATTACTGTAAGTCAAGTCTCTGCTGTATGTAGGGTGGTCTTATTGTACGAAGCCAGAGTCGCAAACAGCTTGCTGGGTAATTTCAACTTTGGGATTGGGCTGCAGTGCTGGGCACTGCCGGATTCACCCTCAGTAGATTTTAACAGTTTAACTGGCTTCAAACGTTCTCTATGTAATTGTGACTTTTCTAACTTCCTTGTGTTTAATGAATAACTCTATTTTGGCTTAATTATGTCACATTTCGAGTTTGTTAGTTTGCATTTTATTGTGTTTTATAGTTTTGTTCATATAACTAATCACAGCACTCGTTTTATAGTTTGTTATTATGTTATTGTATAGGAGTTTTACTAACTTTACTTACTTGAGTTATTGTTCTCTGTGTATTTCCTAATTAGCTTAGATGGGCAGCAGTAAGTGCTCTTTATTGGGCCTTGTTGTCCACCACTTGTTGCATGGCAGTTGTTTCTTGCCAGTGTTCTCTGACTGATTGTCATGCTCTGTTGTCATTGCATCAGTGGAAATAAATAAATAAATGTTTGTGGTGCGTTATTCATGCTACTTCTTTTCATTCTCGTTCCGCCATATAACAGTGATAAAAAATGATTATAAATGTAGCAAATGTTGGAAAAAAAATCTTTTACAACGTTACAGAACGTTTTTATAAAAACAAAATAAAAAGCGTTCGTAAACGATAAATAGAAATTGACCCTTTTTTACTTTGATGTATTGACTAAATCCATTGCTGCAAGATACAATTATTTGATATTTTTTTGTCATTATATGTAAATATACGTGGTAGGTAATTCTAAATACAAAACCCATTATTTTATTACTAAGTAACACATCATTTTTGTTGATAAATTTTTAAATCATTGTCGTTGTCACACTGACCATTTAGCGTTCACTGAAATTTAAAGAATGTTGGAATAAACGAAAAAAACGCATAGCTGTCGTAAGTTTTGTTATAAGACTTTGCGTGAACTAAGTACTATTACTTAACTGAACTGAACTGAACGGCAACTGACGCGGTATGATGAATGTTTTCGCGTGTTGTGCCTACAGGTTATCTGCCTGTTGTAACTACACCGTGTCAGTCGGCGCCGACACCAGCATCACGGCGTATAGGAGTCAGTTCAGGCAACGACATACCCATGATTACCGAGCTCGGTTAGTGTCCGTCAATTTGAATATAGCTTTTAAACATTTGCGTTTTTCATTCTTCGCTTTTGCGATTTATTATTGTTTCGTTTCATTTGACTGTTCATCAGTTTTTCATGTCGCAAATCGCCGCGTATTTGTGATGGTTTGACCACACGTGAGCTTACGCTGCCACACACGTATTGTTGTGTGCACTTGCATACTGCAGTCAAATTCCATGTCACCAAAATCAGATATCGTCGCAACAACCCCTAACTGTTTTGGGTAATTTAGTGCACATAATAAATATGGTAATCAATATTGATAAAAAAAGTATTAAGCCTAGTTTGGACTACACATTTAAATGTAGTGATTATTAGAGGTGAATAATATTTAGGCTGCTCTACTGTCTTGAAATCAGCTCTGGAATACCGAGTTCGTTGATTGCTCGGCAGGTAATGACGCGAACGTGCAGTTCTTAGACCAGGATGACGACGATGACCCTGACACGGAGCTCTATATGACGCAGCCGTTTGCATGCGGCACCGCATTCGCCGTCAGCGTCCTCGACTCTCTCATGAGCACGGTATGCCTCATTTGTCATTAGTCCTCTCTCTCTCTCTCTTTCTTTTATGAGTTAAACGGTGTGTATATTTCTTCACGGGAACGCGTCTCAGAGCTACGGAGCGTCACCTGTCGTATGGAATCACACAGCGTTAATGCGTTATCTGCCACAGGTGAACGCGCCCAGCCAGGCTGGTACTCGATTTACCTACCTCGGAGGGATGAAAGGCTGAGTTGGTCTGTGAAGGCTGCGTTAAAGGCTGAGTTAACCGTGGTAATATCAGTTCTTTTCTCTCGATGTTGGCCCTTAAGTATGATGCGGATATTTATTGTAACGTTCTGTTTAAGATAGAATCATTCGCCGTGTCAAATACATTGAATAAACTCGCAATTTTATATTGGGTCATGAATAATATATGCCATCATCTTTTCTTTGATAGATCGTATTGTATGTGCTTAGACGTACTTCAACGACAACGCTCTGACACTGATACGGACGCTGATAACCGGCGGCGCGACTCCAGAGCTGGAACAGATCCTGGCCGAGGGAGTGGGAATGCGTGGCGGTTACAGCACGAGCGAGATGATCGCGCACAGAAACCGCTGCCGAGTAGCGCAGATCTCCGTCGATGACAGCAGCTTCGTTCAGTACACCGTGCGTAGCGTCCGTTCTTCTATCTACTAGATTCTAAATTTATACTTTAACAAATCCACTTGGTTTACTTTGTAGTCAGCTAGAACAGTTTGTCATTTTACCAGTCAGTTATTGTACCATTTTTGTTACTGAAATGTTGAAAATAACATCAATATGTGATGGGTTTATTCGGACAAGAGATATCGTCAGGCGGATCAAATCGAGCGTCGTTGTGTGTGTGTAGGTAGGTAGGTAAGTAAGTTAGTAAGTAATTATATTTCTACAGCGCAAATAAAATCAAACGTCATAATGCGCTGTGTTTTTAGTCTGTCACTTAGGAAACAAGTATGTCTTTAGCAGATTTTTATGTTGAAGCGGTAAGTAACAAGTCATACAGATTCATCAAATTACAATCTTTATCTCATTAATGTTGACATTTCGGCAACTGGTGCTGTCATTTTCAAAACAGCAATAAACAACAGCAATAAACTACTCATAGATAAACGTTGTAATTTGATGAAATTAATATTATATCTTATAAATATATTTTTAGTTGGAGTCGGAAGTTGTTGTGGTTGAGTAATTGATGCGGATGAGACGGCAGATTGTTCCACAAACACGTGGTTCTGCAGCAGAGAAGCTTTTATCGGCGTAGCTAGCTGTGAGACAATGCTGCATGTGTCTGTATGTTTAGGACGGTATGAAGTACGGTGATATGTTCGCGCACCTGCTCAAGTCATTCGGCGTGCTCTGTATCGGTCTGTATCGGTTCCGCGATACGGCGACCAGTGCAGAACCGAATCCATGCGCTAAACGCTACGTCATCACCAACCCGCCCGCCGACTTCAAGCTACTAGCCTCAGACAAGGTCTTTAACTTGATCTGCTTCACCAGAGCCCGACTGACACCTGTGGGGGCCTTGAGTACTGCCTGAAATAGTGGATGCCCCTTACCTCAAAAGACAGAAAAGTGATTTCTTATTTACATTTAACCATGCAGGTAAGTCCACATTGGAGGTTGTTTCAGGTTATTTTCTTACAGGCCAAACTGCATTTTAAATCCAATTTGAGACTTATTTTAGACGCGCCATTATTGTCGTTTTAAACACGCTTGGAACCAAAAATGATTCGTGCCTTACATTCTTTTGCATGTAATATATGAACTGTTTAGACCCCCTAGTTGTGGCAGCTCCTAAGCAGCTTCCTTTCTTGCTTATTCTTGAATCCGACTTAACGTCTCACAAAGCTGACATGGGTCGGTAGAGTCGGGTACGATCGTTTGGGTCAGTCTGCGTGAAGTCAGCAGGTTGTGCTATATAGCAAAAGTTATTTTTTAGCCAGTTTGTAACTAGTTTAAGAATAAAATGCATTATCACATGTTTACATTTTATTGTGAATCACATCTGCCTTACAAATATGCATATGAAATCTATAACGGTTATAGTGAGACTTTTTACATTTCGAACCATAACTATTGTTAGATCGGGTCATTAACTCATAATTACATATTTTTGTAGATCGGATGCTGGGTCCATGAGCGAGTGGATTAGGTTTGGTTGGGTCGAATCAAGTAAAAGTTATTTATGACCAACTCTCGCGCAAAACTGGGAGTGGATATAGGCCTAGTTCAGTATTGAAATCAGTAGCGTATTTAAAGGGCGGACCTACCATGGTTTCCTTAGTGCTCATGCTTTGCACGCATTTGCTCGCTGAAACGTCATAAATTTACTTGTCGGTTTACAAAAAAAGCTTCATTTTTGTCTGGCCGATCGTTCTATGGGACACCGGACTCACTGCTGCTGACGCAGGGGCTCTTGCCGATGACCGGTCAACGTGGAGGGCGCTACGACCCACAGCCGGTTACGCGCAGCAGTGAGTGAGTGAGATCGTTCTGTAAATTCTAAACACGCCAATGAATTGAAGTAGTAAATATTATAGAAAGGACGAAAGTTTATTAATGAATTTGAGCAAAGTGGAGTCGCCAGTCGGCGGACACGTGGATATTGTGGTCGGTGATGTGACGCATGTGTGACGTAACGGATGTAATGTGTTGGTGTCAGGTGTTCGCGTTACGTCCGTACAAACTGTCTGAACGCATGATAACGCAGCGCAAACGACGCAAGCGACACGCCGCAGTCTCTGGTAGAACTACGGCCACTTTAATGGACGCGTAGTGACTGCTGATGCAGTGATGTTCCTAGTCGAATATGTGACGATCAATTTTTTTATAATCATCAAATTATTTTTATTATCAATCGCGTGATTAATCGCTAATTTTTGCAGCTTTAATGGGTTAATATTGATGATAATTCTTAGAATGCCGAAAAGGATGTATAGGAAAGCATCTTTACTGATCTCATCAAAAGATTGACGTCTACGCTGTTGGTGTCATCGATGATACAGAGATAATGTATTAATAATTTCTCTACTGTTACTGTTCTGCAATATCGCAGTCTTGCACCTGCTATAAGTGATACTTACTGCTTTGCTACAAAAAATTCGTCGCAAGTTCAACGCACTTCTCATGATGTCATTCATTTCACTGAGGTCGTACACACGAGTTCTGCTTTTTTATCACATGTAGCGGCATTTGATCATTCCTTAATTTTTGTCTCAAAATTACGGTTTTACGTGGGAAAACAGCAATTTTCATCTCGCTTCATAACAGATTATGACTCAGGCTGAGCCCTCGTATGACGCACTTCGAGTGTCGACATAATATGCGACTGTCCACGTTATACTCGGAATTTCTCACCATAAGCTCCAAACGTGTAACGCTAATAAAAATCCCAGCAATTATGTTGTATGTTACGCTTAGAACGGTTATCGCCGACGCAGTACCACAACTGAAAACAAAAAAGTACAAAAACCAAAATTGGTAGAACGTTCCCCAAACGGGAGGGCCCGGCGTGCTAGTTTTTAGTTTAAAGGTTAAGGGCTGGTGGATAACGCGCCGTCCTGCCGGCTCAGGCGCGTCGGCCGGCTCTGGCGTCGACTGCAAACTGAGAGGCTTAACTATCGTTGGACCTAGTTTATCGTTGGCGCCTAAGACCCTCAGGAACTGAACTGACGGTCGCATACGTGTCGGCACCGGGCGCCCGTGCCGTTGCTTGTTTCTGTCGACATTATCTCCATCAAGTGATGTCGGGAACTGTCGGTGTAATCTAAAAATGCAATGCTACCAATAAATATTGGATATATTGTTTAATTGTTCAATGTTACATATGCGACATAGTGCGTGTCAGTGCGTGTGATTCTGTGATTGTGCGCCATAGAGATATAGACTTACTTGTAATTGCTTTGATAATTATATCACGAACAGCGGTCGCTGACTGTTGTGCAGAAACAGTGTGCTGTAAGTAAGTGAAAGCCGCATATATTTTGAAATGTGGTTATTTTGATACATGATATATGTTACGTTCGATAAAAATATTTTCAGCAAGATAGTAGATGGTCGGCATCCGTTGTGTGTTGAGTTTGTTTTGTGTGTCAGCGTGTATACGAACGAAACTGACGTTTTCGTGCCCTGTTAGGCCTATCTTGTCTGCGCGTGCTGCAACGCTATTTTTGAGACACGTCGAGACAAGACGTTTGTGAAATAGTTGTTCAATATCTGCTTGCAATTGCGTAGTAGATATGTATCACGCAGATGCAAGTTTATTATGTGTGTATAACAGGTGATATAATGAGTTCACTACGCCAGCAATCTTGTAGTGAAAGGTTACCCAGCCGACTTGTATCGTTGCTAGCTTAATTAAGTTTAGTTTAATTAAAACACAGCAAAAAATCGAGCACCAGTGCAACGGAATACACCCATTTCGCCTGATCCCTATGCTTAAGCCTAAAACTAACCACTAAGTCACAAACCCTAACCACTAGTCTTAACCCTAACACTAACCGTAGGCGAAATAGTGTTAAGCTTAGGAGAATGGGATAAGGCGAAATGGGAGGACACCAATGCAATGAACCCTGCTATTCATGTGGAATCTTATGTTACGCGTATTTCACAGCCACGCTCCTTCTGTTTCTTTCCAGTCTCCATCACTATGTCTGCAGTGGTATAACGGGTTGATAACTCCACTTGTATACTCAAGCGAATGACAACGTATGGCTCACGCTATTGATCGTCGTTTACCGTGGAATAATTATCAGTTAAACAACTGTCTGAAGCGTAAAAGTTCGTTTAGCACTTCAGTTGTCTCACTCCAGAGCGTGGTTTATTATACACTCATTTTTTTTCATAACGCATAGCAAAGTAACGCCAATGCTGATACTCGTTGCTTTACGTTTGGTTGTGCTTGCTTCGGTTTGCGTGTTGTTGTGCATGTTAGCTTTTTAGTTCTCGTTGTCAGCGACCTTGAAAGATTACTGTTATTTTTCCTTTTATTGTTATCATGTCGCATAGCGTACATACAGTTGACAACGTTGAAACTGATGTTAATTTTATAACGTACTGTAGTGCTGTTTTAACACTGTGATACTAACGATATCAATGTCGCTAATCAAACGTATAAAAATGTAGAATTTAACATGAATGTATGTGAATGGTTATAGTTAGATGTTTACTGTCCACCTTGTTAACGCTTATCATTGCACTATAAATATATTAAACACATTAAATCACAAAACATAGGGGAAATTTGCGATCGGCGGCAGTTGTTTTGCGTTTTGTCGTTATTTCTGTTATTCTTGCAATATGTAGGTGATTTGTGGTCATTTTAAGAGCATTCAGCTGCCGTAATAGTTTGATTGAAAATGAATATTGTAACGTAAACTGGATTTTTTGATCCGAACTGCGACCGCATTTTGATCTAGACTATCATCAAATAGCGAATGAGACTGATGGGTGACTATTCCGGGGCATACCGCTGCAGCTGCTGGTGTTACTATGAGATCCGTAGCTTGACGGCTGCTATCTGTCACTACTGCTGCGTTCGAGGGTTCGTCGACGGTATGTCGAGCTCCGAGCGATGCAAAGGGTTTCAAGGCTGATCCGTCATTATTAAAACCTTTGTTCGACGTTTCACTGCCTGCCTGGTGACTTTTTGCGCTTCCCGTACTGACGGGTATCCGCATTTAGCTACCAGCTACCAGCTATCCGTCGACCTTTTTGGTACGGTGCTACAGGTGCCAGTGCCTACAGATGTGTCCTATCAGTCCAAGGGAGATCCGTCGATTTGTCAACACTTATGTGAGTATTTATTGGATGCGAGTTACGGGTTCAGTGATCCGTAGAGCTCGACCGGTTTAAAGGTACATAGCTTCCGAATGATCCGGCAGTGCTTTCCGGATACGTGATTCGTACATAGCTTCTGGGTCAATCGGCAGTGCTTTCCCTTTTCTGCCAGCTCTTTTTTTGGTCTGACTTCCGTTGGACTCAAAGACTAAGTGACAAGTGTCGGTGAACTCACGAGACGGTGCTTTTATATGGGCCCAACGGGTCTAGCACGCACGCGCTGCGCGTGCCCGCCACGTAGCTCGCTGCCACGTGACATTGCGTTACGCTGTTGATCCGTAGCATGTTAGTGCACCGTTGCACGCTAGTGATCCGTAGACTTGAACCATAAATTTGATCCGTACGGGCTCTGGCTACAATATCAAAATTATTTTATGTATAGATGGAATCTATTTAACTATCTTACGGCTGTTTTATTGTCCGATTTGGAGATTTTTTACCTTGTTAGAATGCGGCTTCTTTGTTCCATGTGACCATTTTAGTTTTATCAGCTGTAGTTTGCAAATCATTATAGCATCCTAAATATTAATTTTTAATACGTTTAAATGCGACGTTTACACATAAATTATGAGATAACGTGACTTGTAGGCCTAAGGATGTCAGACTTGCAACGTATATATGCAGGCGGACTGCCTGGCGGACAAACGAGCAACTAGACAGACAGACAGCCAGTTAAAAGTTTTGTTGGGCGAAAGACTAGAATACTATAAGCACTGTTAGAATTATTCTATCATCAGGTATAGGAACCATCAGACAATCGTATCAATGAGCACTGCATTCCATCGGGATAACACAGAACACCGCAAGCACACAGGACGAGTAAAGTAACGCCAGCGGCAGCAGCGGCGGCAGCGTAACGGATGCAAGTTTTTTGAGCGTGCACGAAACGAGATAACATGAGTGAGTTACGGACGAAGTAATTGAAAACAGCCAGGAACAACGGCGCGTCGGCGAGTATGAACGCACGCAATGAATCGACAATTTATCCCCAAGAAACGAGCCATGTAGATGATGTAGAGACGCGGGGTGTAGATGGGTGCCAGACGTCGGAGGAGGGATACTTATCTTACAGACCCGTCGGCACCAACGGTGCACCGCAGTGGCTCTGGTTTCTAGTAGACTGACTCTGCCTCCAGTCTCAGAGAATTGGAACTTGCACGCCGCCTGGCCGACTGAAACTGCAAAGTCTAAATTTAGTAGCGAGCAGCGACGCTACAGCGTCGTGTATTGATGCATGCGCATGCGCAGAGATACGACCGTATAAGGGTCTGCCTCACCTTGCAGCCACGCTCTATTGTATCTATGGAACGCCAACTCTCTCTATCTGTTTCATATATTTATGTTTTGCCGTCTAGATTCTGTCATTATCACCGTAACAATGATTGCCAAGTCATGTAGCCTACGCTGTTGTTTACAAACTTTTAAGTATTGCTGTCTGCACCAGTTTTATTTCATTTGAGCTCGAATATAAAAAATAGTTGAAAATTCGCAAAAGCTGTGTAAGTAGTTATGTTTGATTATTCCTTGGATTCAACCACTAACACCACTAAAAAGTTAGTAAACTTGTGTTTATTATCTGCAATACATGTCCGTTTTATAGACTTAAATGCGGTCGGCATAAACAACAACAAGAAGTAAACAACTGCTGGACGACACCATAGCAGAAAGAAAAGAAAAAAGAAAGAAAGAAAAAAAGCATACATGTGTACATGCATTGAAAGAAAAACTAACGACCAGAGAATGTGAACCTTCTATTCGGCGATTGCAGAAATAAATCAAACTCAAAAAAGTGTTAAAACAAAGACGGCATTTTTGTCATTTTAGTTTCTTTGTACTTTTAGATATTTTTTATTTTTTTCTTTTAATTGTTTTTGATCTTGAGTTTTTATATCTTTTATAACCGTTAGTACAGTACTTCCATTTTAGTTAATCTCATTTCATTTTTGTTTAAAACACGTTTACTTTTTCTTTGTTTATGTGCCAGATTATACTGGCAGTTTACCTGCCAGTTTTTCAGTGCAAATCATTAACCATATCATATAATATTATATCGAAACTAGCCGTGTAGTCTGTTGGAGGACTATGTAAAAGTACGGCTTGCCATAGCGCACGTGCTCTCTTGATTAAATCCTTCCTCGCAGTTCGCGTGCAGAATCTATCTCATCAGAGCGCCACCCAATCACCCACTCATCCTGCTGCCCATCTTACGCTTCCGTCTACATCAACATGCATTGGCTGCCTCCTGCTGAAACGCACTGCCACGAAACAGATGTCTTCAAGAAACAGACCTACCTTGCCCATCTAGTAGGCACGTGCACGCTGAAAATCTGCCTAAACACAGAACATCAGTAATGAATGCTCGACCTTACTGCGTTGCAGCAATAAATTCATTTAGACTTAAACCCGTCTTACCTTCGTTCTTCATTCGGCTTCTTACAGCAATTGCACACATGCATATTTTATTTACAAACAGAAAGATAAAAATGTATAACAAACGAAATAAAATAACAGAATAAAACACTGAGCTGTAGAGATAGAAAGAACATCAACAACTGTTCTGAAATAAAATATATTCATTTGCTATGCTAGTATACATAATAAAAATGATATATTTATGTCGTTTATAGTTTGAAATTTACAATTTAACGTTTAAGATTTAGTGCCAAAACAGCTTCAATAGTGTAGCCTACAATTAAGACGTTAAGTATAATAAACTAACATTGTTTATAGACTTAGTGTCGTATCAAATTGCGTTAGTACGCAATTTGATACGACACCGAAAACATTGATGACTTCAGTGTCCAGAATATCAATGTCATTACGCGGATGACGTACACACAATCAGGAAAGTGGCCGAGGCGGATAGACGCCAGTGATTAAAAGAAAAAGGGATGAAAACGACGTAGAGCTGGGTGATCGTATTAGGTGCGAAATGATTACTGTTCGACAGACATTTTAACGACGGCGTAGCGGCAATGTCAATCAACCGCGCACCACGCAGTCTGTTAGAGGGAGAGAGGGAGAGAGAGAAAGTGAGATGTTTGGTTACGACGGATGCTGACGCCGTGTCTGCAGCAGCTGCGTACAACTTCACTGCTGTCTGCTGCCACTGACGACCGTCGTATCCCTGATGCTATTTCTGGCGGCCAGCGAGCGAGCGAGCGACTGATGCTGCGCGTGCCTGTCAGCTGCTGCAACTTCTCGGCATCTGCTGTTTGTTTGTTGCACGCCGCACGTGCACTTGCCAGCATCTCCTGACTTTCATTCCATATGATCAACTCTGGTAGTAGCACGCACTGGTAGCTGCGCATAGCGCAGAGAGAAACAACTCGGTAAGCAGTTTATAACCATTAAATGGATACGGCAGAGAAGTAGCAAAAGTCTATAGCACGTGCTTAACTCTCTGTGTTCTGGTTGGACAATGTGATATGCTAGCATACATAATAAAAATGATATATTTATGTCGTTTATAGTTTGAAGTTTACAATGTAATTTTTGCATGTATTGAAAATTCTATTGCGTGTATTGGAAATATTTTGGCATTAATAGCTTGTATAAAATTTTGTGACCGAGTGACAGACTTTCGTTATCGCCAGTCCACAAACTCAAAACGTATTTTCGACTTCGCTCTATGCAGTGGAAAATTATACAGAGTGGCTCATATAAATGGAACATTCAGTGTGGAACATTCATTCATAGGCCTATATTGAGCAGTCGGGCAGTTTCGCATACAACCAGCCTCGACCACTGATGTGAACGGTGGTTATGTTGAATACTCATACTGTGTTTAGCTGTTTATGGCTGAGGTTAATTGTTTCCAAAGATATCCGATTGTTAGGGCTACGTAAATAATTATTGTACGTTTTATGTTTATACGCCACCCATGTTTACTCATTTGTTTTATGGAAGCTGTGGTGTCAGTAGTGACCGGATGACGTCTCTATTTTTGTCGCCGTCTAAAGTAATAATGAGAGAAATATAGCAACAACAATATGAATGTGGGTCTGCTAATTTTCAAGCATGGTCTTGTTGCTTCGATAACCGTCGCTTATCAGCGTCAATTTTTTTCTAGCTCGTTAACTGCCAAAGTGCTCCATTACAGAGTTCAGAAAAGCTGGCAGCGAGTCTCAGAGCCTGGCTGTGCATCGCTTCCATACCTCTGCAGCAGCCGTGGAACCGTGCGTGCGTCGCTATAGAGCACACTGCAGCCTGTCTGCTCTGTCTGCGCAGTCGTCGCTAGTGCTACCCAGCTTCGTCTCTCTCTCGCTCCCGGACTTAAGATATTGTCCGCTGCACCAGTTGCACGGTAGGTATTTTGTTTCTAGATTATCCATCTACTCAGTTCGTTGCTATTTAATAATTTTTCGTCAATACACGTTTAATATTTTACAAATGTTTTTTTTAGTTTTTAGTATCTCCGATATTTTAATTAATTAATTAATTAAGTAAGTAAATGATTTATAAAGCGCCAAAGTCTCAGAAAGAATCAGGGCGCAATCAGTTACAGAGAAGCTTAACAATAACAATACATACAAAGTACAAATACTAAATTTTAAAATTTATAAATTTTTTACATTTTTTTACTAAAACGTTTTGTGTTGTGCGTTATATTTATTTCTATGCCGTTGGTCGCTGGCATTTTGAATTTTTGGCTGACTGATTAGTTGATTGATTGGAATATTGATCAATATTAATTGTTTAGCCTACTATTTTTGCCTTACGTAATACTGCGAGAGACAAATTTCAACGACCTGCAATTAAAAATTTCAAAATTTACATTTTGTTATGTTTTGAGTAGAACCAAAAGTTTTAAAACGTCATTCGCTGTATTTTGTTGCTAAACACCGTCAAAACAACAACGACGACAAATATTACTTAGTTGTAATAGTATTAGTAGTAGTTGTTGTTGTAAATTTTATTGCACTTGCAGCAATCGTTCGTGGATCGGTGACTTGCGTGTGTCGCATTGAGCCAGTGTCAAAATGGCGCAGATCTCACCAGACGACCCCGACTATCAGTACCTGGCACCCAACAGGAAGAAGCTACAGGAAGAGCAGAACCAGGCGTTCGACGGCAAAAAGAACTGCTGGATTCCCGACCAGAAGGAAGGTTATGTCAAGGCCGAGATCATTAGCACTAAAGGCGATGACGTCACCGTCCTCACCGACAAGATGGAAGTGAGATCATGTGTTCAACGTAATCTAATATAAATCTTTATTTACCACGTTGTGACATGATTGACACATTAGTGACATTATCCGTGTTGTTTTATTCATTATACGTGAATTTATTTCTCAAAGAACAAAAAACCACAAACAGTGTGCAGTATTAATTAAAACGACTTGACTGTCGCCGTTTATTTTACAGTTCGCTAGGTTTCTGTACTGTTGTGACTATTTTGCATTCATACAGGAGCACAGGGGCCAGACCAAAGACGCACGCAGTTGCTGTTGGTGTCTATTTATGTGGTATCTTTGACTTTGTGTATTCTGCCGTAGCAGCAGAGAAACAATAAATAAACCGGCGTCGTCGTCATCGTTTTGTCACTGTCATTATCGCCATTATCCTCATTTATTTCTTTATTATCTCCGCCAAGGTGAACGTAGTGAACACTGGCGGATATAATGTTTTCGCTTTTTCTGTCCGTCCGTCTATCTGTCTGTCCGTGCACACCAGTGACTTAGCATGCATGACGTCGTTGCTATTGTAACATCACGCCAATGCAGCGGCGCCTTGGCGTGACGAAGGGGTTAGCCTATTTGGGATATCAAGGCCTATCCTTGACCGACCGCTGTTGCCATGGCAACGAAATTTGACACAAATTGAGCTCGGCATCAGTTTAACTTTTAAAGCGCCATATCTCCATTACGGTGCCAGATAGACGCATGATCACAATGGACCACCCATAGTAAATGGCCCACCGCAAGTCGAATGGTCACTTGACCTCGAAAAGTCAAGGTAGTGACCTCATTATCTTTGAGGCAGAGGCGGCAATTTAACTTTTTTTAATTTTTACCACTGGCCTATACAGCTCACTGATTTAATTTATACAAATTTAATTTATACAAAAGCTATCGAGATGCTTTGAGCAGTCTTTTAGTTTTTTTTGTTTTTATGTTTCAATGCATAAATATAATATATTTGCTGATAAAAAGTGCGTGTTGGCGCGCCGCGTACAGGAGAAAATGGTGAAGAAAGATCACATCGAGCAGATGAACCCGCCGAAGTTCGAGAAAATCGAGGATATGGCAAACCTGACTTACTTAAATGAAGCTTCTGTACTGTACAATCTGCGTGCCAGATATGGCGCTGGACTCATCTACGTAAGTAATGTTTCACACAGCTGCATAGTTCTTTGTTTGCGCTGCTTGTAGCGTGAGGCGTGTTTGAGAAGTGCTGCATGTTTTAGTGTTTTGCTACGGCACGAGTGCGTTCTGCGACATGATACTTTGCTGTATTGAAGTGCTACATATGGCGGTCCGTTTGGATGTTCTGGTTTGCTGATTTGACGCCTTGTTTCGTCCGTCGTTGACACTTGCCATGTTACGATGTCTTGCTCTGTGTTGACACGTGCTGGCTGGCATGTTGGACGTGCGCGTCTCTAGGCTAGGCTGCCGTGGCCGTGCGTACGCGTGTCTGCGATTGTACGCACTCGACCATGACGGCGTGCCTTGCTGACCAGCGTGCACAAGACTAACGATGGATCGTGGAAGCCAACCGACAACATCATCAGCGAACAGTCAACGGATTTACAATCTGATGTTTGAACAGTTTGCACAAGTACTGACATTACCGGACCTGTCTCAGTTTCGTTTTGTTTTTAGCGGACACTATGAACTTGCAGTATTCATACTCGACCGCCAAGCGCACTAGAGATTTCTTTGAAATGATAGTGCGTTATATAAATGTTTTCTTCTTCTTCTTATTATTATTATTTTATTTAAAAAAAATTTTTTAACCTTCTGTACTCCGTTCCCGAGGGAGCCTAAAAATTAACTACGCAATACAAAGGTGGGTACGATCATCAGTCCGTGCAGTTATTATTCTTTTATGTCCCGGTTTTTTTCAGTCGAAGATTTGATTTTCTCGGACTTTCCCTGTAATTATTACCCGTCTGGCGGCAGTTTTAAGTTTACTTCGCAGCCAACAATGAGCTTCAATCGCCTTTGGAAGATCGGCTCTTACATAGGGTCGGAATTGCGCAGTAAACGAAATAGCAACAATCTTAACTACCCACTCGACACACTATTGGTTATCTTAAAGAAATTATTTATCAGTCATTGTAAACTTTACACCAATTGCACACACAAAGTTTAAGCTTCAATGTTTCAACTGTCGTACTTTGAATGTAAGCGTTTTTATACGCAGTTTATGCGATAATTAACAGAAAGCACAAAAACCAAAACTTATTCTGACAAACAAACTGGTTGTTTTTATATAAACGTGCACAAATCGTTCATATGCCAATTGCATTGCACCACGTACAAGTTTATCATCATTTGATCACACGATCATCAGTGTTTCGAAGTTTGTGGATAATTTTTCGTCGTACGCTGCACGATGTCATACACTAAAACTCGGCGTGTATGCTACAGACGTACTCGGGGCTGTTCTGCGTCACGATCAACCCGTACCGGCGTCTGCCAATCTACAACCAGAACGTGATCGCCCTTTATCAGGGCAAACGGCGCAACGAAGTGCCACCTCATCTGTTCTCCATCGCTGACAACGCTTACCGCAACATGCTGCAGGGTCAGCACCAAACAGTTGTTTTACTTACTATATCTACCACCAGGAGCTATTCGAGCTATTAGGGGCCAGACAGAGCTAAACGTTTCAAAGTAAAACTTATTTAAGCCTCCACATTTTTCGCGCAAGTAGTGACAAAATTGTTTCTTAAATACTTTTCGTGAAGTAGAAGTAACAATATGCTCCGGCAATCGGTTACAATTTGCAAACAATATTAGAAAAAGCAAAAACTGCTGTGTCCGAAGTAAATTTATTTTTGTACTGGTAGAACTTTAATTCATAGATGTTAAAAACATTCATTTGCAAATAAAATACACAAAAACGTGTATTTTATACTTTTATAAAATACATTATAAAATACATTATAAAATACATTAAACTGCAGATGTTTCCAATCGCTACTTTTTACTTTAGGCATTTTGTATTTTATGTAACGGTGATGATGGTACACTCAATTATGAACTAAACAATCAAATATCAGAACAAATGCTAAGTATACTAGTCACGTTAACAGTTTTTAACACATCTGTAGCAATTTATTTTAACGATTTAAGAAAAACAAAAAAAAACATGACACTAAAACACATAAAAACATTAAAAATAAATAACAAAAATAACAAAAAATAAAATACATAAAAAATAAAATACGTAAAAAACAAGTTTTTATACTCTTATAAAATACATAAAAATGTTTTTTTACATCTATGCTTTAATTTACGGTTTTTACTGTTGTCAATGCTTCGCTGATACAGGTTTATCAACAGAAAACAAGCAATTGTTTACACACGTTATTGTTCTTTTGAGGGCATCGCTAAATACTGCAGTTTAGTTGTGTACGTTGCAAAACATTGGTGATAATTTGTGTACATTGACACCTTGACATTTCTGTTTATTAGTATTGTTATTGATTGTGTCTATTATCTTGTGGTTTAAATAATATATTCTTGTTACGTATTATTTTTCAGATCGTGAAAACCAGTCTATGCTGATCACGTAAGTGCTTCATTAAATGGCATTATCGATAACATTGACTCAAGACGTTTATTTCGTATCAGAATAACTTAGTACTGATTGCAACGTGTCGTTTTGTACTGACGAACGTTTGCTGTTTCTAATAAAACGGTTAGTCAGTCAGCCAGTCACACAACAGTTAGACGTATTATTAACGATTCTTCCGTAAAATTTAATCGCAAAATAAAATTAATCCGCGCGTGTGTGATTGGCAGTGGAGAGTCCGGAGCGGGAAAGACGGAAAATACGAAGAAAGTTATTTCGTACTTTGCGCAAGTAGCGGCTGCCAGTGCAAAGAAGGATGCGGGCGACGAGCCAGAAGATAAGAAGGTTCTTACATATCATCACTATGTGTCCATTAGCCTATGTTCTTGACACACTAAGTTATAAACTTCATACAGGTGTGAATACTTGTGTTCCATAATTTGTTTGACAGAAATTTCAGATTATTTTTGCGTATGATAATGGGTCTTCAATCCTTTAGTGACGCTTTTAAATGTGTTTGTTTTTTACAGACCAACTAAATAAATAAGTTGTTTGAAATTTAATACATGCAAACAAATTAGTCACATTATATTTGCTAATTAAATCCGGCACCCTTGACAACTGTTCTTGATTTAAGTCATATAATAATTACTTACATAAAAGCACAGATTTGCAAAAGTGACAAAATCTAGATGAAGCTGCGGGTTTCTTCTGTAACAAATCAGCGAGATTGTTTCTGCATTACTTGCTTTTTACAAAACGTCATACGTAGATTTAAAAAAAAATTTTTTTATTATTAATCTTTTTTTTTGTTTTTGTTGTTGCTGTTTTTTTTATTAATTTATTATTATTATTTTTTGTTTTTTAATGCTTAAGGTGTAAAAACCAAAGGGCTAGAAGCAAAGTCTGAAGAGACCAGAGCTTTGGTGCTTTGTCAGGATCAACAGAAATTTCTGTTACTATATTACTTACTATATTATTAATATATTTATTACTTGATTACTGCTAAATGCTGGCGTGTTGGGCATATTACGATGTTTTACTACATCCTCTGTTTGTTCCACGCCTGGCGGTGGATATGTCGAATTAAAGGCGATTAAGGGAACGCTGGAGGACGCCATAATTCAGACGAACCCGGTGCTCGAGGCTTATGGCAACGCGAAGACAATCCGTAACAACAATTCGTCACGATTTGTAAGTTTTTCGTCGAGCAGGATGCGGTGTCGACGACGCTTTGATATTCGGTTGCTGTAAACACGACAAAAACTCCCAAACAACCTCGTTATCATCACCGCTCGTCACAGTGTGATTCGTTTTACCGCCAACGTGAACTGAAACCAATCATCGTAATTATTCCTAACCGCCATGTTGAGAAAAAAAACTGGCATGATCATTGTTGTTACTAGCCTCGAAGCCCAGTTTTCATGAATCTATAATTTTTAAAGGCGAAAAAGGTTTAACTTATCTGTGACATGAATTTTATTTTATGTACAGCGGTTTACCGAGTGAAAAAATGAATGCATTTGCTTGGCGAGATCTAGACAAGTTTGATTGTGACGAACGGTGTCATCTGTTCGACCCTGACGTCCATTCGATGTGCATCCCATTACAACGTATATACTCTGGCTAATGCTTCGCGCTTCGTTCTACTCACAATTTAACTCGTTCAAGGCAAGTTCGGGTCCGGTCGTTTCAACTCGGTATCGTTCGGCTCGATTCGGCTCGGCTCGGTTCGACTCGGCTTGGTGACGGTGTTTTGTCTTGCAGGCCGAAAAGCAGAAAGGCACGCTCGAAGACCAAATCGTGCAGACCAATCCCGTACTGGAGGCGTACGGTAACGCCAAGACGATCCGTAATAACAACTCATCGCGCTTCGTAAGTAGACCGGCGTGGACTAAGTTCTACATGAGCGTGTCACGTGACCGTGCGGCGTGTGCAGTGACGTCACTTCCTGACGGTGCCAACGATTGTGCACGAGTGTGGTTGTTGGCCATCACGTAGAGTAATGGATAGGACGTGTGCAGTGCAGTGTGACAACAGCGTAGCTCTCTCTACACGTCTAAAGTGTGCCGTGACGTTCGACTAGTTTAGATGTGCCGTGCAGTGCCGTGCCGTGCCGTGTCGTGCGTGTAGTCTTTCTTAACTCTCATCTACACCCGCTTTACACCCCACGGCTCTGATGCATGCTAAACGCGGTAGTCTTTGACACATGAACAAAATTTATATAGACAACATCAAAAACTAACCGGCAACGCTAATGCAAAAACTTTCAGAAAAATCTTTTCACATTATCGTCAACAACTGTTACTAATGATCACTAAATTTATGCTTTGAACTTTCAATAACGATCGGCTCGAAGATGTGATTGTATGAACTCAAAATCCAGGGTATTTGATTCTGTCTTTAGCACAAAAGTGTTAAACAGCAGTAAATTTTTTTATATAGCAAAAAAAATCGTTTTGATGTTATAAATTTACAAAAAAATTGGCATGAACTTATCGGGGAAAACGGAAAAAGTACATTAATAACAAGTCGACATTTTTGCTGCACGGCCTCCGTTGTCAGTCGAAAAGGTCAGTCGAAAAGGCACATACCGTTTGATCGAATTACAACTATGACGAAGTACCAGTATAGCATATTAAACAACACGCTTATTACCGCGTCGTAACTTTTCGTTATTGGATAATTCTTTCGCAGCCTATGAAGAAAACTGCAAAAAAGTTGTATGTTAATTGATGGAAAAAAAATTTGCTAAGCACAGTTGTCCCAAAAAGTATTGGCTTGTAAACTCGAGTGCATGCTAACCATTTCTGAATTAACAAAATAGACTTCAAATCATCATTGTAATCGTCGTCGTCATAATCTTGTTGTCATCGCCGTTATTTTTTTGCTCATTTGCATCTTCCGACAACAGAGCAAAAACGATCGTGTATTATTTTCGCACAATAATCAGTATTTATTTTTTTCTGCGCTATACGTATTTATAACATGAAAATTACAAACAACGTTTAGTATGACTGGGATGCTCTGTTGTACGCATGTCGCGTATTTTTGGAATTTCATTAAAACTTAGCTGGCCGAACGTTTTAAATAATCAACTTTATTCATCGAAAAATTCGATAGCATCACAAACAAAAAAAAGAACAAACAAAAAAAGAAGAAAAACAACGCCCGTAGTTTTGCATGTTTAACAGTAGGTTATGTTGTCTATTATTCGTTTTGAATGCGCTGTTTCATGCTTTTTCTTGAAGTCGTTTGTTTTTGTTTCTTCAGTTAGTTTCATTAGCTCGTTAGCTACAAACCGTATAGCAGCCCTTATTATCAGGCAGCTTTTCTATGCCTGTGTCTGACCACGCGTCTGTCTGTTGTCTGTTGATAGCGCTTTGCATTGCAGCTAGCGAGTACGTCGTCACCGGCTTAGTTGACATTATAACTGCATGACATTATTTTAATAATGACATTATTTTAGTTTGCTTGGGAATTACCTTGTTAGAAATCATTTTTTCATGCTGACTGTTTATCGTACATCGCTGACATAAAAATAGATCTAGTTTCTGAAACTGTATCGCAGCTGCAAGATTAGTGGTTATGCGTGTTTAATACATCTGCTGAAAAGAAGAAAATGTTTTGTTTAATATTAATATGTACGTCAGTTCGTTTGTACGAAAGTGTCGTGAAGGGGTTTGGGTAAAAATTTTCTGAAAAAAAATTTGGTGTGACCTAGAAACCAATCTGTTAAATTTTGCTGACTATTTGGTTTATAATCGGGATTTATGGTCCCAATTTGACCTAGCCGTAATGCATTTTTAGTGTGATAGCGATACTTTCAGCCTGCACTATAGTGGTCGACATCTTAGCGGGGTTTCTGTTCTCCGAGTGCTCTTCGTTACCAATAGGCCTACTTTCGTTTTTTATCTGTCACAGTTTTTATCGGAAGCGTAATTGTTGATAATAATAAACCATAAAAATTTCCTGTGTTTCCGATGCCGTCCGTCCCGAAAAACCTCCATTTTAAAATTTTTTATCGAACCTTAAAAAATTGTGTATGTTTTTGTTCAATTAAAAAAACTGTTTACATTTATTGTGTTACTCTGTTATGCTGAAATATCGGGTGGCGCAAAAAACGTCCCAAACGTTTGCATGAGTTCTTCAGCCAAGCAGTCGAAATGAATCAAAATAAAAAACAATTGTGTAATAACCAAACATCAACGTATGTGTGAAGGAAGTTTTGCCTAAAACACTTCTGTATAGGCGTGATACAAACAAAATAGCATTACACGCCATAAAGCAATTTTTGCAAACGGTTCATCATTTGCGTTTCCGCTCGTACGCAGACTACGCTAAAATGTCACAGTATGCCGAATCATCAGTAACTGATCAGCAGAAAAAAACTGCTAAATAGGTACTTTATTCTCTTTTGTTACGGTTGCTAGACGCTTTTCCTATACTGCTATACGGCTTTTTTGATTCTGGCTGTCTGATGTCGGCGTCATGCCATTTGTCTGTGATAACATTCTGAAGATTTTTGAGTTTGCAAACGGTTTACGCCTTTCTTTACAGGAAAGTTCTTGCAGGGTATTTTAAACTATATGTAGTGAATTCAAATCTGTTGAATACGGTTTCCATTCCTGTGAGCAGACGAAATCGGGCGTGTTGTATCGAAGAAAATTTTGAGTTGCTTTGATGCGGTGTGATGGAACGCTGTCTTTACATAATTGGATTTTAAACTTGCCTTACATCATTAAGCGGCATTCAGTGATGTTATTAGTAAGGTCACTGAAATTTTTAAGCAAGTAAGAGTACATATTGCTTTACAAATTTGCAAAAGGAAATCTATCTTCATAAAGTACACGTGCCGTTACAGTTACGCTAAGTTCGGGACGTTTTTAGCGCCACCCGGTATTATCAGTTTGGTACTCAAACATTTCTTATGTTGTGCCACATTGTTTTTATGAGCTGATGTATAAAGTTACACATCATAAAATAAAAATAAAAGTAAATTATTTTTACCTTTGTTTCTCCTTTTTGCCAGACAGTGATTGCAACCGAAAGCACAAGATTTCTTCGGCCTAAATACAGCAAAATAACCAATAAGCCTATACGTATGTGCGTGTTTAAGAATGTTTGTCTTAATGTATGCTTTAACAGGGAAAATTCATTCGTATCCACTTTGGCACAAACGGAAAGATTGCTGGAGCCGACATTGAGACCTGTAAGACTTTGCAGTGGTTTAGTATCTCATAAAAAGGCTTATTATTAATAATTATGTTTATTGTTTTGCAACTATTTGTAACTTTTATTTATAAACTTGTGGATTTATGCTTATTTTAAAATAAATATCGGTAACTTATTTGTGTTTTAAATAATTCAGGCCAATAATTGCTGTATTTACTATTTATATAAAACATATTCTTTTGAATTTGATACGCTTAATTCGCTAGTAAAGAGAATCGGTAGCCATGACGACAACTGCCGTAACTGATGGCAGATTTGCTGGAGAAGTCACGCGTCACGTACCAGCAGCCGGGACTCGAGAGAAACTATCACATCTTCTACTGGCTGCTGTCTGGACAGATGAACTCTATCGCTGGTCAGTTGTTCATTCTGTAACTAATTTGTTGCCTCGGATTTCGTCTTTGAGATTTTTCCAAATTTATTTATTTAGTTGGCATTGTAGCCTACAATTTTTATGTTGTATCGTTAGCACTTTTTTGTGCAGATAGTTTGTTAAGTGTTTTTGCTGCTTGCTTTTAGATCGCATGTTTTTGCTTGAGATTGTCAGAGGCTTCGTCGTTCTCAGTGCAAAAAAAATATGAAAACGGAAATTAAAGCAGAATAGGTCTATTAAAAGGCGCCGAAAAGGCGGTTTATGCAGTTTGACGATGTTGTTGTTTAAGACTTAAAGTGCATAGTTTCACCGCGGCTTTATTGCGACTTGCGCCGATGGTGTTTCTATTTTTGTTTATTAAGCTTATTCGAGGGACATTAATTGCTCTACATATCGCTATTGCGTATAATCTCTCGCAACGCGAAACATAGCGCAGGTGTAGACTTTAGTAGAAATACGCTTAGGACTTACAACAACGATATATCACGAACCTATAAATCTATTAGTCTTGATATCAGCTGATAGATAACAGTATTACACGTTGTGGTTCTAGTGTCAGATGTTATACTGCATTGACCATTAATATTCATTATTTACTCGTACGTGTCCAGCACGAAGTCGAGAATTTCGCTGTGTGTTTCGCCCCGTCTTAGTTTACGTCGTGCGGTTTTTGCTGTTTATCTTGCTCCTGTAATTGTCGGTCTTGGGCCCGAGCTGTACGAACAAGACAAAATTTACAGTTTCGCTTTTGTTTGCGTCACTGCTGCAGCTGGTGGTTAATGTGGTGAATTGATGCGGTGGATTTCAGACAAGCTGCTGATTCAGGAAGATCCGGCGTTGTACTTCTTCATCAACCAGGGATGCCTGACGGTCGACAACATGGACGACAAAGAGGAAATGAAGATCGTCGACGTGCGACAGTTTTTTTTCTTTACTTGTATCTGTATCTTAGGGCCTATAGCGCTATTACTGCAGAAACAGTGCGGACGACAGAATGGCTTTGCATTTGATTCGGGTCAAGCACAACTTAATTCTTTAAAATACAGTTTTGTTTTGTCTGTTTTTACTGCGTGTTAAATTACTTAGGCCTATATATTTAACTGTTGGGATAAATGTGAGTTTTTGTGGCTTTTTGGGTGTTTATTTTTTTATTTTGCATATACGATTGTTTTATGCAATAAGTGATTTATTTACATACTTGTTTAATTACTTGCTTTTTAACTTACAGAACAGAACGCGTATACAGTCGCAGAGTGAGATACAGCTGCTATTTTGCGGCAGGGCAGTGAGTCAAATTAGATGTTTTGTATGCGTACGCAGGAAGGTTTCGCCGTGCTGGGTTTCGCGGAGGAAGAGAAGATGAGTCTGTACCGTTGTACGTGCGCCGTGCTCTACTTTGGCGAGATGAAGTTCAAACAGAGACCCAGAGAAGAACAGGGGGAGGCTGACGGAACTGCCGGTATATGTGGCTTGCAATAGATTATTTGAAGTTACGATATTTGACACGTACTTTTTTTCTGACGCTAGAAACATTTTATTTTGCTTTACTTTACTCTATTTTGCTTCTTACATGGTTTTCAATTTTCTTACTTGTGCTACCGTAGTCACGTGAGTTAAACAAAAATGCCGCGCATTGTATTGACTTACATTTTTTCTGAAGAGAAGCAATGTCTCGTATTTATGAACCACGTTCTGGTGTAGCCCAAAGTTAACCGTATTAATTTGTAGTTAATTGTGTCCGCGTTTTTACTGTCACAGATAATGCTTCTTCAAGAAAACAAACTTTAAAACTTGAAACTCGCAAAACTTATTTAAGACTTTTTTAAAACACGAAACAGAGTTACGAATTCGAAACTAAACTGATATCACAGTAATTATTTTCGTAAAGTTTGCCTCGCAAAACAGTTCATGCAACTAAAACAATTAAACGGAATGCTCAGTTGTCACGACATGTTGGCACTCGTTTAAAAAATTCTATGCGTTATTTCAGCCGAAACAACAAATGCGTCATGCACGTGTTAATGTGTTCAGAGGCGGAAAAGGTTGCGTTCCTGCTGGGAGTCAACTGTGCCGACCTTCTCAAATCACTTCTTACTCCAAAGGTCAAGGTCGGCAACGAGTACGTCACCAAGGGTCAAAACAAAGACCAGGTCCGTGATGCATTCATCTTACGTACGCTAATCATCTTCAATATTTCTACGCATTACTTTCATTAGTACTGCAAAATTTTGCAAACGCCGAATACACGTTGAAGTTAAACCATGGTTAGGCCTAATGGCCTATATGCAAAATAATACATTTTTGAACACTTTTATTGTACAGTAACCATGACTTAAAGTCGAGTTAGTCAAGAAATGACTTGTGTTTTTCTGCACAAAGTGCAAAGTTTATATACTTTACGTAGGCCCTATACGAACGTATGCAATACAACAAGGCACTACTCTGGTGATCTTTTTCTGTCAATAATGCAAATTGTAATCAATTAGTTAAGTAATTTTATTAATTATTGCCAGTCATAGTCGGGCGACGACTTTTACCGTGGAACGTTTGTCGAAGCTTTTCAATAGCTGGTTTGCTGAACACTCTAGTGCGATGCGTTTTTGCAGGTTGTCTACGCAGTAGCAGCTCTGGCCAAAGCGATCTACGCCAGAATGTTTCTGTGGTTGGTCGGCCGCTGCAACAAGACGCTCGAGACGAAGAACAAGAGACAGTATTTTATCGGCGTTCTTGACATCGCCGGCTTCGAGATCTTTCAGGTAACTTACCGTCTGTTTGTTGAGTACAGTAGCTTACTTGTTTATGCTGGATACTGCATACGATTGCATGTTTTCGTAGCAAGGTTTCGTTGATCACGCACAAACAGCAAAGAAACCGAGCGCACAATGAAACTGCCAGTTCGAGTTGTGCAACAAGTTCTGGGAATCCGGTTTAGTTTAGTTTAGTTTTGTCGCTTTGTACACGCCTTCAGAGTTCGGAATTCAGCATAAACATTTTTACTTGATTTGGTTGATTTATTCGTTTATTATGTTTGGCAGCAGATGTTGCATATATAAACAGTAATGCATAAAAGTTTACAATAAAACACGATACATAATCATCAAATAAAACTAAAAGTCAATAAAATGGTTATCAGACTGTGCATAGGAAAAGTGCTCAGCGCATATATAACAAATGATTTCTTAATTTTTTCAACATGTGCAAAAGGAATGCAATATTGCAAAAGATTTTTAAGTCGCGAAAGTATATTTTAATGCCGTTTTCGTAGAATGGGATGATGGATACATGAGTGCTGAGGGTAATTTTTGTTAAAAAAATTTGCGAGATAAACTTGCACGTGTATTTGCCACAGACTGAAAACCAACTTTTACTCGTAATAGTTGTTGTTGACAAAAAGTCTTTTGCAGCGAATATTGCGGTTCTGCAGTCAAACTGCTATGTCTAACTGGAGCGGCATATTTTAAGACCTATTCTAAGGCACATTTTAAGACTTCTTGTTCTACTAGCACATTGCACACCAAGAACGTTCGAGGTTCGAGGTTATTTACAGTTTACGTGCTATATAAATTAGACCTACTGACTGACTGACTGACTAACTAACACACTCGTTATCAATACGTGACTGTTATACCCCGTTTACACGGTCGAGCAAACATCGAGCTGGCTCGTCCAGCTAACATATAGCCAGCTCGTCGAGCCAGCTTGATCGTGTAAACGGGGTACTAGGCTTGTATGTAGTTATGATGTGTTTAGTACAACACGTTCGAGCAGCTGTGCATCAACTACACCAACGAACGTTTGCAGCAGTTCTTCAACCATCATATGTTCGTCCTCGAGCAGGAAGAGTACAGAAAAGAAGGTATCCAGTGGGAGTTCATTGACTTTGGCATGGACCTTCAGCAATGCATCGATCTCATTGAAAAGGTATAGACATACAGAACGACCAGTGTGTCACCGCTGGTAGTATTAGTAGTAGTAGGAGGAGTAGTAATAGTCGTTGTTGTAGTTGTTGTTGCGCTGCTGCTGTTGCTGCTGTTACTGTTATAATAATACAGTGTTTCGCTTTAAAACAACGTGGGTAAACTTCAAATATATTACAGATATTCATTGACATTGTAGACAAGCTGTGTACTTTGACGTGCCAATGTATGTCGATATACAATGGTTTAAGGCAGTTTTGTTTTTTTTGCAAAGTATAGTAGAATATTCTTAGTGCTGACAATGCGAGCTTTGCATCAGTTTTGCTTTTATGTACTGTAGATGTAAGTTTTACAATACACTTTAAAATAACGGCCAATGTTGTTTTTAAAATAAAAAATAGAAATAAAACGCATTTTTTATCCTTAATATAATATACGATTGTTTCAGCCAATGGGAATCATGTCGATCCTGGAAGAAGAGTGCATGTTCCCAAAGGCTTCGGACAAGACGTTCTTGGCGAAGCTGTACGAAAACCACATGGGCAAATCACCCAACTTCCAGAAACCAAAACCTGTCAAGACGACCGTTCGCTTCGAGCCTCATTTTGAAGTCAATCACTACGCCGGAACTGTGAGTCGGACCATGCTTCTCTATCTCTACTTTCTCCGTTTTCGATCTACAGTATTTTTTCGACTTTTGTTAATTTTTTTATTTTAGAAATTGTTAAAGATTGCATCGAGAAATAGCTGGAGCGAGATTTTTTAAAAGGCAACTTCGTGTTACTATAAGCCTACCGATCTTATCATAACGCTGTAGAAATAAGTACATTCGTTATACTTTAAAGTAATGCTCGTATCAATAAATATAATGTTATGTATTGTGACTAAGTGCACCTGATGACAGATTCGACGGTGGGTTTTCGATCGACATTGTGAGTTATAAAAAAATTGCCCAATGACTTATTTAAAATAGTAGTGAACAAAAATCGTTTCTGGAATAAGCCAATAATTTGATGAATTATTATAATTTGATAGTAAATGTTTCAGCCTCTGAGTTCTTGAAAGAAACACGACTAGGAAGTGTTGTTCGTACAGGTGGCGTATAACATCCAAGGTTGGTTGGACAAAAACAAGGATCCTATCCAGGAGTGCGTTGTCCAGCTGATGGCTGAGGCCAAGGAACCGCTCGTGTCTCTGTTCTTCAAGGACCCTGAAGAAGGTTTCTAACACACTGCAGTTTTAGCTTATAAGTTGAAACTGCCGTATTTATGCATTATTATTGATCAACGTAGTTTTGATATTTTAGTTTTGATTTTTTTATTTTTTTTTAAATTTTACGTTTTAACTGTATTTGTTTGCTTTTTTAAATGTATGGCATTAACGATACATCAGCGTATTGTATTTTTAACGTGCCGTAACATGGCAAAGTCGTTACATGGTGGCAAATAAAGTAAATGTGCAATCAGTTGCTTTGGCTCGATGTCATTAAGCGGTAGTGCGGTGAAGTGTGTTAAGCATCACTGACTTACCCATTGTCTTTACGCTGCGTATCGCATGTGTAGCTGCTGAAGGAAAGTCTGCAGGGAAGAAGAAGAAAGGTTCATCTTATCAAACTATTTCTGCCACTCACAGGGTAGGCACTGTGTTTTTTTACTTTGTGTGTAAAATTTGGTTTAACGATTAGACGTAGGCACACAGCCCATGACAGTCTCAATATTATTATTATTTGCATTACTCAATTTTTTTGCTGCGGCGTATTTTTGGTGTGATGTCATAATTGAAATTACGACATTTAAGCAAATACCAATCAAAGATATGCATAATTATTTGTTATACTATTAATATTTGAATCGCTTCTATTCGCACATTTGTATATATTTAGAGCTATGTTAGCCTAGACTTATTTACTTAAATATAATATTTCAATTTTATGCAATGTTTTTTAAGCAAATCCTGTCATGGAGATATACGCGTAAAATATATTTTTTCTTAGTTTTTCCGTTTTTTCAAACCATAACAATTAATCAGCTTTCGAGAATCCATAAAAGAAATTTAAGCTAATGCTCATGAGACGCGCAAGAGTCTACAGCAGTTTTTGTTTGCAGGTAGTCTTGGTCTATCTCCATCCGTTTCGTCGCAATTTACTTTTTTTGTAGCCAAAAATTGCAAAAAAAAATCACTAAAAACCTTTATTTTGGGGGTTTAAGGTCATTCAAGGTCAACGTTGTTAATACCATTGAAAATCACGTCATTAGTGCTTGTTGTGATAAGCAACATGATTGTGCCTATCTGCAACCGTTTTCACGATAGACAAGCCAATATCGGATAAATAACCACTTTGGGGGTACCTCTTTTTGACACCCACGTGCGCAAACATCTCTGGACGTACGGGATCGAGACTTAAACTGCTAAAATCAACATTCACTGGCGAAAATTTCATGTTAAGATTGTTTTGGTCCATCTCCAGCCATTTCGGCGCAATTCACTCTTGAAATGTGCGTCGCAGCCCAAAATCGCAATAAATTTACTACAACCCCTTATTTTGAAGGTTTAAGGTCATTTAAGGTCATTGATGTTGACATTTCTAAAAAGCTCGTCGCCAGTGCTTTTTATGATAAGCAGCATGTTTGTGCCTGTCTGCAGCCATTTTCACGCTAGACGAGCCAGTACCGGTAAAAAAACGTCTTATTTGGGGAGTGTCCCTTTTCCGCCCCTTTGTTCGTTGAGACCCCCTTTAAGTTAGCGGCATCAGATTTTATCCCGAAATACTAGAGACTCTGGGCTATCATATGGTATAAAGCCAAAGTCTCTATCTCACCTGTGCTTGAATCGGTACCGGGTCGTAACAGACAGACAGACAGACGGACAGACTGAATTACCGTAGCTAATACGCGCTATAGAGCCTAGCTCTCGCACGTAAAAAAGTTTAGTTGTAAATTACCCCCACTAACTTGTGTCTTATCTTAGACTTATCGTATTCGTTTTTTTCACGTCAAACAGTCGGATGCTGAGTGAAATGGTCTGATGTGAATAGGAGCAGCTGAACAAGCTGATGGCAAACCTGCGTACGACTCACCCGTCTTTCGTCCGCTGCATCATCCCCAACGAGCAGAAACAACCAGGTTGATCAAACGTCATGTTGTCGCTTTTCATACTTTGCCCAAACAACAAATTACGTACTCCTAAACGTTTCGTACAGAAGCATGACTTTCATCATTACTTCGACCATTAGCTACGACATTACTTTAAAACTTTGCTCGTGGGCCGGCTGCTGTTAGGTTTTACAGCAGTGACACTGTCTTCGGAACAAACATCTTGGTCTTGAGGCGCCTCGAGAACAAAACTTGTTTAGAGCAAATGTCTTGTTTACATCACGGAATAAGGCAATTTGGCAAATAAAAATTGAAAAATTAATGACGGCAAAACATGCGCTTTTTGTATAGCTGTGGTGCGTTGCTGTTGTTTAGGTTTGATTGAAGCTGACTTGGTACTGCATCAACTGCGCTGCAACGGTGTACTCGAAGGCATCCGCATCTGCCGCAAAGGATTTCCCAACAGAATGATCTACTCCGAGTTCAAACAGCGGTAAGCTATAGCTTTAACGTTTCACTCGTGTGACTAAACTACTACTAAAACTACTCGCTAATTTAGTGTTCGCAGACAGTTTGTTCCAGAGAGTAAAAGCAGCGACGGAGAACGGTTAAACCCGCGAGCAGCTAGCGGGCATACCATCGTCACAATCAATCAAACAACAACCCAGTCAACTTAATTACTTTTGAAGAGGAAACATAATTTAAAAATTTTTTTTGTTTAAGTTATTAGGATATGATGTTGTTGTATTGGTCAGTTAATGCGTGTCGGCAGGTATTCGATTTTGGCGCCGAACGTGATCCCACCAGGTTTCGTGGACGGCAAGGTCGTGACGGAGAAGGTGCTTGGTGCTCTTCAGATGGATCAGAATGACTATCGCCTGGGACACACGAAAGTCTTCTTCAAGGCAGGCGTGCTCGGTGCTCTAGAGGACATGCGAGATGAACGTCTCGGCAAGATCATGGCGAACTTCCAGGCACGCATTCGTGGATATCTCATCCGCAAAAACTACAAGAAACTCCAGGACCAGAGGTTGTGTCGTGTGATTAATTTGTAAACAAAACATTGATGATATAGGATTTATTTGTTTTTAACTTTTTGATGTCTGACGAGGGGGGCTTTAGGAGCTTTCCTTTGCATTTTTTACTAATGATTATTTTTGCTTTGAGAATTGTGCCCCGTGCTTTTGTGTATTTCTTAAGCGATGGAAAAGACATATTTTGCTAAAAAAAACTGCCGGTGCGGCAATCACGTGAGCACAACAACATTACTGCGCTGGTCGTCGGCCATGTTAGACCCAAGCATCAGGGTTTCGTGACTTCGCATTTTGAAAGCGTGCTGAACTGTATTGACAACGACGCATTGTTTGGCGATTGCAGCAATTAGTTGCAGCTAAGAGTTGCAGGAAGTAGTTGCAGAAATTAGTAAGAGTTGCAGGAAATAGTTGCAAATAATGGTTGCAGCCATTAGTTGCAGCTAAAATTTGCAGCAAAAATAAAATACAGATACAAAAAACAAGCAGTTTGTCATCAAAAGGCACGACAAAGCTACGAGATGTCATTCGTCAATAGCGATCGCACAGTGTTATATGCCACCCTACAGAGGTGACCCCGTTACCTCGTTAACACTGCCGAGCAGGCTGATACTTTAATTACTTATCCCAAAAAAGATGAAAGGCTGAGTTGGCCTGAGCATACAGGTGCAAAATAACTTGCCCAAGATTATAAAAACCCAGTAAGGCCCCGGCTGCAATTCTAAGGTTCGGCGACTTTTCGATCACTGGTCCAGCACCTTACAGCAAGCCACCGATATAGGCCTAAGATTGTAATTAAGCTACTGGAGTTTCAAGCGACGTACATAAACGGATCATATGTCGTTTAACTCAGTTTTTTGAGTGCTTTCCAGAAAACAATTAGTTGTTCAGAAATTCCAAGTAATTACGAAGTAAGTAGGGGTGGCTTCCGAAGCCCCCCGTTAGGCACTAACGCTACAAAAATCAACCAGGCACCAAAGGGTTAACAGTGAATAAAAACATGGATGAATATTGATGAATGGCGCGTAGTTCGCTTCTGCCACCTTTATAAGTCATAATGTTTATTACTGGAAGCTTTAGTTTGTAATACATTAAGTTTGATAGAAAAGTAATTGGCTCAAATCTAGCACCCAATATCCACTTGTAACATTTTTGATTAGCATATTCATTCAGGCTAAGGCGTGGCCAAGTTGACAAGTAGTAACGTGAAGTTTGGTCATCATTTTTCAGATTTTCACGCATTACAGCTCAAGACTAGTGAGCTCAATAAACTGAAACCGTCATCATTACTAAGTTTGATCATCAAAAATTAAATACAATATCAGTCATCGCTATATATGTGGAAAATAAACATGTTGTCAGTTGTCTTAAGGGGCCGTATTACGTGTCTTGCCTTCTTGCCGGTCCGTCCGTCCGTTTGCCCGTCTGTCCCGTACGGGCTCTTAACTCGAAAACGACAAGGCATAAAAAACCAAAATCATCATAAACATTTTTTAAAGGCAGGGGTAATCTGCGTGCCAATTTTTAGCTAAAACGGTCCAATGTCAGACGGACTGCCGCACAATATGTCGACACTGAGCCGGCAAATTCTCTATATATATATACGTAAGATATTCGTCTAACGTTGCGGGCGTGTGATACTGTATAGGGTAGCGCTGAGTATCATACAGCGCAACATTCGCCGCTGGTTGGCAATGCGCAACTGGCAGTGGTGGAAGCTCTACACTCGCGTCAAACCACTCCTGAGCGTCGCTCGACAGGAGGATGAGATGAAGAAGAAAGAGGAAGAGCTGGAAAAGACCAAGCAGGAGCTAGCAAAGGTGTCGAAGATCAAGAAAGAACTGGAGGAGCAGAACGTGACCTTGCTGCAGACGAAGAGTGATCTTTTCCTGCAGCTGCAAGCGGAACAAGACAATGTCGTCGACCTCGAGGAGAGGATTGCTCAACTTGTCAACACCAAGGGAGACTACGAGGAACAGGTGCTTGTTGTCAATCATTCCCTTTACTTTAAATAACCGTTACATTTCATACACAAGTTATAGCTGATGTTTAACTTCTATGAATTGAATGGTCTGCCGCAAGTTTGCTTCATATTGCCCCGAATGTGACCAAAAACATTTTGATTTTTAGGCCAAAATGGTTCAAATGATTCAAAATTGCATGTTTTTAGCGGCATTTCTATGCTGTATCGTTATGCTGTTTAGCCGGAAAAGAAGTTTAATGTGCTTGCTGTGATATAAAGATAGGCTTGGGCCTATTTATGATACGTAGAATATACACAAATACAAAGAATGAGCTACAAAGCGGTGTTCACAAGTGTAAGTTAAGACACTATAACTACAGCAGAGATTTGACTGGTACATTATTATACGGGCGAAATAGAGGTCAGGTTAAATGAGTCACAATCATGGTTATAATGTGCGTTTATCTCACTGGAATCATGGATTAATTTTGGCGTGAAGGACAATGTTCAAAAATCACGTGTTCCTGATGTAGTACTGCGCCATTCATTTATCTGGAGTTACAGTCGCTCGTCGACAGAAAGTTGATGATGTGTCTGTTGTACAGATGCGCGAGCTGGAGGAGCGGCTGGCCAGACAGGAGCAGACGTCCGAGGAGCTGAGTGTCGCCAAGGAGAAGTTGGAGGATGAAGTGTCTGGTCTGAAGCAGGACTGCGAGGGGCTCGAGCTGCATTTGCAGAAGTCTGAGCAGGAGAAGCAGACCAAGGACAATCAGATACGGACGCTGAACGAGGAGATGGCGAGGCAAGACGAGAACATCAGCAAGATGCAGAAAGAGAAGAAACAGCTGGACCAGACGATCAAACAAACGCAGGAGTCGCTCGCTGCAGAAGAAGACAAAGTCAATCATCTCAACAAGCTTAAGCAGAAACTTGAACAGAATGTCGACGAGGTGTTTATACCCGACTTTGACGACTTATTTATTTTACACGCAAACTATATAGCCAGCAAGTTTACGACTAGCTTTGCTAGTTAGTTAATTTTGAACCGTTTTTAACATAATGCTTTTACTTAAGATTAAGTTATTTTTGAGATGTTATGATTTGTGCAGAACAATTAATCAATTATTTTTTTTAAATATATATGTAGCGCAAGAGAATCTGTCGCCGTTTAACTGTCGCACGATTAAGTCACGCCAGATGAAGTGTCGCCTCGCCATTAAACAGTGTACGTCGTATTAATAGCAATGCAACTATGCTGACTGCACCTAACGTTCAAACGAACATTCATTAAATAGTTGCATTATCGCAATCATCCGTTTTAGCTTATTTTATATCAAAATGTATTTTACTATAATATCCGCATAGCATTATAATAAGCAACGCTGTACAGATGGAAGAGAACCTAGAGCGGGAAAAGAAGGTGAGAGCGGACGTGGAGAAAGCGAAAAGAAAGGTGGAAGGAGACTTGAAAATGACGCAAGAAACCGTCGAAGAACTCGAAGTTGCTAAACGGGATCTTGAAGATCGTGGTCGAAAGTTAGTATACCTTAGAAAAACTTTTAAAAATTTTTAAACGTTTGCTTGTTTATGTTAAACGGTGCTTAAATGTGCGATAAAACGAAAACTAAGCTGAAACGTAGTGATTTTTGGCTTTCTGTATGGACGGCGTCCGTGTTATCTGTCCGTTGTTTTTTTAATTCATATCCAAATATTTTTCTTGCTTTCTTACTGTGCACGTTTGTTAAACAAAAATTTATTGTTGCGTGAAGCTGTGTGGGTTTAAGAGATGAGTGAGTTTCTTAACGGCACATCATCACAAAAGATCATTCAGTGCCACGAAACAAGCAGCGTTTTATCGTCTGCGTGTGCAGGAAAGAAGCGGAGATCAGCAGTTTGAACACGAAGCTCGAGAGCGAACAGAGTCTCGTCGCGCAGCTGCAGAAAAAGATTAAAGAGCTTCAGGTTAATAAATAGCTTCCTTGTCGCAGTATGGAGGTGGGGATGCGTAAACAAAAAAAACAAAAAAAAGGAATTTAAAGAACATTGAAAAACAGCTTATTTTTTAGTGATTATAGGCAAAAGCCAAGAAAGTTTTTTTAATAAAACAATCATGGAAATTGTAGAGGTTTGTGCGTTAGATTTACTGCTGCTAGAGTTAAGCACATATTGTTTTAAGTTGTTTTCTGGTTTTATTTCTCCGAGCAGTTTTGCCGGACAGACGTTAGTACACAGTGTGCCTTGCTGATCCACCATAGCTAGGCAAGACACGTCATGTTTGCTATTGTTCTGCCTGCTATGTGCGTTGTTGCGTTGTTTTGATGTACAGGATTTCAAAAACGTTTCAAAACTGCCGAGCAGCCGGCTAAAAATTAAAGAAAACAATACAACTATAAAAAACTAAAACTAGTGTATGCGTACGTTATAAATGCAGTTGCGTCTGCAGGCTCGTATTGCCGAACTTGAAGAAGAACTGGAAGCAGAAAGGGCATCGCGAAGCAAGGTCTGTCTACTGCTACTGCTAGCTAACATTGTTGTAGCCGACATTGAATTGATATTATCAGATATTGTCAGCACAACAATTAGCTGCGTAACGATGCAGTGATGCTAGCAATAACTTATCCTCCGAGTGTGACGCTGTGTGTTGCCAGGTGGAGAAACAACGCGTTGAGTTGGAACGAGAGATGGACGAACTGAGCGTCAAGTTAGACGAGGCGGGCGGAGCGACCCAGGCGCAGATCGAAGTCAACAAGAAGAGAGAATCCGAACTGCAGAAGCTGCGACGAGACCTCGAGGAAGCAAACGTTCAGAACGAGGCTCAGATCGCGACGATCCGCAAGAAACAGCAGGACGCTGTCAACGAGATGACTGAGCAAGTCGAACAGCTGCAGAAAGTCAAACAGAAGTTCGCATTACGTGCATCTTAACACCACGCTATGCAGTGGGATAATGAGTGTTAAACGAACTTAATGTTCAACCCTTACACTTATTTCACGGTCGCTTGCGGTCGGTCGTGTAGTCTAAGCTGTCGTTCGTTTGGTCACGTTTGAGCGGCACAGTGGAGTTATCGATGCGTTATCCCACTGTAGACAGTAGGCTATAGGGCGTCGGACTTGCTATCAAACGCTTGTGGGTTCGACTCACAGTAAGCTTGCTGTCAGGTAACAACTCTGGACAAGCTGTTTAATGTTCATACTCATGTGTCCCTATCACTAGGCAGTACAAACAGCGGTGACGTTTTGCGTCTAGAATGGTAACCGTAAGTCTGGTGTCATACTGGCCATGCGTCACACACTTTTCGTGGTCTATCCATATACGGAGTCATTGTCTACAACAAGGAGATGAGCACTCCGCTTAGGTTCCAGAGGGGCAAACGCTTTTTCTTTGTTTACGTTTATGTTTTATATAGTCGTACTCTCTGATTTGCGCATCTTTGCTTGTCCAATACCACTTAGCTGGATCACTGTTGTCATAATATAAACAGTAATAATTATAATGGCTAGAAGCCTGTCATTCTGCGGCGGTTTTAATTGTGTAGAGCTGAGAAGGAAAAACAGCAAATGAAAGTTGAAATGGACGACATTCGCACACAACTCGAACACGCCGCTAAAACTCGGGTATATTCTTATCCTCTTCTTAAATTACACTTGAACATTAGAACTTTAATGTTAGGTTGTTGTAAATTTTTTTTAGTTCACTGTTAAAAATAGCCATTGCAGTATCAGTAATAGCATTTGTAGTGTCAAAACAATAAGATCAACGGCGAACTGGTAGCGTTAATATTCACTGACTAGCGTCATATATCTAGCATTTCTAGCTGACTTGTAGTTTACTGCATGACTAGGCCTACATAATAAATAAGTAGATAAGTTGAGTTTATAAATCGCGCCAATTAACCTTACGTGCAGTCTTATTTTACAATATAAATTACTAAACGTAATTCAAATAAACGCACTATTTCGACATTATTAGAGATCTTTGCAGGACCAGTAGAATCACTGACTAGCCATGTTACGATATGGGCAATAACCACAAACGTCGTTTGTAAGGTAGAGGTTTATAATATACAAGATGTGCCATACTGAGCGGACTACTCCAAATTTAATTTAGATTTAGGGCGGTAGGCGTGGTGTAGTGGTAACGCGTCTGATCTGATCAGCGAAGTTACTGTACGCCGGGCCCGGTTAATACTGCGATGGGCGACTGCCTGTGGGCAGGTAAACCATCTCGGGATGTAACCAACCGCCTAGGTCAACTCAGCCTTTGATCCCTCCGGGGTAGGTAAATCGAGTACCGGCCTATCTGGCTGGGGTTAAGGCGGGGCGCGTTCACCTCTGTCGGGTGGCAGGTAACACTGTGTGATCCCATATGACAAGTG
>Ga0056128_1000196_pt1 | contig 44793 bp, 25 predicted proteins | sample WorMetLIZISLAND2_FD_71113 | JGI IMG/M metagenome (GOLD analysis project Ga0056128, IMG submission 71113) | Marine gutless worms symbiont microbial communities from Max Planck institute for Marine Microbiology, Germany - Olavius geniculatus... ... | reverse complement strand
CTCCAGGTTCGGTGGTCGCATAATGCAGCTAAGCCGCATGCGACGCGCGCTAATTGGCGGACTAACTGAAACAAATGCGAGGCTCGTTCGTCCGAGTCCGGCGCATTGCATGCATTCGCAAACAATGGCCGCCGCGCGTCATACTACGTCAGTCAGTCGTTCCTGCTTCCGAATAAGAAGAAAGGAATTAACAGCAAGCAAGCAACATTACGGACCGTGTCCGTTCGCAGATTTCCACTGCACCACGATCACAATGGCAGAACGTTTTGCGGACAAACAGAGCAGTTCATGCAGTATAGCGTTACGTCGTCGTGCGTTTCACACGGCAGTGTTTATATATACTGCAAAGTGTCGCGAGTTCTGTCGACAACACTTAGAAAAAGCACACTGGAGTTTTTTACGGTTTGAATACTGAAAACAGTACAGCATGAACGCCAACTGCTGAAAAAATAATCACAATCAAGCACAATATCATCTGTTTACACTATCTGCAATTTCATCGTATAGGAACAGTTTTATTTTTGCAACTGCAAAGAGTATATAGTTGCTAAAAGACAGTACAACATTTAAAAGCTTAAACAGAATATGCGTTCGCGAAGTAATTTTGAATTTTACCAAGACAGTTGCGTGGCATAATTTGAGAAAGATTCGGTATACGTAAAACAGATTTGTTTGCATAAGACTGTAGAGCTACGAGACAGTACGCAAATCAGTTAACTTTAATACAGCCTGCCGTAAATAAAATACACGATTATGTTTACGTTATATACAACAATAGTTTGTGCTGTAAATGGTAATTATATACTTCTATGCGAAATGAAAATAGTTTGCAGCATCATTTCAAACTACGTATAGGCCTAGCGTATATGACACCAGTCATCATCACCAGTTTGTCGAATATAGGGAATCCATTATATTCACGTGACATCAGCGGAATCGTTGATTACGCCATGCCGGCGTCGACGCACAGACCGGAATTAGACGCAGTAAATGCAGGTTCGTCGGGTGCGCGGGCGTATACAAAATGGGCAGCGGTGAAACGAAAACGTTTAATTTCGCGGAGGAGTATATTTAAAGAAGCATTGGCTGACTGGCTGACTGTCATTGAGCCTAGGTGTCGTTGACAGTTGAGCAATCATCAGCTCTGAGACTGACACTGATCGACAACCGACCGACCGACCGATGCACGGTCACTCTCAACAGTTCATTGCATTGTAGCCGGCGCGTCGTCATCTCGCCATTACCGGCCTCCGTGACTGACCAGTCTCGGAGGCGGGCCGCCAACACCCTCTCGATAAACCCCATAAATTACGCCGCGTCGTCGCTAAGACCGTAATACATCGGTCGGTCGAGTCTAACTGCACGGCAGTTGTCAGTCGACGTGATTTGGTCACGATACCGCGACGCCGTGCGCAGAAGAGTTAAACACGCTCACAATGGAACTCGTAATGGTTCATCATCACCTACCTCATTCACGCAGTAGTCACTCGGCTCAATCCACCCAGGCTGAAAACGAATCACCGCGGCATAACGCGCCATTAGACTGAGCTTCCTATCAACGGAGATCAACGTAGTTGACCGTTGCAATGTTCAGCAGTGGAAACTGTATGCCCCGTACACGGAAAATATCTCCAGTGTTTCAATGACGGATATTGGTTCTTATATTTCCTCATCTGACAATTGCGACTCACAACGGACATTATTAATCACGCCCTGTATCTGATGTTCAGGCGTTACACGTTTGTTACCACGGCGAATAAGTATAATATGCTATTTATGACATTTTTATTTCCTTTACTTTAAAACAGTGGCGACAGAAATGCACGAACGTGTTCTTTGCGGTTAAAAGGTTGCAATGTCAACAAATTGTATGCCACGCAAATACACTCAAACAATTAACGCACTCATGGTAAATGTCTTAATCTTATGCACGATATGCATGATTCAGAAGTCAAATGAAGAGATCTCAAAATCCTATAATCGCAAGGACCGCATGTGATATCTCGTCTGTCAGGTGCAAGGGCGACTGATATTGCTGTATATTTGCTCTGGTCAAACAGCGTAAACAACTGCCTTGGATTTTTAACTGCAAAATGGCAAGGAACAATCTAGTGAGCATTCACAGAATTAATTGTCATTGTGAAGCCATCCATTGCTAATTTGCTAGAAACGATCCGCTGATTAAAGCATCCCAAAAAGCATCAAAGAATATAGGCTAGTTCTTCGTCGAAGTTTGCATTTAGCGAACAGCAAATGGTCAGCGAATGGAAATGATGGAAATTATAAACACTGTAGCCAAACTGTTACAATTTCAACGCTATAATCAAACGAGGCGGCATCGACTTGCTTGTAACTTCGTGCTGTGAACCCGTGACGTTCTTACCAGGAAGCAGTTGTGTCACTCACCAACAAGCATGCACACGAACATGGAAGTGGCCATGCATGCAGCAGCCTTCAAGTTGCTTCTCTCCATCACGCCGCCATGCACTATGCTTTCTATTCCTAGCAAACAAAATTCCGGATCCGATTGGGCCAGACAGAGCGTTTGTTGACATGGGACGACGGATGCAGCGCAGCAGTGCCGAGATATACCACAGCGCTGCTTGGTCAACGTCTCGTGCTTGTCGTCCGAGAATACGGATCACAGCGAGCGGATCGAACCAATTACGATATTGACATAAATCTCGTTGACAAATGGCAGAATCGCTGCCCACTGCCAGGCAGAGAGAGAAAGGACGGCATAAAAGACGCTATAGAATTGGCGCTGACATTTTCACAAGATACAGGCACCGTTATAGCACTGTCATGCCATATTTATTAATTCGTCTGAAATAAAAATCGTGCATAAAAATAGACCTACAAAAAGTAAGATATTTAACATCTAATTTTCATTAGGTTACGCAAGTTAAAAATGTTTTCTTTAGTTTACAAACTATCAACAACGTTCAAAGCTACATACTGCAGTTGTTTCAAATTCAGTTGCCGCAAAAGCCACTGTTCTCTTCCAAAGTCGTCTTCTTTTTGCGTATATTCCATCACTAAATTCACGAATTTGCGTTTCGCTGACTGCTGTACCTTTAAAAAGAAACTAGGCTGTATCTACAGCTCGGCTGAGAGCCCGAGATTAAAAAAAGATTTAATCACAGTAATAGACGTGTAGCACTCTGCGAGAAGATGCCCACAATAGCTGCACTCTGTATAGTCTACCGACCTATTATATATTGTAAGCCTACCGTGTGCGTCACGAAAGTCACGAAAAATGCCTTTCAAAAGCACACCTGTGCTACTGCAGAGCGGACGCTGCGACGGTCAAAAGTTCATATTTTGCCGATGAGACGAAATGAAATGAGATGAGACAGCAAGCAAGACCAGTGACACAATGCAACGAGCGCAGATTGGTGCGAGTTCTAATTAGCAATCGCTAGACGGCGGCACCGTGGCTCAGCAGGCCGCCGCGACGTCGATTACGCACTTCCAAACTCATACTGACTGATGTTGCAAGTTGCAACGACTATTCGGCAATATACCGACCAAATGGGCGGCTGGCCGGCTGGGCGGGCCAATATTTTTTATCGCTGTTTAATTCTAATTAAAGCGGCGGCGCGTCGGTGAGGGGGTAGGGCGGGCGGAAGCAGGTGGGTGATTGCCGGTTGGTGCAGTCCAACTGTCACGATCAGTCTTTTCACGGCGAGCTATAGACCTAGGCCGCTTATCGCCCGCCGCGCCGCAGTCGCTTCCGTTTGCCGTCTGCGTGTCTGTGTGTGGCGGGCGCAGATGTCCTCGCATGCTGCTGCCCGGAGATGCAAGACTGGCGACATCACCGCAATTACCATCATCATCATCAGCATCATCATAGTCACTGGACAACTGGTCAGCAGCAGCAGCAGCTATAATAGTAGGCTATACTCGAGACGTTTCAAAACGTGCAAAATATCGTTTCACAACATAATGGTGAACGTAACTTATACGCCTTGGTACAAACAAATGAAACAACTCCAACGGTGTGTTTAGGTAAAGTCGGTCGATGTAAACTCGGTCTATAGGTGAACAAGCAGACGTTTATAGTTATAGTAAGCAATTCGTCCATGGTTCTACTGGTATCTGCGAAGTCCCACAAGTGGTCGCTGCGGCGTTGCCACTCGCCAGTATCGGGATCAATCTAACATCCGATGCGACGACGAGAATACAGAGCAAACTGACGAAATTCTCCGCGCTATGATGAGAAACTGCATGGGGCGTCGTCCGCGACCAGCCTGATCGGTTGCCGGCTTGGTGGGACCGTGGCAGTATCACTTGGCCCCGACTGACCGACGACCGCGGCCACAGATCTGCGACTGCGAAAGGGACGCTAGCAGCCCGCGGGCGTGCGGCTGCCTCCATGCCTCGCACAGTAAAACTTGGCGACAGCGCGCCATGCCGCCGCCGCCGCCTCTGATAACGCGGCAAGCAAGCACAAGCGAGCGAGCACGCGCGCTGGAATGCCAATTTGTCGAAATCGCCGCCGAATCTTGTCTGCAGCATGCAGTTCGACTTGGAATTCGACGCCGAAGCAAGTCAACTGCCGCCGGAGGTGGACGGACATGTAGCCTCCCTGCAGGTCAAACACCCTCCATCGACAAAATAGGACAAAAACCTCCATAGGTTACAATCTGCGCTAAAATCTCCATTGACAATTAACAATATTATACGTACCGCACCGACTACAGAGTTAATATTTTTAGCTTATTTAACAAAATATGGCAAATTTAACGAGCAAAATAATCGGTAAATATGTTTGACATAACAGCTTTGTCGGGGAAGAGGGTGCGGGGGTGGGCTCGGTCCTCCTGCTTTCTGGCGGCGTATAGGTCGATGCTAACTAAGCGTGGCCGCTGGAGGCGCTGTGTATCTTCCACAGGCCGGCGCTTTATCAATATCAAACGAAACGCGCCTTGCTGCTGCTGCTGCTGCTGCTGCCTCATCTTACAAACAGCGGGTTCTTGCCAGATTCACTTCGGAGAAAGAATTCTGAGAAACGCGTGATGCAAGTGTGAGAATATTGTCCGGTAGCAGACAGACCAAAGAAGTTGTAATGTAAAAATATACTTTTTGGAACGTCTTTGAGACAGACAAGCAGACAGACATGCAGATGCGATGTAGAGCAAATCACTCGTCTCAGCCGCCGCGTCAAACCCAGCAAACCAATATGTGCAGCAAATAAGCAAAACTAGAAATGTCTGCCCAGAGCAACCCTACCATTAAACTTAACCCTAAGTTCTTAATCCTGACCTTTGATTTTCTGAACTGTAAATTGGCACACCGGTTACTTTGCTCCGGAAACGTTTCGCGTCAATTTTGTTCTTTCTAGGTCTTTTTCGAGTTAAATGTCCGCATGGTATGAACGGACAGACGGGCAAGACCCACGACCCGCAATGCGGCCGCGGCATAAATATATAAACTGAAACATTTTTTCGCAAACGTGCAATTTTACGTGTAATCACTATACTGAGCCAGAGTTGGGTGGCAATCGCTACTGTAAAAGATATGCTTAAGTTCCCGTTAAGCTCCAGTACAAACTATTAATACCTAGAAGGGCAGAACAATATCTGCACGATCAAGAGACAGTGTGACGGCAGAGGGCGTGACGACAGCGACAAGCGTTATGCGAGCAGGAGCACGAATAGCATGTCAACATCACTCAGAAATGACATCAATCTTACGACCACGGCGAGGGGGATCTCTGACGCAGCTGCTGTATCAGCAGCTCCTCACAACTTGACTACTGCGACCGCAAGGAAAACATTCTCTGCAACTCTGCACCACAGGGATGTGGTCTCGGTCGAAACGTTTCGTTCTCGAGACGTACTAACGTCTCGTCTCGGATCTCGGGTCATTGCGTCTCGTCGAGACGTTTTGTGCAGGCGCGGCCGTGCATACTGTAGCTGCAGCTGTAGCAGCAGTTAGAGCGATACTAACCAGCACGACATTTGTGGCTTAGACATATTCGTTTACAGTGTTTTTACTCTTTTATTTACTTATTTATCATAAAACAGAATTATGTCATGTCAGTCTTTTTTCGTCATAAAATGACTAGTCGCAAGGAAGATAAAGTATATGATATCAGAATGAATACTATCAGCCAAATGTAGACGTAGATGTAGCTGTAATTTACTAATTTTAGTTGATTGCATATTGCGATAAACATACTGGCTCATGTCTACAGCACTGCAGTTGCAATTCTTTATGGTGCAGGCCGTTAATTATTCAATGACAATTGTAAAAATAAAGTACAAAAACCCACAATATCACAAATAATAAAAAGCGCTTAGCATGGTGCGAGTTAATTAATCCGTATATTTTTTTTCATTGTCAATGTGTTTTACCATAAGTCATGGAAAACGTCTCGGCGAGACGTTGAAGCTCCGGGGACTCTCGAGTGTCTCGGGAGCTTCAAGGTCTCGGTCAGCGTCTCGGAAGCTGCAACGTCTCGTCTCGGTCTCGTCTCGGACAAAATTTTGAACTTCTTGGTCTGGTCTCGTGCACATCAATGCTGCACCATCAATAATCTATCTCACCTTCTCTCACCGATGACACACGTCGCCCACAGATGGCGATCGCACCCCAAATAAGCCACCCACATCTCAGCCCCCTTCCCACAAAAAACTAACTATTTCGAAAACTTGTCTGGTGCAACAGCTGTTCCATGGTTATAACTGATGTGACATTGTCTCCCTATCGATCTTCCGTCGCTCAATTTCACGCCGACGTTGTAAATCGCAGCTGAGCAGCACGGCTAACGATATGTATACTGCATTCGAGCACCTGCAAGTGCAACTTCTGCAACTACACACCTGTACAGTCAATTGTTCTCCATATTTAGCTGTTATAACCACCCCACATGCGCACAGCCAGCAACGATTAATGAAACCGCGCGACTGTTTTGCGTTGCCACGCCATGACATCAGCGGCGGATCCAGAACTTGGAAATAGGGGGCGGAAGGGTGGGGGTAAGGTCTGAGAGGGGGCATGACATGCCAATGCTGACTTCTGAGTATTTCAGCAGCAGTTGCGCACTAGAACTATACAGTTTTAGCTATAACGGTATCAATTTGAGAGCTCACGACAGTATTTTCGCAAGTCGTGATTTCGAATTATATATTCCTGTTCGTTTGGTATCGTTCGTGAACTCTGATTCACTGTCGGTGTTAATTAAGTCACAGCTGACGTGGATAATTGCTGCCTGTCACTGCAGTGGCGTTGCTGCAGGTGAGTCCGGGGTGATACAGAAGATCCAGTCATTCGCTGCTGGCCGTTAAATGGACAAAAACGAAACGACTTTCTTATCCAAGGGCACCGAGAGCGAGAACGTTGCTTGCTGTATACATTCCGCGGCGTCGTTGTCCCAGCAGCCAGCGAGCGAGTGCTATTGTCAGCGTCAGAGAAGTCAGTCGCGCGACTGACCGACCCAAACACAGCGTCGTAATTATGCCTGCGACACAAAAACCAAAGAAAAGCAGCTACGACGACAACGCGACGCGAGGAAGGAACAAGGTGCGCCGTTCGTCCGTCCAACGGGCGCGTATAGAAAAGTGTCATTAATCACACTGACAGCCAGTAATCATCGGCAGGTCAAAGGTGATACTGCGCTATTAAGTTTTATCCTTGAATGAGCTTTTGGCCGGCTGCAGATCAAAGCGGGGGCCCTGCCTGCCGCTGGACCGTGTTACAAGCACAGTAATTACCTAGTTTTGGGCGGCGAGTTTTAATTACGCGTTGCACGTTAAATGGCCAGCGCGTTAGGGTACCGAGAACGCAAAGTCGGCGACCGTTCTCGGCAGAGAACCTGCCAAAACACTTTCATTCCTAACGCGCGACGACAACGTAGATAGGCTACGCGTCGAACAAGACAAACAGTAACACGGTCACACAGTGATTAAGACAGTCCGGAGGACGGTATACGCAATCGCTAAGACGTTGCGACCTGTAATTTAACAAACAAATCTGCACAGTATTTTACCCCACGGCGTCGTAGCCACGTCGAGTTTCGAAAAATTCGCGTAAACTAAATGGTGACTGGCGAAGTGCTAAAGCTAGAAATTGCATCAGGTCATTATCGAAGAAGAAGAGAACTTGAGAAACAATAAACATATATCTGTCCGGTGATGACATATTATGCGACCGTCCGATTAGCTCTGCGTAACCATTATCCTAACCTTTGACCTACTGAGCTAAAAACTGGCACTCGGATTACTCCTGCCATAGAAAACGTTCACGACAATTGTGGATTTTTTTAGGTATTTTTATTTTCCAGTATAGCAGCCAGTGCAGGACGGACGGACATCCGGACGGACAGACAGGCAAAACCAGTAATGCGGCCGTACAACAAACAGACGTCATCTGAGCAAACTTGAGAGAGCAGCGCAGCTGGGCACTCAAGTACCGATCAAGCAAGCAAGCAACGACAACACAAAGCGAAGGATCATCGCGAACAACCGACGCAACAACAATGATCGCTATTCTCACAATTTATTGCGCCATTATACGACTTAATAACTGACCGAGAGGCGGAGAGGCAACAGTAAAACTCGACAGGAGATGAACTGGCAGCGTTAAATCAAAACGCCGGGCGGGCGACGTTCCGACAGATCATTCAGACGGACATTAAGTTACGACACTGGCGTAGCCATGGGGGGCACTGGGGGCACGTGCCCCCTAAGAGCCTACTCAGTTACTCTAAATAGTGCCAAAAATGCACCAAAATACGTCATTCTCACACCAAAAATCCAAAAATTTTCTGACGAGAACCCTTCCCCGTGAGGAGGGAACACCCCTCCCCATACCTCATCCTGAAGTGCCCACTACAGCTAGATCCTGGCTACGCCAGTGAGTTACGACGACGACGTCTTACCAGTTATTGACCTGCGACAGAGTCAGTCCCGTCTGTTCCGCCAACTCTTTCTTTTGCTCCTCCGACGGATATGGATGCTGCACCACGCAACAACACGTGGAACTCATTAAGCAATGTTGTAGTTCTTTCAATGTAATTTAGAATATTTTTACATAAAGGTCATATAGGGCAATCACCAATTCGAAATCACCCACAAAGATAAAAAATGCGCAAAAAATATCAGAGGTTAACATTCAGATAACGCGACTGGTGTTTTACGTTGCGATCTCAATGAAGAAAAAAACACTTGCGATGCGAATATGTACAGATAACTTCTTCGAAAGTCACATCACATTCTACAAATTTTCATGCCACGAACACGTTTTTACACTTCTAGCTATCAGTCGACAATATACAGATGTAGCACAGATAGTTTTTATGCGTACAGTTAAGTGCTGAAACAGCCACGCCCTCATGATGTTGGTGGCGAGCTTGGGAAAAATGCCACGCTTCTTCTGCTGTTTGTGGCCGTTTGTTTCGGAATCTTCATCGGCCGTTCCGTCGCCGGAGCCGATACTGTTGTCCAGGCCGTCGCCTGCAAATAATAGCAACCACCCACACATGTATATGAGGCGCGGCGCCCTTAGGGCCTATACAAATTCTAAAGCATAATCTTGTATCTAGGTGGCTTGGTAGCTCAGCAGTTAGGGCGTTGGATACGAGACCGAAAGGTCCACGGTTCAACTCCCAGCCGGTGCACTACCAAGTAACAACTCTGGGCGAGTTGTTCACACCTAAGTGCCTGTGTAGATGCAAGTGGTCTAGCGGTTAGTGTCGACTCGTAACTTTCGGGTTATTGTTTGATTCCCACTGCCGGCCATTTGCAAGCAACTGTGAGCAAGTTGCTAACCCACTATGTGCTCAGGCCAACTCAGCCTCCTACCCTCCGTGGGATGGGAAATGAGTAGTAGTTTACGAGCTACGGGGTAAAGGCCTAGTGTGGCTGATTGGAGCGGTGGTATGTCTGCTTGCTGCAAATTGCAGGTCCAGTTGTTCGTTGACGCGGGCAATGGATGGTCGCATAGTGCGCTGCGGTATCATTAGCTCATGCCAATCAGCTGCCACTTCCAGGATTGTAAATCGTTTCTGTCCATGAGTCCGTCTCATGTAAGAAGCGCTATAGCAAGTACCGGACTTTACCTTTAATTTTTATACTTCGATTTCTCAAACTAGGAAATTATATATAAACACGAACAGTGCCGAAAAACACTAATATCGCGGTATACTGGGAAAACAAGGCACTTAGCAGCAATGGCTTTATATTCATTCAAACCTCCCTGCAGCTAACTTCGGTGCATACAGTTATTCTCTATAAGTTAGATATTTTGTCACAAATTAGTTTGGATAGGCTTTAATTTTTTCTTAGCTGTACAACACCTAAAATGGTTTTACTTTAAAACTTTCTGCAACATTGTTCCGTTACGTTTAAGACACGCTTTGCGGCCACATATTAGCATAGTCATTTCATACTGAGAGAGCGAAATATGTACACATCTCTGAAGCGCAAGTGCACTCAAAGATCGGACGAAGATTTCGTACATGTCGTCTAAGAAAAAGCTACATGGGTATATACATCGCATCGTACAAAGAAGAACGACTGTAATTGGCAACATCCGACGAATTATATGCGATAATGTTTCAGCGGACGACAATGCACGTCGCGACAGTCGGGCTAAGCCGCGCCGACATTGGAAGCCACACTAAAGGCAGTGTCCATTCAAAACTCGTCAGACTGAAGTAGTATAGCGTTACATAGTAATAGCCACGGTGTACAGAATTTCCATAGGATTTTGTCCACCGAAGAATAGCCGAACTAAGTCTATACAGGTAGCACGAAGCTTTATTCATTGAAGTTATTTGCCACGCTATATACGCCCCTGTATGCTCAGTTGTTCTCGCAATATGATCATTGATAAAAACTTAAAAGATAATTTTTTGGTGACAAACGCGGCAAAGCGAATTGTTCAACGATATAAATTAACACATAAAAGTAACATTTTATGAGTAATAGTGTAAAACTTTATTTGTTATTTCATCGTTTCAGCCAAAAGTCCCGATGGCTCATAACTAATCAGAAAGCACAGTTTTCAATTTATATTTATTCATCTCAATGCTACGACTGATCTTAACTGAAGTTGCAGTGCAACGGCAGACTAAGTCTAACTGGCGGTATAGCCAGTTGAATTTAGTCTGCCATTTTTGACCCAGCTCGAATTTTCTTACTACTGGAGGTTATTTTTGACGTTATGCGTCTTAGTTGCTTACTGATTGCATTGTGTTTCTTGCAGATATTCTCATTCCGCTGATAAGTTTACTACGGCAACAGTAATTGCAACAGTAAATGATAAATAGCAGATACATTTAAAACAAAGTGTATACACATTACAGGATTACTAGGAGACCAGTGCAGTGTCAGTTCGCGCACATGTTTCCATGGTGACGATGGCGGCGCCAGCCGACCGCGCATTTGGGCATCTGTCGAGGTCAAAGGTTAACGATTTCGTCGAGGCGGCCAAGGTCAAAAGATCACGGTGTACGCAGCTGCCAGGCGACGCTGAGTCGGACTCAGCAGTGTTGTGAATAGAGAGAAGTGTCTGAGAACGGTCCGTTGACGCTGCACTGCTCAGTTTGATTAATTACCGTCGCCTGCATCCAACCACACTGAGTGACGTTAGTTGCAGACGCAGCAGCAGCAGCCCTCATCCCTCTCTCATGCCAGAAAATATGGCGACCAAAACCGCAATGTGCTTGCTTGTGTGACTTACGATGTGATGCTATAAACTACTGGGCAAAGGTCACTTCAGTACAACCATGACTTGGACTTTGACGCTGGAGCCTGAAAGTCACAAGCCGAGCTCTTCCTAGTTTAATGTCAAGCTTTTTTGCGATCAGTAAACGGTATAGCAAAGTTCCAATAAATGTACAGGCACAAGCGCATACCGACAGTCTGCCAGCGGATTACTGTAACTGAGCAAAACGCAAATCTGACAATCTCGTCTCCCAGCATATTGCGACAGTTCAGCACCAGGAAGCGCTGACGCAAACAATGACTTTCTTCTTTCCTGGAGCTGTGTGGTCTGAGAATGAACGTGCCTGAGATAATCGCCAGAGCGTCCGTCGTAAATCACTGGCACTCGACACGCCGTACAACAAACCCAACAACATCGTTCACCCTCTCGCTCCCCATCCGCCTTCCCCCCAAACATTGTCTCCCCCACTCGCGGCCAGTTCAGCACGCGCACAAGGTAGTATATCGGATATCGCAAGACAACGCCGGCGAGGAGCAGAAAGCAATATATTCGTCGCTGAAGCCAGAAGCTCAGTCAGTCGACAATCGCTAGCAGCAGCAGCCGCAGCTTGTCTCAGCTTCCGTGCAGTGTGCCGGTTGAAGTGTGTTTTCTATCTGTTACCGCGCCGGCGGTAATCGGAGCTAACACCGAAGGGCCACCGGCCTCACCGCTGCAGTATCGGCGCTGGACCGAAGGAATTACCGACAAGAAACCGATACCCGCGGGCGAACCAAGCTCAGGACCGGGCCTCTGGGCAGTGGCCGGCAGGTGACCCGTTGTGACACCGAAGTGTTGGCATCTATGACGCGTACCTATACGCTGCTGTGCTGCTGCTGCTGCAGTCTCGCAGACTTCTACCGTTACACCACACCGCTATCCGCAGCCGCACATTCGAACAATTCTACACAGTGTTTTTGCATCAACTGCCCGATACAGTGTCAATTTCCTTTTGTCTAGCATTTCTGCACACGTTGTCTGATACAACAATGCAGAAAAAGACTATCGTTGACTGTGTCAGAGGGCTTACGAAGACCGTAATGAATCACAGGGATCACCGATAATGGGCGGCGATATTAAGCTTTAGCAAGGAAGTCCGAGTCCCAGCTAGAATTTCGCTGCTTAAACAGAAACCGATTTTATACACTGCTGTGTTTAGACTTCTACTGTCACACTGGTCACACTCTCAACCAGCTCGAAACTGTTTTTATTCAGAAAAACTATACGTTCAACTGAACTATAATTCGACTGAATGAAAGCGGCGCGTTCAACCGGTTTTCGTGCACTTTTGAAAGTCTTACGAGATTTCGTCATAATATTTACTATGACTGCAGCTGCGAAATATGGAACGTTGATTTTCGCAACGGTACTCATTGCTTGAAGTGTCTGCAGCTGATGTGGAGTGCACGCTATGCATGTGCGACGGAAGAAGACCTGCTTGTCGATGAGGAATAGCCATGCAGTGTGCATGACGACATTGTGCATGCACCGGCGGACTGACAGGCGCTCGCTGCCTGCTGTAACCAAGCTGCCATTCATCAATATGTCATCAGCTGCATAACGCCATCTATCCATCCATCAATCAACCTATCAATCGTTGTCGTATTAAGCAGCGCACCTTGCTCCCAGATGGCGCCACCGACGCACGCCTCTAAGTTTCAAATTAGAAGTTAAACAAGCAAGATGGCGCCTAACACCTTGATCCACCCGGCGGCTACTGGCCGTGACACGGAGCACATTATCGTGAAGACAGACTGACTACCGATCGACAATGGATTCTATAGGCAGCAACCTGTAGGCAATAATTGAACTACAGCTAGTCTTAACTTGTCATCTGTTGGCGGCTAAATGATGTCCACTCGTACACGGACGGCATTGACACAATGAAGTTCATTTGATACAAGTGCCGAGAAAGTTGCCTTGGGGAGATAGAACCACGCTATTCATGCACGACCGTGCAGTGATGGCATAATGATGACCGCGAAATGACCATCGCAACTGACCAACTGGCTACTCCTCACCTTTTATGACACTCGAACAGTTACAATGTCACTCAGTCACGATATATTGATACAAGTACAAGAATACTTTTGTGTATGTGGTATAAAAAATTAACATCTTTAACTTGCAAGGAAGGGTAGATCAGTGCCATCAGTGGTCAGAAGTTCACAAATTACAACGGTTTCGCATGAAAAAATAATGAGATTATGGGAACTCAAAATGTCAATTTTGTCCCTAAATTGCCTAAAAAGACAGATTTCCAATCCGAAATTTTCTACTTTTGAAAAAAAATTTTTCCGACAAGCTAAAATTTAGAGGGGAATTGCCCCCTATCCCATGCCACAATACCATTTTTCAAGCCGAGTTGAGGAAAGACTCTAAGAAGATTGCAATCGTACAATTATTGAGTCATTCCGTTGAAATGATAAAAAATAGTATGGCAAAAACAGCAGCGTGCAGACGACAACAGTAGGAGAGGAGATGTTAATGCGCAGCATCGTGGTGTGACGCGGGTGACGTCGCTGAGTACTTCGACCACGACGATGACGTCGACGACTGCTGCCCGGCGCGCATAGCAGCGACGTCACCGGCGCCCTGGACCAGGTCATTGCAGGACCAGCGTCCACACCACGCCATAGACCGAGCGTCACGCAGGCGATGGCTCGCTGTGTGTTTGTCATAGCAGCAGCTCGGCGGCTTATCGGCGCCACCGTAAGCAGGTCTTTGTTACAGTCGTCGAGGCGACGACCGGTTCAAAGATCTCTCAGTGACGAGAGCGCTCATGCCTGGCCTGGCCGGGCCGGTCGCTTGGCCTTGACGACGTCAAGAGGACGGGTCAGCGCTCATCGCTAGCCGCATGACACGTCCGTGATTGATGAGTTATTCATTCATTAGCAGTAGCAGCCAGTGGCCCGGCAAACACCTATCAGTGTTTGTCAACACAACGAGCGCTCGCCACAGTAGCTCGGGCAGACGTCGCTGCTCGATGACGTCGACTGTAGTGTACACTCAGTAGGCGTACGCAATGCGCTTACACGACATCACGCCGCGTCCGCGCGTCTGTGTACGACAGCGTAACCAATCAGTGTTTTACACCGGCATCTTTTGGACGGAAATTTAATCCCTCCATCCGATGTGTTCAGTTGCTTCTCCTGAGGATCCGCGACAAACACTCCTTCCATATCGAAAAATGAGCCCCATCTTGAAAGACGCTACAAATATTGGAAAATGGTACCTAGACATCCTTAGACATCCAGCTCTGCATCTTAAACCCTGCTGGGAGAGGTTTCGTTGCCCCCTCAGATTACTGATATCGGCCTTCCAGACTTTTTTGGCATTTCTGGCCTCTCATCGTCGCCCAAGTTATTATTTTTCTTTCGATGCTCTGCGAATTACACAAAACATGGCTGAACGCCGATAAAAAGCATCATACAGAATCGTCGAATTGCACGACAAAATATCGAAACTCTTGTCTCATCAGCAGTGATCAGAAGTAGAATGCGTTCATTCATGCACATTGTTATTTTAAAGCAGTGCGGCAAGGGCAAGGTCAAATTACACCTTATCAGCTGACTCAGGGCAGTGGTCATTTGGCTCTGAAGTGCGCACAATCGTGGAGTAGTTAGCCGCTGGTTGAAAAGGCAAATCAGCGCAACCCTGAGAGACCGACCGAGTGGCCCGGGCGGACGCTGTCTGTCGTTAGCGGTGTATATAACTGCACCCGGTGAGGACATAGATTCAGTCCGTCCATAGCGCACCGGCCCGGCACTGCCAGGCCCGGCTCGGGTACTGCGGACGGGCTATCGAGCAGTGCAGTCGCTGTGAACGTGGCTCCCGGGACGAGTCGTCGACGTCCACTTCAAAGTGAGCGTCGACCGTCCACCGTCATCGTCACTGCGGCTACCGTGGACGACGGAGAGGGCACCCGGCAGTGGACCGCAGCGCGGCGGTCATTCGCCAGGCGGCGCTAGGAGTGAATTACGACATTATGTCCGGGCGTGCGACCGCATCTAAATGAACAATTTGACGGACGCAGAACGACCGGCCGGCCGGCGCGTAGCGGTCGGTGACCACGAGCCTGGAACACTACAGTTCGCTGACCACATCCGTCAATTGGACTCGACTGCACGGCCTCGACTAGCACTCACTCCAGCGAGACATTAATATGAGGACCCGCGACGGACACTCTTTCCATATCTGTTACACTGAAGTCTCTTTAATAGCACCGTATATAATACGCGCTCATGCAGCACAACACGCAGCGCGATACAACTGCGACTAAAGTTTTTACAACTGCGGTAATGTATGAGCCTATAAGCCTACAATTTTTCTACAACTACAAGTCTGTACGAACTTGCACAAAACATGTAATTTGCAGTGCAAATGTATTTCGTATTGGAGTAATATCGCGTTACAGCACTGTGTAGTTTGTGAACACCAGCTGCAGGCGTATACTGAGACATCGTTGCGGCTAATCGGGACGCTGTGCGGTTAATACGAAAGGCAGGTGCACAGCTGTGGAAAGCCCACAGCATGCGCGATGCCATGCATTGCAGTGACGTCGACTATCTAGCGTCGAGAGACATAGACACCGCATGTAGCGAGCGAGTGACAGCAAGATCGAACACGGATCAATGATCAACGACGATGCCAGCTGAACGCTGCTCAACCTCTGTATCTGTATCCCGGGCGTTATCATCTACCCGCCGCTGAGCCGCCTCGCCACGGTGTAATCAATACGCTGCCTGCGTTACATTTTGACTTGCGACCAACTGTTGCCACTTGTGCGGCGCCGAGAGCCATGTGTGAGTACGACGACGTAAAAATGACGACTTCGGCGATACAAAAAAAAATCGCGGCTACCGTTGCACAAGTGGTTTCTGCGCAAATTTGTTATCCACCAGGGCTCTGAGGTGGACGCCGCTGGGGGAGTTTACGACGCTCCCCTATGCCGGCTGGGAAGGACATACTCTCTCCACAGCCCTCACCCCACTCGACGCTTGCTGCGTCTCGTTCTCGGGGACTACGGCTTCTAGAGTCTCGACCTTCGAAGTTCTCAATATTGACGACGAATCGATCGGCGACGCTGAAAACTGTCAATATTTGATATACTTGTGACAAAAAAACAGTGGCTTAGCGCTACTTATTTACGTCATGCAGTAGGCCTATAGCTCGTTCAAAATACAGCTGGTTTGATCACCGAAGTTCGTTGTTCTGGTTAGAAAAGTGTTTTCGTGCGCAGTTCTAAGCAGAAAAAAACAGAGCGGCACTCAGTCGACACGCCCTCAGTGGGCGTGGCTAAAGTTGCTGCTGCTGAAGCCTAGAAGTATCGTCATCCTGCCTGGCACAACCAGGCGCACTGATTGCAATATTTCACTGGGGGCTTTGCTCTCCGACTGAAAGCAAATGACGGCGCTCTTCCTGGAAAGACATTTGGCTCTGAAAATGCGACCGCGATGATTACAGATGAAAACTGCTTGAATGGACTGAACAAAAAGTAACAGTCATGTCAGCGAGCTACGACGATACAATTAAAAACCGATCATCGGATTTCTGATATCAGTTCGGCAACGTAACCAAACGCAGTCCCAGTTGCAGACGTCTGTAGTCTGTTTTTACGATCACTGTTTTAAAGACTTTTACTAATTGCAGTTTTTAACTAGCCGTGCGATACGACACCATGTGTGTAAATTAAGGCTATGTTTTAAAATTTGGTTAGGGCATATTACGTTCATCTTATATTTTTCAATTTTTCTTATAACTGTTTGTCTGCGAATAAACATTTTCATTTCAAATGAACGAAAGGCTACGTAAGCGCTGGTATGCTGTCTACCTTTTACACTGCACGCTATTTTGTCAATGAATTTTCCACTCATCTTTATCGCTATTTTTTAGAATCGCATGCATTCCAGTGCAAGTTTACAAACTGAACTAAGCGGGTTGCAGCAGCAGCAGAACTGCAGCTACGGTACCGGTGTACAGATTGTCAGCAGCGGAGCAGCATGTGACGCCCATTCAGCGCGCCATAAATCGTATCTAGGTCGAGCGAGCGAACACGCCGGGCCCGGCCGGCCAGTCAGCCGGACCGGGCGTCGCCGTGCTCGTCCTAATGCAATGCCACTTCTGCAGTTCGTAACCTCTGACCTCGCAAAACATCTCCAGACCCCGCCGACGAGCACGCCGCTGCAGCGCTGTGCAGCCTGTGCCCATCTCGGCTGCACTGCCGGCCACCACACTGCAGACACGAGCGAGTCTATACCCGCAGCACCCTGCCCGCTGACAGACCCGCGCACAGGCTGCAGTTACCTCAGTACCGGAGTCGGATTTTCGTTGCCATTTCTTCAAAACTAACTGCAATTTCTCAGCTGACCGCTAGCTTGTGGAACGAAGCGATATCATATGAAAATGATGAACATTTATTCATCTAAACTCGGTGTGCCTTTGGGGGATGAGAGAACTTGATTATTTGCAAATTTGACATCCGCACGGCTCGGTACAGACGTTGGCCACGCCGGCCCAATCGATCGAGAACGCAGCTCTATTAACAATAAATGCGCATTAATTGAACGTCGACGTTCAATGATAATTCAGAGCAGCAGCAGCAGCTTCTGTCCAAATCAACGTGGATGGCATCAAAAGCCAATTTCATATGAATACGAATTCTTGCCAAAGGTACGAAAGTCATATCAAGAGTCAACATTTCGTCGTGCGACTTCAGCAAACTGTTTAACCAGTTGAGCTTGGAGTACTAACTTCATTATAAACCTATCTAAAACGATCACTGTTTGGTTAGTTTTTTCATCGTCAATGAACAGAACAAGTAATTTGAACAAAGCTCACGTGACGCGCGACAGCGGCGGTCCTGCCACCTGGGCAGTCAGTGTACAGCGTGCAATAAAATAACAATGCGTTTTGAAGGAGTACCCAAAGTTGAGGCCTCCGCACGGAAGACTCCTTGAGTTTAAAAGATCGACACTTAGATGGTTAAAAATGTACGTTCTATGCTTAAAAAATTCATACGCAGGCTGTCCATGTCTATCTCTAGCCATATCGGCGAAATTCACTTTTAAAATGTGCACCGCGGCCGAAAGTTGAAAAAAACCACTATAAAACTATTTTGGGGGTTCAAGGTCATTCAAGGTCATCGATGCTAACACCATTAAAAGCCTTGTCACTAGTGTTTGTTACAACAAGCAATATGTCTGAGCTTATCTGCAACCGTTTTCACGATAGACAAGGCAATAGCAGTAAAAAACCACTTTTTACTGGTGTACCCCTCTTTGACGCCCGCCTCGCAGGCCTCCTTGAACCTAGCAGGTCGGCACTTAGACTGCTAAAATTTGCCTTTAATGCTAAAAATTTCGTACGCGAGTTGTCTTGGTCCATCTCCAGCCATTTCGTCGCAATTTACTCTTGAAATGTGCGCTGCAGCCAAAATTCTGAAAAATCACTAAATCAACTATTTTGGAGATTCAAAGTTGTTGATGTCGATAAATCTAAAAAGCCCGTCACCAGTGCTTGTTATGAGAAGCAGCATGTCTGGACATATCTGCAACCGTTTTCACGCTGTACACGAGCCAATAGCGGTAAAATAACCACTTTTAGAGGGGTACCCTTTTTGACGCCCGCCTCTACGCAGGCCTCCTTGAACCTAGGGAGTCGGGACTTGGACTGCGAAAATCTTCGTTTAACGTCAAAAATTCCGTAGGCATGTTGTCTTGGTCTATCGCAAGCCATTTCGGCGCAATTTACTCTTAAAATGTATGTTGCAGCCCAAAATTGCAAAAAATCACTAAAAACCCCTATTTTGGGGGTTCAACGTCGTTCAAAGTCGTTGATTTTGATGTCAATCGAAAGGGCGTATGTGACTTTCTATTAGTGATTAATAGTAACCTAAGCCTTATCTCACACCGTTTCTGAGATACGGCGACTTATTGGCTCAAAAATCGCCAATTTTTTGTACCCCTTCTCATTTAGCGCCCTCGAGCGGGGTGACCACTTTCGAGTTTCAGGAAAACCTTGACGGATCCTAAAACTAGAGTATTCGTCGCAGTTCATGGGTGAAGATTTCGTGATCTTAGCTTGCGCCGTTCTGATACAATCGCAGAGTGTGACAAACAAACAAACGGACGCCACGACCATGGCTAAGACGCGCGTAGCATTACGTGCTGTTGCGCGTAAAAACTACTAATCGATCGGACGACAAAATATGCTCGTAAGCAATTGTCTAGACTTGAGCTGTGATTAAAACACGGATGTTCAGACACGAGTTTTAATGAAACTGAACTTTGGTGGTGGTGCTGCTGCTGTTGGTGCAGCTGAAGGCTGACAAGCTGTTTTGATTGTCGAATTAAACAGCGCCCGTGCATGGCGAGCGTGGGTCCTGTAGAACTGACCATGGACTGAATGACCGCAGGACAGCAGGCACCGAGACGCGGCGCCGCCCGCCAGGGACTGATCTGACGATCAGTTACATTGGGCGTGTGGATGCACGACTCGGCTGTGTATCTGTGCTCCAGATGGATTCAGACGCAGCGCTGTGTTGACGCCGGGTGTTGACGCGGCGCGGCGCGGCGACACGTCACGTTTACCGACCAAGATTAGACCACGATTCCACACGCCATCGCACCGCTTGCACCGACCGCCATCATCGCCGTCGATCCACTGGGGACAGGGGGACATGCCGTCTCAAAATTTTAAGCGGGGGACACCAAATATTTCGCCTCTCCCTACAACTGGGGGAATGGTGATTTGGCGTTACTCAGCTCGGTATGCTAGCTGCCCCAGTTTAACGTCAGAAAAGTCATTGTTGTGACTGAGAATACATTAAAATTGTTTGCAAGCCCTTTTCCAAATCCCATGCACTCCTGGCTGCTGTACGCCCCCTCAATGCTGAATTAACACGAATGGACGGCGGCGTGGCTGATCGTGATCGTCTCCGTCAATATTTTGCCGCCCACGACGACGAGAGAGCACTGTGTGCATCAACTGGCCGCCGTACACGTGTTACTGCGTCACTTACAACGCGAACGTCCTCTCCTCTGGGTACCTACCTATACAGTCGCTTCGAGACCTCACACGCCGCCCATGCACCGTACACCGCTAATACCTTTATTACGCGGCAGTCATAACAGGCCGCAGTATGGGTCTTGCTCGTTTGTCTGTCCTTCCGTCTGTTGTCTGTCCCGCATGAGTTACCGACTGGTAAAGAAAAAAGCGTATAAAAAGACCGACATTTTACGAATGTTTCCTTTAGGCAGGAGTGACCAGTAAGCCAAAAGGTCAAAGGTCGAAAGTTGGGGCAGCGTATTACTAGGCAGACGGGCGAATACTAGGTCGGTATACTGAGCAAACATATCGTAAAACGTCACTCGCTGCAGCACTTACGTGCATTTATCCTTCCAGGGAAAAACTATACTACGAGCTGCTAAACGGCAAATATTTGCTTCTAATAAAGTGGACAAAGTGATGTGGCAGTAAAAAGAGACCGAAATGGGGGAACATAGGTAAGTCTACCGGCGTCGCTGTTGTGGTCGCAGTTGGGGTAAGAGTTGAGGTGTGAGTGACCGTGGGGACCAGGAGTGTCACCGGAGCGACTTGACTGTGCGTCGTCCGTCTGATGGTGGTGGTGATGATGATGATGATGATGACTGTGATGATATCCACCTCCGCCACCCACGGACGACATGTTGCCAGCAGACATCGGTCTCGACTACAGTCAAACAACAAAACATAGCGTCTATAATAAACAGAGTAACTGACACTATTGATGACAGCAAACTTAACTGATCAGCATTCACAACTTCATGGACACAGTGCTCAACTGTCACGCCGTCCAGTAAGCCTACTTTCAAACATTGTAAACAGTGCCGGATTTACATATTTGGGGGCCCTAGGCTAGACACAATTATGGGGCCCTGCCTAGCTTTTGTCAGCCCCGGCGCCAGACAAAAATATCTGGGAAGGCTGGGATAGAGGTATAGAAGAGGCTATAGGTCGAGCGCCGAAGGCGCGAGAATGTCAAGGCGCCAAAGGTGTAACCGTGTGGGACGTGAGAGAGGTGTTCCCTTCCCACTGGGGAGAGGTCTGGAAAAAGGCTCTGCCGCTTCCCAAAATTTAACAAAAAATTATGTACCAAATGGCGTTTTTGAAGCTTTCTGGTGCATCGTTTTTACGCTGTTTCGGCCGAAATAGCACGCAATCGATTCTTAAATTACAATGCCGGAACATCGATGTACACGACCATTTTGTGTAGAAATTTTCAGGGTTCTCCCTAAAAAGATAACTGCACAAGGAGTGGGTTCGAAAATCCGAAAATCGAAGCACAGGACCGAGAGTGAAGATAAGGTTCTTAAGAGGCCAGCGAGCCCCTTACCCATCAGTTAAAGGCAGGGACGCATACAGGATTTTAAGTTAAAGGTGGTGTGAAGTAAGTGGGTCTGGCAGACGAAAGTATCCACTGGGATCCATGGCAAAGCCCCTGTATATACAGTATATATAGGAGGCATGTGGATGAAGTCCACCAGAAGATAAAACTATTCTGTGCATGAGAGCATGATTTTTTTAGCAGCGGCGTAGCTAAAAATTTTTCCAAGGGGAAGTAAATCTAGATGGTTTTCCACGTCCCATTCCCTTTTCTCCGTTTTTCCTTCTCTCCGTTTTTCTCCTTTTTTCTTTATCGTTTTTTTCTTTTTTTTCTCTATTTTTCAGCCTATTTTTTCCTCCCATACTTTTTTCCTTATCCCTTTTCTTCACTATCCTTCTCTTTTCCTTTCTTTTTGTTCTCTCCCCTTTTAAATCTCCTCTCTCCCCTTAAAAGTAAGACCCCTAAATTTAGCCAGGATACCTGGGGGAGCGCTGTGAGCTTTTCCAGCGGGGTCTGGGACAGAGCCCCAGCCAAAATCGAATTTAGTACATTATAGTCATAAAATACGAAATCCGATAACAACGATTTTAAATATTTTCGTGATAGTAAACTAACCAAGTTAGTGCAGTTTAAAAATGAGGGTACAGATGATGTGCAAGCAAGGCGAGCCAAAAAATTTTTATATTCTTCACTTTTGTCCTCTTATTGAGTTTAGGTAAGAAAGTGCCTGTTCGGCTCCCTCTAAAGTTAAAATACACCCCTGAGGGGCTGAAAAAGCTTTTTAAGCTCCCGATCAGTTGAGTTAAAACTTACAACTTTTTTATACTTTAAATTGCACAGTAAACGACGTGGCACGTGGTCTGCTACGTGAGGTCCTTAGGGGGCCCCTAAAAATCGGGCGCTCTAGGCTGCAGCCCAGTCAGCCTATAGTGGTAAATCCGGCCCTGATTTTAAGCAACTATACTAAAGGCGTTTCTATTCGTTTGCGGCGCATTGTGACTTTTTTGCTTGAATAGCGCCGGCTATAAGCACCTGCAGAACTACGAGAACATCTTTGTCCGACATCACGTTTCAATATTCCAAACTTCCAGTAGAAAACTTCCAACAGCGTTATGAAATTACTTATCTTGGTTGCGGTTGCAATAGTAATAACAATAATTCACGAAACAACGCGTCGTTATTTTTTCATTCAACTCAATAAATATAATTATAGATGACAACGACGAGATTGATACGGTGTCATTTTTTTTAGCTATGATTGTTCTTTTTCGACCGAGTACGATAATGCACGCCACAATGCGCTAGGGAATAATTCGTTATACGCCAGCCCGCCGCTCTTCGCATGCTCGGCTCGCATCTTTGTTTTGGTTTTATTGCATCTTGCATATAAGCGAGCTGGACGGCAAAAACACGCAAAAAGTAGACGAAGTCGAGTCGTCCGGACGGCTGCCGCGCAGGCCAACCATAAACAGACGCAGTAGCAGGCGAGGTCCTAGAGGTAAAACGCAGTGAGCTCGGAGTGAGCGACGAACGTCGAACGATTAATAAACAAACAGCGACGTAGCGGTTCGCAACGCCGCAGCATCACAGGAACTCGCTGACAGGCAGCGGTGATTAATGGTCCCTGTGGGAGCTACCGTAACCGCCCGGCCAGGCCGCCCGGCCCGGCTCGCCCCAGGGCCGATAGGTAGAACGTCTTTCTGACCCGACCTCCCGTCCCGCAGACCGACCGCGATCGCGGTTGGTACGGAAATGATGCTGAGAGGATGCGGAGAGCAGAGATGCTGCTGCTGAGACTGCAAGACGCCGGCAGCAGCCAGCTGTTCCAGGCGACCGACCGCGACGACTCACACACAAGCAAGCGCCGATTACTCCATACTGGCGATTCCCCCCTCCAGAAGCTTGCGCATGGGGCGTTTGATTCCTGGAGATTTCTGCAACTGCGGAATGAGTGGGATTTTTCTTCGGTTCAATCTTTAACGAAATCGCCGTTTTTATACATCCAAACTGAACGCTCAGAAATGTCAGGTCAGACGTTGCGTAAGCGACGAAAGTGCACAGTTCCAGCCTCAAAATGTATCACTAATCGTTTGACTCTTGCACATAAATTTATATTTTTTACTCGGCTGGGGCAGCTTACAGCAATCATCCTGCTGATGCCGTAGCTGGATATGAAGGGGAAGGGAAAAAAAGAAAAAAAGAGAAGAAAAGAAGAAAAAGAAGAGATAGGGTATCAGGGAAATAGCCCCCACGTGATGTCTAAAAGTCGGCGCCTGTGGGGGCTGCTTGATAGGCTGCTGGCGCTGACCGACCGTCACGCTGCTTGTTTGCCTGCGCCCACAGAGACCGTTTGTAAACAAACTTGACTTGTCGCAAACATTGCACGCGCTGTCGCGCCACCGTCGCATTTAGTCTACGTGCAGCGTCAGTCGGCGGCCAGGCATCCAGTCAGTTACTCCACGTCATCATTGCCTGGAAACACGCCGACCGACTGACGCTATACACAACTTAAAGTTAACTATGCACCTGAATCAGCTGCAGCAGCAACGATTTTACAACTTTTACACCCCGTTTACACGATCCAGCAAACGTCCAGCAGGTATTCAAAATACACGTGCTAATTGTTCGACGTTTGCTGGAAGTTTGCTGGACGTTTGCTGGATCGTGTAAACGGGCTATTACTATCGAAAAGATTGGGGCATGATCGATGTTTTTATGTAGCCGTCGTTTAGGTCGCATTACGGATCGTGCCCGTTCGTCTACCCGACTGTCATGCACATGCTTCTGAGTCAACAACAAAAAGGCACAGAAAACCAAAAATTGAACTGTCCACGATACTTCTATGCGCCTCCTGGTGCCAGCTCGTTGTTTCGTTAGGTCACGTGGCAGTATTCCCTGTGTCTCTGTGATCACGTGACCGGCGGAACGCGTCACCGTCGCACTTTATACGATTAGATGTCTGACGCGCGTGTCCAGACGACCACACGATGTTGTCGGTGTGTCTGGATCTGTATGGTCGACGACGCAACGACGCTGACTTATGGGGAGACCGATGAAATCCACCGAACAAATGTACGGTGGACTTCATCCCCCTACTCTTCCCCCTACTCTTCCCCGGACAAAATCTCCCTTTATTAGGTCTCTTAATACAAAATATTATTGTTGCCAAACAGTTACAAATTGCAGCAATATATTCTTGCATGCACATATTAAATTCTTACGCAAGATATAGACCTACACAAAAACAGAGATTAGAAAGAAAAATCTGTTTGTGGGAGATTTGGTCCGAGAGGCATTCGACTGAAAAGAGCGCACCGCGTGCCTTCTAGCTCACTATGCACTAACGCAATTACTATTCAATGCACATTACCACGGCTTCTGCGCATGTTTTCTCAGCTCTAGCAATATGCCGCTACAGCAGACTAACTATATAAACGGACAGCAGAAACACTAGAAAAATTACTGGGAAAACTTCGGACAATTTCAAGAAAAGGAAACGTTTTTAAATATTCTAGAAAATCTCATAGACTGGAGAATTTTAATCCAACTCCAAAACTATGAACTATAGCGGGATGACGCCGCATGTACGCCCGTCATGTTATAGTTCAGTCTTCTTCAATTGCTGTACAGTCCGACATGCTCTTGTTTCCACGCCGCGAAGTCAGGAATGCGGTGATGATGATGCGGAGACGAGCAGCAGACAAAGACGAAGACTGCAAAGTGCAAAGCATCCCTCGTACTACAAGATAACGGCAGCAGCAGCAGCAGCCGCATGCAGACCCAGTGACGCCACCGACGCCGTGGCGCGCATTGACCTCTAGCACGTGCCTCTATAGTCCACAAGACTAGTAATAGTTTTCTGCAGAATCCAGACGAAATCTTATACCCACGGATGACGCTAGATGCTAAGAATCCACGGTTCACCTATCTGTCCGTGTAGTCACGGTCTCATATAGCGATTAATTATAACTCTCACCACGGGTCCTCGATGTGCTGCCGCTAAAGGTCGATCGCACAGCAAGGGCATCTGTCTGCATTTGAAGCATAAATATATAAGCCAATGCAGTTTGCATGGTTTCGCATTTCTGTTTTCCCGAGTTTTGCAAATAATCTATGTCGAGTCGACGGTACCGGTGACCAAAATGTTGATACAAGTTGGCAAGGCACAAGGGAGTGGGAAATGGGTAAAAGTTTTGCTGCAAAAATGCTTTTAGTAGCAACAGTTCTTACTACTTCAGTGTATGAAATAGGTGCCACAACTGTAGGAAATACTTTGCGAATCGTTATAAATTGATAAATAAGCAGTTGATTCGACATTTAAGACGCGAAGTAGTTTCAAAGTTGGTGCTGAGTGACTCAGCCGCTCGTGAATATAATTTTCTAAAGAGGCAGACAAAAGATCGAAATAACAACCACCACGCCACCGCCATGCGCAACACCCAGTCGTCAACGTTGTCCCCACAGCAGCACACAGAAGAGATCAGCAGCAGCAGCAGCAGCAGCGCCGCAAAGACGACGGACATCGCGCATGGCGCTGGATGAGCAGCTGTCGATGACACGCCAATCTCGTCAGCTCTCTCTCACAATCCAACGCGCCGTGAAAAGCTTGCGCGCCGCGAGCACCCCGACCGCGCGCTCAGACTGCCTGTCTCTGCCGGCCCCGTGTCACCCGCCCGGCACCCGGCCCTTCACTTGAGCTCGGCGGTCGGGTCGGCCTTATCCGGGCCTCCGTTCATCTGCATGGACGGCGCGTCCGGGCGCCAGTAATGGATTTCGTCCTTGTCCTCGCCGGCGATTACGGCCGTGTGCATGGCGGTTCTGGATGCCAGATGACGTCTGCTAAGCTAACGGCAGCGTGCGTCGCACGGACGTCGTTGATCGAAGCATGCCATGAAGTATACCATGCCACGACTATGCTTCTATATATCAACTCATTCAACTGCGTCTATAGCCACAATAGCTGTTTATCCGACAAAACTTTCCGCAACGAGTGCGTACAATGCATAATAAAGTACGAAGTTTCGACAGTCACTTACTTCAAGACAGACATTCACTTTAAAGTGAAGGAAATAGTTTATACGGCAGCGGTTTTTAACGTAGGAAATTCTGTCGAGGGTGGGGGAGTGTTGACTCTATGCACCAGCCATAAATTGCGACTTTTTGCAACGAAGTTCACTGTTGTAAACTCACTTGTAGCAAGAGGTCGAACCTCGGACATAACAAACGATCGATGCAAAAACACGACTGTTACGCCTCTGTCCACAAAAATAATAACAAACGTTTGTAAATGATAGATAAAAACGCGTGTCACTTTAGCAGCAGCCTGTGTATTCAGCTTTTGTGTAAATTATTGCTCACATATATTCATCCACAAAATGTGTAGCACACATAAAATGTCTCTGAAATCGGCAAAATCGAAGGCCCGAACCTAAAGATCGTGCCTCAAACACACAAAAAAAACTGTAAACAGCATATAGACTACCACAGAATGCTTACGTTGATTTCTGTTTAAATAATGCAGTTTTGAGTTACGTACTTTTTTGCCAGTTTATGCCCAGTTTCCTCGACGTACATATTGAATAATACGTTTGAAGAAGGGAAAAACAAAAAAGTTTTTTTTGAATTGAAAAACAGATTTATTAAGTCGATGCAGCAGTCATATCTTTATAACGACATTCAGTTCATTCGCGAAGCTTTGCACCGACCTCAGTCCGTTGCATGCACACCTATCTGAACATTTTTCTTAAAACTTTAAATAGGCTTTGTTCAATCAATTTTCTGAACTCATTTTGGATTACATAGGCCGGTCGCCCGGTCCCCAAAATTATTCACCGAACTGTTTGTTCAAACTGTTGGAACAAACGACACGTACAGCATTTTAATTTGACGCAAATTAAGGTTCTCGCATCGATAACAGTTTTAGTTATTTATATTTGGTTTAGTGCTAAATAAATCTGACAGTTGTTCGCCAGTGTTCCTGTGCAAACTGTATTCGTAATTGTAGCATATTTGGCATCAAATCACATCCTTGAGTTAACTATGAAACCTTCCATTTGCCGCTTGAACCAACAGCTGACGATTGAAGCTTTCCTCATCGTCGACAATTCAGTGACTAGCTCGAAGACTATTAAATGGGAATTGGTTGTCTTCGAATGCGCTGATGCGGGAAAGAGGTCGGTTGAAACCAGACGTCAGACGGACGCCAGTCACCAGGTGCTGATCGCAGTGAATCCCCCCCGAACATAAATACTCCTGACGTTAAACCCCCTATCGTCAAAGTCAGACAAAACTCCCATAAGACAGTTTTAGTTTTTTCGTGGTATTTACAACGATGAATAGTAACTCAGTAATCAGCGTGATACATATATGTTTACTGGTCGAGGGGACAATAGTGGCCTGTCATAGTGAGCATAAGCGTCAGTCCATTAAAAATAAGGGGAAACTTTCCGTCAGAGTTTTTGGTAGAGGTACACCAGTACGACTTTTGCCCCCAAACTGAAAAAAATGGTGACTCGGAGTTACAGAGAGCTGCCCCATTTTAGCGTCAGAAAAGTCGTTGTTAGGTCAAAAATAAGTCACGGCCCAGCGCTCACCAGAGCCAAGTCAATGTTGTATACCGGTCGACGCCGCTGCTAGCGGGTGAGTTGGGGGATTCTGTCCTATACGTTGTCGATCGAGAGGGGCCTTGACCTGATGGGGTTATACACTGATCACAGCGCTGCGTTATGACACTGTAGACTGCTGCTGCTGCTGCTGGTGCTGTTGGTTCTGTTATGGTGGATCGATGCGGCGCACACGATCAGTCCGTCCACAGAGACGTTGTCGTTGTCGTAATCTGCAGCCGAGCGCACGAGACGTGACATAATCTCGTCCGCGGGCCAAATTGGCCTTCGCCGTAACGTGATTTGTTGGCGATTTCCCGGCCGCTGCCGGCCATCTTAAACGATGCCCCAGCGTGTTGCGCCGCCGGTCTGTCCGTCAGGACCCGCTGCTGGATCGGCGGACCGACGCAGTCCGGAATGGGGCCAGTTATTGGGATATCGGGGAGCCGCAAGGGGGAGGGGGCGCCGTGAATGGGTCACGTGACAAAGTCGACGAATACCCATTCGATCATCACTAAGACTTGCGTGCGCTGCCAGTTACTGCAGCCTGTACAGGACCAAGAATTTGTGTGACACAACGAATCATCGCGTGTCTCTCGGTCGGTCGGCGATTTTCTGATCTTGGTTGCTAGACACTGCGGATACAGCAGCAGCAAACGCCGCAGAATTTATTGAGCCACGAACCATTGAGCGATCCTGCAGCGGCGGGTCGGCGGCGAATCAAAGCTGAGTAAGCTAGAAGACCAAACGCGCGCACTTCTCAAGCACTTCGCGGCGGCAAGCAAAAAATATCAACAGTGTTAGCTTACTAAACAAGACGATTTCGCCGGCGGCGGCGGCGGCGGTAGACAGGGCGGCATCAGAGAGGATAGACCCAAGAGGCGTTCTTCTAGGAGTGTGTCAGCCTGACAGCTGCCTGCGTCAGCTAGCCTAGAAGAACGCTGTCGGAAACGTAATCTCTGATAGGCAATTTTGTTAGGCGGCCGACGACTGAGGAGGTCGAGGAGGTCTGTCTGCAGCTAGCGATACCCGTGGAGAGCGCGGCGCCAGCAGCCGACTTGACCTAGATGCGTTTGTCGGTCGGTCTGGTCTGGTCTGTCCGTCTGTCTTTCTTAGCAGAGAGTGAGTGAGATGAGTTTCCTCGTGTAACTAACTACTCGACTATCGTTCTCCTATACAGGATGCATCTCAGGGTCGGAGTCCGTGAACACATCAAACGCACTAGTGACTATAATGCCCGTCGCTGTTCAGAAATACCAAAATATGCGCTCACTGTTTTGGTCTTGGCACTCGGTGTTTTGGTCGTGCAATTTTGGACTTTTGGGTCCGAAGTGCATATTTCGCCTCACGTTCGAGCAGCGATAGGAAGTGGAAGAGAGACTCACGTGATCGTGTGTAGAGCAGCGGTCTGCGTCGTGCATCGAAGACTTTCCTGGCGGCATCGGAGCTGCACTGTCGCGGTCCTCGATGACGAGGTCAATCGGCATCTTGCCCTTCAGACAACTGATGTATCGGTGACAAAAGTTGTCGCATAGCTCGTGTACCTGCATGCACATAACGATATCAGTGATACGTGGTCATACCTGTTTACGTCTGCTTAATCACTGTACATAGGTCTGCACGGCATGTCAACTCAGTCTTCCGTCCCTGCGGGGTATAGGTAAATCGAGTATATCGGCCAGAGATTATGTCAGTACGGTGTAAACTATTAACTAAACGGAAGCAATTAATGGACATCATGCAGGCGCATGTGATGTGACTGCTGTTATTGTTGCTGTTATCCTTGCCGGATGCAACGAGGCTTGAGCAGCAGCAGCAGCAACTGTATCCGTTGGTTACGCAAGCGGCAAGTTCGCGGAACAACATCAGAGAAGACAGCAAGTTGCAAGCACATCTGAATGATCTAACAGTAGAAAGCGGCCGGTCACTGATACCAATATGCTATAGCGTCAGTTCTCGCTACCGAGAAAAGAAACGTTTCGGCGTCTTAAAACAAGACGTAGCAGTAGCACAACTTTTTGAAAACAGCGATGAATGATTATGTTTGTTTATAACATGTTAGTCTCATATTTCAACATTTTATTGTTAAAAATCATCACGTGAGTAAGTGAGTAAAAATGAAGCTAGAAAGGCGCAAATTTAACAATGCACCGCGGTCTCAACACCGAAACAAAAATGTCGTTAGCTGCCGCTTCAACTATTCAATGCATGCGCGTGAAATGCTTTCGTCCTATCGCCGCCACAATGACCAACTCTTGCCTAACTCACGAATCACAGAAAGACACCATGCAGACTTCTCCCCACAACTAGCATTAGTATAGCAGCTGTCGCCAAGCGCTCTTCACTCCATCCCGTTACGGTTCCGTAACAACTCAAACTGCAAGTCATGCGGCGGCACTGAAATAAACACTGAGATTGCCTATATATACAACTGACCAGAGTGGAGTGGACCGACCAATTGACGTCCATACAGCATTAGCGTTAGCTACAGCCACGAGCGTGTTGCGTAACTCCAGCATCCGACTATTAACGGATGAACGCTAACAGATGCATGGAAAATTGAAGCCTTCCCTATACACTCTTGTCCGCTATTTCACACGACTCCCATGCGCACTGCTGGTATTTTTGACGAAATAAGGCTACAACATTAAACGCATGCAAATACACGCCCACGCCTCAAATACCAAATACTTATGTCTGAGAGTGAAAGGTAGACCTAAATCAAATTCGTATATAAAGCACACGGATGGGAAAGTGTTATCATACCTTCTCGAGTTCGAGCAGATGAAATCGCAGCACTTGGATCGCTTGAATCATCTGACACACGGCAACAGAACCACAGTGCACACGACGCTGTAGAATACACTGGAATAATATGTCGGCCCATTACCAACATATTGTACGGCCGTCCGCCTAGAACTGCGCAACCTAACCCAACCCTGACATTTAACATGTTGAACTAAAATGTGGCGCGCTGATTACTATGGAGAGCGTTTACACCAATTTTGCCTTTAACATTTTGACTTATATAGAAGCCTGAACGAGACAGAGCTGACGGACAGACGCGCGCACAGACGGGCAAGACATGCACGTAATGCGGCCTATTAAGACGGTCGCACAGTAAAGTTATTAGACACAATAAAGCGATGGCCGATAAATCATCGTGCGTCAAGTCTATACAAGGTGTATAGATGACAACCGGCGAGGCACAGGCAGGTTCAGAGACAGAAGCTTTCTTGGCCCGGGCACGAGTGACAGTCACTCGTCACTCGTCAGTCGAGCGATATTCCACGAGACAAATGGCAATTAGCTGCGCACGTAATGTATGTAGTAATTGACTCATTAACCGAGTGCATTTGCTGAGCGATGACGTCACATCGGATCACGTGACAGTGACGACACCGATGACGTAGAGTCAGGTGCATTCATGGGCTTGCACAAATACATCAGTCAGACTGAGAGTAACTGAGAGTGACTTGCTGTCATCTGATTACATTACATTTCAACAAATGGCAGACAAACACGTTAATGCTGCCAACGGCGACAGTATAATAACAAAAACCGACAAACTGCGTACACTAACTATCATTTTGACAAGATATGCACTCGTGTAGGCAGACAGAGCGCGCTTCTGAATAGTCTACAGTAGCTCATCGGCGACGCAGTGGCATAGGCTTATAATAAGTTAATGAACGTCGACCTAGTAATAAGTATTGATAAGTCATCGATTTTGGGTATTCCAACTGAGAGCCCAGCATGTATGCGATGTATAGACTATGGTATAGTACGTGTCGGCATTAGACTTTGTATTGCGACAAGCGCGAGAGCTCAAGTGCTTGCCGTCAACCAGAACAATTAAAGATGCTCTTGAAACTCTCGCGCCTCGAAAACGAACTTGGAACCTAAAGCTTGTCAGTCAACAGCGTCTCATACGTCTATAAGGCTCAGACTCCATTAGCTTCGATTTGTAGTAAATGTATTGTTATAACAAGCCGTATAACAAGCTGTAAATTGTACAACAAATCGAAGTAACTGGAGTTTGGATTAGGAAAATATTTTCCTGTGAACTTGAAGTACGCCATGTGGATCACCAAGCCAAAATTATAGACGAAGTGACGGTGTAAACTATAGAGGGTGATCAAGATTAGACCTGAGGTTTACATTCACGTTTCAATTGCAGTGTAAAACAAAATGCATCACTTCTGAAAAAATCATATCAAATTTGCTTTTTGCAGTCACGGCAGTGGGGGGTAACACATAGGCCACTATGCATGTCCTGATAAATACCAGTCGATTGATACACTAAAGGTCGACTGCCCCGTTATATATAACGCTTGTCCCTTAGTGATCTATGGTGACAGCACGCCCGCATGCAGTCTGGGAGGTCGCAATACAAACGCTGTGGTGGATCCACATAAAAACACACCTTCGTGATCTTCGCGATCTTTGTAATAACAAAACCGTTATTTCGCTAGATAAAATCGTTTTTTACCTTTATGCAGTAAAAGATATCATATGACTTTTCTGCAACAGACGAAGCCAAAATGCACGATGCTTATCTGATGAAAACATGACAACCGTCCTATCCTTCTTAGTTAGCATTCAATCATGTGCATCGGCGTGATATTATTAAACGCGCGTTCACCACGTTTTTTTGACTCGTGTGGATTTTTGTGCCGGTAACTGATATTGTGGTCAAAACTCAGCACTTGCGACAGGTGCAGTGTATACGAAAATACAATATAATGACTCGGAGTTTACATTTGTGAGTGTATATTTGACATTTCTGATATTTTATGCGGCCGCCGATATAGGCCGCGTTATGAGTCTTGCTCGTCCGCATGTCCGTCCGTCTACCCCATACACTGGCAACTTGAAAACTAAAAACTGCATAGAAAACCCAAAATTGGCGTAAATGTTGCCCATAGCAGAAATATTCCAGTAATCAATGGGCCAATTTTCAGTTCAAGACATCAAAGTTCAGAGTTTATAGTTTATATGGTTATGGTTAGCGGTTAGGGTTGCGCACAAACCGACGGCCGCACTGCGTGGGCCGACATATTGTTTTTATAGTTGCCGTTGTTCTCCTATTTGAGATGGTGAATACGGATTTTCAACGTAGCACGTGTAGGGTACATAAGAGAGCGACTGCGAATGATTCAAATACCTTTGATCATTCATTGGACTTTATTCTGCAGGTATAGCCTACAGAGCGTTGCTGTTTTTCTGAATACACAGTTCTTCATTATTGGCAACATATTTCAACAATGCAACTATCGCAGATCGCGAATCGTCGTCGTACTCATACTGCAGCGCGGAGTAATTATTGAAAAGACTGATAACTGAAAGACCTTCCACTCCCTGTGTGGCCGCGTTTATTATGCGACCGTCCTAATAGGCCGCATTAGAGATCTTGCCCGCACGTCCGTCTGTCCCGCACGTAGAAATATCAAAACTGGCGGGCACATTTAACATGACAAAAGTAAACTTACCGGTGTGCCATTTTGCAATTCAAAAAGTTAAGCTAAAGGTTAGTTGTGGGCTATAGTTTGTCGCATAATATGTCAGCACTGCGGGTCGATATATTTTTTCGAAGTTTACTTAATAAACTCATATCCTAACTGTGTGCTGCTATATAACTTTTGCTCAAGAACGGAATATTATGAAAAGTACAGAATTCGATGCATAAGATTCCCACAGCATGCATCAATCTCAGTCATTTTTGAATCAAGAGGTCAAATAGATCACAAGGCTTTAGGAAAAATTGAACTATAGAAATCAAAGTATCTGGTCAAATATGCACAATTTTTACATGATTATGCACACTGCGGCAACTAACACATGGGAAGTAGTTTATTTTGCCGACGCATGCACGCAGCTGTGCTCTCCCGACATCGGAAATTGACAATGTCCGAGTCACGCGAATGCAGTGCTGAGAATGAAGCAGTATAGGCCTATTCCTAGCACAATACGTGCTTAGAGACGTGTGGCATTAAGCACATCAGTAACAACATGCAAAACACCAAATAAAAGGGTGGTAGATCATATTTACTCATGGGAGGAATATTCGCACTATTGCGCTGTGGCTATCCTACACAAGAAAATGCACAAAGCTTACCAAGCTGTCGAGTTCGTGATTGGCGGAGAAGAACGGCTTCTCTGCTTTAGCCTAAAAAACACAAACGCACATACTGCGCACCTTATTGTCAAACTGCATATGCATTCGTTGACGTTGGTTATGTGTTGCGTACTAACAATTAAGGACCAAAATAATTTGGTAAAAAACGAAATCAATGATCGACGCTGCCATCTGGTGAATCATAAATCATCTTTCTTTCGTAAGTCGAAAGCAACTGCATGTTGCTGGGTCAGGGACCCCCATCTAACGCAATGTGTTACTGGACTTCACAAATGTAGCTGGCAAATGGCAATGGCAGTAAAAAATTCGTCCACATCGTTAACCAAGGTCTGGTGGAATTCGCTAGATTAGATCCCCAGCCTACCCCATGTATCGTGCTAACAAATTCTGTAAAAACGCACGGATGCGAACGAACGGACAGACGGATGTCACAACACGAAAACATAACGCGTCCGCCATATATCTATCGCCGGCGGAAGCACAAAAGTACTTACAAACAGTTCGCACGAATTAATATATAAGCCGCTTTACGCAAAAAGATCAGTTAATTAGTAGGCCATTATATTTCGTAGAATGCACTTGCGCTAGCAGCTGGCAAAGTAGCAGTCTAGCGGAGTTTTTTGTCAGTTAGCAACAGTCATAAAAGATAAAACGTCACAATGCGCAGCGCATTTGCTTATCGCAGTCAAAAATCTACGCAAAACAGACGTCTGCTGCAGCACATAATGTGTGGTGCTCGTCATTGGTCGTTCATGCGCCTTCCCGCGCCGTGCGTCCGTTGTGCCCATATGGTTTGATCTCGGCCACTGACCCTTTGTTAGACGCTCAACCCGGCGGTTGTTTTCATCATCGTAAGTCTAGGATTGAAGTGAGCTACGCGTCGTGCGTTGTATGTTCATTTAGGTCGTCGTCACACAAACGCAGCTTCATATCCATCGCGTCACGCGTCGTCGACCAACCCGCAGCCCCGACCGGCTGACTGGCTATAGTTTGCTCGCATTCACAGCGACCGAGCGACCGGCTTTATGACTGCATGACACAGGCACCTGTGCTCGGCGCGCCAAATAAACGGGAGAGGAGGAGGGCGACAAAAAACTTGTGCATGGGGGCGACACCATGACCAAAAGCGTTTGATTACTGAAGATTTTTTGCATCTTGGCGTCCTAATGCAAGTCGCCAAACCGAAGAGTACCAAATACAAATACGACGTTGTGCAAGTAAGTAACAACAACCGCACAGTTTTAGCCTCAAAGTGCGTCAAAAATTGTTCTAAGATCAGCTCGATGCATCGCTAAAAGATCTTTGGTACATGTTGTCACTTGTATAATGAGACACTTGTATTTTATTTCACTTGGCTGGGGAACTTACAGAGCAATTCACAGACTCGGTAGCTGGATAGTGGGGTGAACAAAAAAGAAAAGATGGAGAAAGGACAGAGAAAGAAAGAGAGGAAGTGGAAAAAAGAGAAAATAAGAAAATAAAGCAAGGTGGCCCCCACATTGATGTCTGCATGAAGTCAGCGCCGACGTGCAAAGGAGAGGGTATATGGGGCAAGGGACAGGGGTGGAAACGCTCAGCGCCGCTGTTTTTATCATCGACGCCTTTTGTCATGAAACGAAAACACCCATCGACGACTGAGCGCCGGTCTAGTGAGCATATTACGACGATACAGCGTCACGCACAGGCAGACTATATACATGGCGCATGTAATACATTACAGCACTGCTCCTCTTCGATCCACGAGTTAATTCGACGTCAGAAGTCGCTCACTGTATATGACATACACCATGCGTAACCGTTCTGATGGCAATGTGCTTCTTAATTACGATTATACCACACTTGAGGGCTACCGCTATATGCTAAATTCAATAAATCGTGCGTTACGGTCGCACCGTTGGGTCACTAATCTCCGTTTTGCGTACACCCTGGAAGAATTGTTATACGATGAGAAGCCTCCAAAGCCGTGACACAGTGCGAAAGATTGAAAAATCTCAGAGCAACTGCCATCAACAGGATACAAAGACGAGATAACAACGTTAGTTAAATATTGTTAAAAACTGCGCATTCACTGTGAGTCGTGCGTGACAAATACGTTGGCTGCCTATGTAAGCCCAATGCTGACCTATGAATCCCGTACGAGACAGAGAGACAGACGGACAGACGGACGAGCAGCAACCGTATTCAGCCTATTAGAACGGCTGCACAAAAATTCAAAAAAGTACGAATGTATTGCTATATATGAAAAAATAAATCGAATAGACGAACCGACCTGGTTGGCGAAGACTCGGATGTCTTCGTTGAATGATTCGGACGAGCAAACGTCGCCGCCGGCAATACCTGGCTCACGCGGCGTGCACGTCGCCAGCTCACATTTCTCGAATATCAACGCCAGTAACGGGAACAACGGGTGACTACAAGCAAATAATTACACACAGACACCGAATTACAACGTTTTCCTTCCAACATACAATCATCGCGACACAAATCTCATGCATTCGGTTCACTGTTGTCGTTTGCAACAATCGCGCTCAGTTCATTATTATTTTTTGAAGTTATAAATCGAAGAATGCAAGCAAACCTTAGCAAGCAGATGTTATTTCTGCAGTTCCACAAAACATGTAAAATAAAACCACAGAATAAGTGTGTTAAGCTGTCTAAAGTGGCATAAGTTCGCAGATTTCCACCACAGACGAAGACTGCTTACGATATATCGATTCAGCGTTACCGCTAACGTTTCGTGCGTCTGTGGCGACTGTCAATAATCGCCAAAAATAGAAGTATTTTCCATTTAAATAAAACTTTATTGAACTCACTTACTCATCGTACTCCAGACAGTGGTGTAACATACACACAATGCATACACATCAGGATCGCGCAAGCGTTAATATCGATATGCTTCAGTTGAATTATTGTGTCCACACATTCCACGTTGCCCCATGCACTGCCGGGTTAAGTTGCACAGTGCACTCAGCGGCGCCATGCAAAGCAAGTGATCATTCGTTCAGTCATTCATTTATCAGAACGAGTACGCTACAGTCGCATATATCACGATCAGGGACGGACGGCATCGCACGTCAAAATGATCGTCTTTTTGCTTCCTCGTAATTCATACTGCAAAAGTCCTATACATCAACGCCCGCTTGAAGCAATTGTGCAGTCTTTCATCACGCTTGGGCACTCGCCGCTTTCTTCTGACGCGCAATTGACGAGTCATGAACAGTGCCGTGTAGTGCATCAGCGTACTGAACCGAGAAAAAACATATCAGACGAACTATACGACGTCGTTATTCTTACAGAAGACCGGTGTATACTGTCATCAGCAGTAGTAAATTTATTTTCAGATGTTAATGAGTTTTCATCTAGTTGGACCAATTTCTGTAATGTCTGGACGGTATTACTGCTAGATGTTCTGTGCTTCTCAGTAAGTCGCATCTTCTTAAAACACAATACGACTCCAGTTAGTTGTCTAACTAGACGTTCAAGGTGGAAATACAGTAAAATGAGAACAAAGGCACTTTTCTCTGCAAATTCTATGCGACATATCGACTACGCAGAATATAACACAGCAGCAGCAGCTATTTTTAACGTTTTAGACATTATAAAGCATATAAACACAGTCGCAAACATGACGAAAGAAGGCTGCAGAGTCTGTTGGATATAGTCGGCGTTGCTTGCTATCGTCTGTCGACAGCGTCTGGCTATATGTAGACACTCGACCAATGCCATGCATGCTGGTCCAGCACTCGGCGCCTCGCAGCATTGCAGTTCCAAGACGGCGCAAGGCAAGCAGTGATCATAAAACTGTCTCCACGAGCAGGGCACATGCACGCCAACCGTCGACCGACCGACCGGCCGGGCACTGTCGGTCGTGAACCCGGCCGCCGCCACACTTCCACTGCTGCCGTCCTGCGAGGACCACGAGCCTCTATTCCCCTTAAACCATTGGAACAAGTTCCCTGTCCCTCCTTTCTCCCTCTGTCTCCCCTCTTTCTCCTCCCGCTCCTTTCCCTCTCCTTATTTTTTGCCCATTTTCCGTTTTTTTTCGGGAAGAGGGAGGGCTTTTCGCTGAATTTAGCTACAGGATGGCTGGAAAACTAGCCTATAAACGCTCCTTCAGTTGGGTCTGGGTCCCCACTCCCCAGATGCCGTCCCTTTTGAACATTTTACAATCTATAGGGTCAGAACTTAAAACGCATTTCATAGCAAGATGGAGACAAGTTGATACAATCATAAGTCGTAAATCATAAAAACTTTCCACCTCCTCGAAAGGCTGAAAAATCTATACCCCCTTACTTTATACGATGGAACATTTGTTCCGCGACGTTTATGCGGTGTAAACGCCCCTGTAGGTCCGGAATCCCGCCGCATGGAAACAATCTTCTCGGCGCCATCGCGTGACGCGCTTCGCCGCAAAAAAAATCGGTGCCGTGTGCGCGGGCTGAACAGAGCATGGTTGTAGTACAGCGCCCGCTAGGCACGGGCACTCGGGGAGCAGCATGTAGGCGCACCTGGCAGCCGACTATTTATCATTCGCCGGCCGTCTAGCGCCACATCCGAGTCCTGTCAAACTGTCCCGGAAATTTTTCCGGGCGGAAACAAGCGTGCTAGAGATTAATATTGATGAGAGTTGCTGGCTGGCTGGCTGGTTGCAGTGTGTGATTAGTAACGTCATCTTTGACGAGCGCCGTACACCGTACGGTACGTTTGATTATCATAACGACGACGTTTGCAAACAATGTTCTCCTGCTCCTACGGGCTTTTGTCCGCACGCACGCACGCTTTCCTGCATCCACGGTTATATTTATAGACGTGATAGACGGCGTGGCTGAAAACGCCGTGCATCATCGCAGCTTGCACGTACTATTGCAGTTCATTCAGTGTATAAAATACCAGCAAATTCTACATTATCTTGACACAACCGCGCGGTATTACGTGCATGGTGAACGCAAACGTAATCTCTGTATTACATAATATTTAGATTTTTATACAGTCGAACGTAAACAACGTTGTCAAATCAACGTAACCCATCGCCATGCAGACACCACGCAGGTTTCCGATAGTCCGCTATATACCCGGTACATGTACACCGTTTGTCGTAGTTAGCCTACCTGTAATGTTTCGTACGTTCATGCGGTTGATATTGCAGAATGGCGATATTAGAACGCTAACGTAAATAATAGGCCTATTAATTTATCAACAGCTTAAGGCTATTGTGTGGCCGTCCTAAGGGGCCGCCATTATTGGCCTTGCCTGTTTTCCCGTCTGCTGTAACTCGAAAACCAATAGCATAGAGAAGCGAAAATTGGTGTAAACGTTCCCCAGAGCAGGTGCAATCGACGTGCCAATTTTGAGCTCAAAGGTCGAAAGGTCAGGGGTACGGCCGCATAATATGTCTGCACTGAGCCGACAGTTTTTAGTGAATTACGCGAAGACTATACCTGTAGATGGCGTCTTTGTCGCGTTTGAGCAGACTGTCGACGGCAGCTACGGCAGCGGACGACGACGAGTTCATAGCGGCGGCGGCCGCAGCAGCAGCAGCAGCAGCACCAGCCGTGTATCCACCAGCACCGGCGCCAGTACCAGCGCTACCGGCGGCCGGGTACGGGCTGGCCAGCGACGCCGTGGATGGGTGCGGACTGTAAGTAGGTGATCGCGGCAGAGCGGCTGACGGCTGCAACGGCAGGCTGCTGGCCACTCGGCCGCCGCCGCCGTGATGACCGCCCGGGGTCAACGCCGGGTCATACACTGGACTGGACATGCCGTCGATAGGCGGCGCCACCGGCGCGTAGTGACCACTCATCTCTGTGTCGTACTATAACATACACACAAACTCCGACTCGTGCAATTTATCACAGTTTCTCCATGTACGTTATCATGCGACTGAAACTGCGCGCCAGTCTAAAAATGAATCAACTAGATGGCAATATGATAGTAGATAATATAGCTTGAGTTTTGTCTCTTTTACGGATTTTTCTAGCTGGAAAAAATATAAAAATGGGGATACATAACAAATCTATATTACACTAAGCCTATTTATACAGTAGGCCTATAGTGCCCACTGTCCTCGTCGTAACGCAGCTTATGTTATTTTGAACACTTCTGTTACGGTACTTACTCAGACTACTTACTCATATAGCTCCGTATTAAGACTATATTTTACACATTAAATTAAAATTATTTTACATGCTGTGGTATTGATGGTTTGAACGATTTTGTAGTAACTTACATACAAAATTTTACTGCTTACGTTAATTTCATGCCCTAATCGTACAGCATGAGATTTTATATGAAAGAAATTCAGTTGAATCCCTGCACAGGCCTATACTGCTTCGCGCGTTACCATGTAAGTGTCTACAGAGTTGTGAGAAATAGATGACTATAATTATGCATGCGTTAGGGCTACTTACTCGTGGTGTGGACATTGTCAGTGGACAAACAGTGGCAGTGGCAAACTGAACATGCACGGCCGAACTGCAGGCCAGAAGTCGTCTATAACTCCACTTGACAGACCGCTGCTGTTCAGATGCAGACGTCAAGCTCAAGCATACACGCGAGACGGATTATGTCTAAGTATAACAGTAATTCTCAGCTCTAGATGCGACTCGCTATAATCCACGGATTCGCAACCGGAACCGGAAGTCGACGAGACAAGCGGAACGGAAACAGAGCGAGAGATTCGTGCACGCGAGAACGACGACCACAAACTCAGTGCAACAACGAGGTTCGCGACGAAACCTGTAGAACCTTCCTAGGAGGTCGTAACCGGCAGGGTTAGACAGATTATCAGCGGGCAGGAGGCGATGAGCATCAGCTGTCGTATATTATAGTAGACGACGTATACGGTCCGAGTAGTCGATGATTGCCGGTGCGATGTGGTCGGTCGCTGGCTGCACAGACGGACGGACGGACGGACAGGCGATGCAGCAGCGGCGCCAATAGCAGCGAGCGAATGACAAACCGGTGTCGACATACAGAGCGCTATACGGCGCACTGTGCTGTGCTATCGGGCGGGCGGGCGGTTCCACGCTGCAAGCCGCCGACGTCAAGCTGTCAATCACACGACAGACGAATGGTCGTCGACGTCGACCTCGCTGCCTGTGACTGACTGACCGTCGCGCTGTCCGTCTGTCTGTCTCAGCTGTCGCTCGGTGTCAACACGTCACGTGGCCGCTCTGCCGTGCTCCGTCAACGCCACGACGACGATACGGCCTGTCCAGCCATACATCATCCTATCTATCTGTACCACGCTATCACTGCCTGGCGGGCTGTAGGCCTAACCCTATGCTTCAGACATTAGCTCGTATACTTTCACTGCAGCGCAGACTGGCCGGATGATGACGTCCAAATTAAGCGCAGAGCGCAGTGCAGCAACGTAGCATTAATGAGCAATCGTTTACAAAGTTAGATGTTTTTTTTTTTAAATTTTATAAAGTCATGTCAGAAAGTACTGCTGTTTGAAAATTATTAATTGGTATTTCTTGAATTTCTAGTGCTTTGTGTGCGTTTGTCACATTTATTAAAACATACGGTTTACTGTCGTGTTCCAGTTCCACTCAGTCGACTATTCCTAGAAATGCGTTATTTTAGGCAGCATGAAACATCTCTATGACGATGATGATGAATGATGATGACGAATTGTGTCATTATCTAAACGTCGTCGTCAATTCTATACTGCGCCTACCGGAAATATAAAAATAATTATTTATAATTTCAGAACGTTTAAGGGCCTGTAGTACAGGTGCCTATGGGATAAGATGTGCAGTGGACTCAAGTCGTCGATTGGTATTTGCATGACGATATACTAAGCATGCTATTCACAGCGACCAGATTCGCTCGTCAATGAGATGCTGCTAGCGCGAGTCAAGAGGGAGTCATAATATTAAGTTGAGCAGAAGCTGATTTAAGGCCTATGTGCTCTGACCGCTGCTTCAGTGGGCCTGCAGTCTGGATTGCAGCACGGCGATGACTGCTGCTGCACTATAAGATGCTGCTGCTAATGATGATGAGGGTGAATGACTTAAATTATCTCTTGTCAGAAGTCTCGACGTTTATTTTTGTTCGCCTCGATGTGTCACTGAAACGTTGCTGAACTTCTCACAAAAGCTAGGCCTATATGCCTACTTTTTAGTTTAAAGAAACTTATACTTTTTACGCGCGAAAGCAGCTACTTTCAGCGCGTCTTAGCCATCGCAATTCTGTCCGTCTGTCTGTCCGTCCGTCTGTCTGTCACACGGGTGGATCAGTCAAAAACGGTGCAAGATAAAATCACCAAATCTTCACCTCGGCTGCCTGGAAGACTCTAGTTTTAGGAACCGTAAAGCTTTTTCATAAATTCAAAAGGGGTCACTCCGAACGAGGCCGCTAAATGAGAGCGGGTGGGCAAAATTTGCGATTTTTGGCCAATAAGTCGCTGTATCTCAGTAACGGTGCGAGATAGAGCTTAGGTTACTATTAATCACTAATAGGAAGTCGTACACTGGCTATAGATTGGCGCCGAATTCAATGACCTTGAATGACCTTGAACGACAAAATCGGGGGTTTTATGGATTTTTTGGCGATTTGGGGCTGCAACACAAGTCTATATAATTCACAAGGTTGCGCCACGGAACTATCGTTATGCAATCCAGATAAAGAATTTGGTATATGTATATTAACTTAGCGTGAACACCCCAATTTTCAGCTGCTAAACTAATGAACCGGAACTGCTATAGGCTTTCGCGAGTCTCGTGAGCATTAGCTCAAATTTCTTGTTTACTCACTCATTTACTCACTTAAAACGATGCTTCGCTTGTCAACATTATTCGACATTTAATAGCTGCAAACACGTTAACATGTACGTTCGTGGCTATTTGAAAGCAAACAGCCATTAAGCTAAGCGCGTAGTGCGATAGGCCTAGCTGCTGCAACTGACGTGCGAGACTGTCCATGACTGAAACTACAGCAATAAGAACGCAGCGTTACGCCTGCAGCTCTATGGGCGGATGGCCGCAAAATATGTCGGCACCGGCCCGATATAAAAGTTACAGTTTCGTTTCGGTCTTATCGCACAATACATGCGCCAAGTTATCGACGTTTTCTGTAAATTTAATGCTTTCCTGACATTCTCCAGGATGGAACTGGCAGAACTGCCGGCAGTCAGTGAAATCAAACACGATCACCGACGAGAGAAGAAGCGTTACCGATAGGTAGTAGAATGTTGCAAAACAGAGGCGCCTCCTGGCGTATAGAAAATAATCACACGCACGCGCATTCAGTCAGATGACATAAAATTTAAAGCTGACGTCATAACTAATTCTTTTCCCCTTTTTAAGGCAGAGAATAGGCTAACACTGGACAAAAAATGTCACTCAGAGTTCACGTGTCTGTCCGACATTGTCTGTATGGACAAAACAGTGACCCCAAATTATGCGCTGTGTTTAGGCCTAAACGAATCAGACGAGAGGGTCGACTAGCTGGACTGAAAATAGGCCTGCAGGATCAGGAAAATGACGGACCAAGTGCCAACTGCAACTTTCTGCAAGCGTTGATTCTATAAGAGCGCCTAGTTTTTAACGTTGCAGTAGGGCCTACCACTACCAGGTAGACCTACATGTAGGCTATGATCTCGCAAGAGTCCAAGTCCAACGAAAGCAGGCTTCGAAACATCAATCGTTTCTAGCCTAGAAGAGGGGCGACGGCACAGCGAGTTGGTCGTTATTTCGGACAACGAAGCAACTAGAGACCCGCGTAGAGTCAGTTCGGTCATCGCGCATAGATCGGTGTCCGGACATTCTTTCCCCCGGTCATAACTCCCCCTTTTACAGTGCGGGTGGCTAATACACTGTGTCCCAAAAAACATCCCCGACATTTTCGATTGTAACGTGAAGAAGGATTATCGGATTTTAATAATTTTTGGTACGAATATTCCTGAGACAACTTGTCGTCAAGTGACAATTTAATTTCCCATCTAGCTCAACATCTGTTTCTACACTACC
>Ga0056128_1000195_pt1 | contig 44854 bp, 32 predicted proteins | sample WorMetLIZISLAND2_FD_71113 | JGI IMG/M metagenome (GOLD analysis project Ga0056128, IMG submission 71113) | Marine gutless worms symbiont microbial communities from Max Planck institute for Marine Microbiology, Germany - Olavius geniculatus... ... | reverse complement strand
TTAAAATTTGGTGACGATCGGTTCAGGGGTTTTTGGTTGGCTGAGGGTCAAAGTTTGCATTTTCCCATATACTTTGAAGGTCGTCCTTACAACACTCACACTACCGTGTGAGTGTGATATCTTCGATTTTTATGTCAGCTAATACGATAGTTCATGTTTTTTTTTCTGCATTTGTTTTATTTTTCTCGTTTCAGTTTCTCCTGTCATTCAGTTTAGATCAGTGCGAACTAAACGAAATATATAATTCGTTTTTTCTCTAAATGGATCATACCCGGAAATTGAGTAGATTGTAAACAAGTCAGTGGCTGTAAACATTATTTTCATGAATTTATTATTAAATTAGTGCGATGGCCGAGTATGAGTCATTATTGTGCTCGAAAGGCGAAGCATTTGTGTACAGAATTCCCGCACGAGTGTCAAACAGAGGATACCGGTACGCGGAATTACACTGATATCTACGCAAAATAAACAAACGAATATCTCGAGATGAAGACGTGCGACCTGTTTAATGCAAGGTGTTATCTGCTGTGAATTTTCACGAAAGCTGGCATGGAATGGTTATCTGCCGTGAAAATTTACAGAAAATAAATATTATTATCTGCTGCAATTTTGTACAGTACTATCAAGTTATGCAGGCAATAATAGCAAATTAGCAACTGCTGTAGCCTGTAGTGTGAGTTTATGTAACTGATCACATCACTGGTAAGTGGCCATGAGTTTTTAGCTAATGTCTCAAAGCGTGATCGTGATCTTATATTTCTAAAATGTAGACCTATTAACTGTACGCAATGAGTCTGTTTATATTTTTGCCCCACATTGACCGATTTGCAAAATTTTTTCACTGCCAGACTTGCGCTCGCGGCAGACAATTTGCAACAAAACAAAACAGCATTAAGATTCCCACCTGGTTTGAACTAACTAACAGACAGACAAACAGACGCATCAGCATAGCTGTAACATGTCAATAATTAATTGTGTGCTTAATCGTTTATTTCCTTAGTTTTAATGTATGTGTTTCAATACATAAATTTTCATGACATATAGCCAAAAAGCGAAAAGATGCTTCCATGAAAATTCACAGAAAATAAGTAGTTGATCATCGCTATCTGTCATGAATTTTCACAGCAGATATAATCTTTGCTGTCTAATAGCACAGTTTTCACGTTTTATTTAGTTAGAGGGCGAGTTGGATGCTTCAAGATTTTAATATTGCCGCGTCAAAGCACTGAAGAAGTAAAATGGTTTTAAAAACAATTTAGCATACTTTTTCCGGAATGCAAGTCATGTTTGATCAAGTTGAAGAATCCTGAGATGGGCGGAGTTGGCGTGCCGACAGTTCATTGGTTGGTGGAGTGATAAATGTCAAAAGATTCACATTTTTCCTTCACTACTGTCAGTCGAGTAGCATGCCTCATTGTATATATAACATGGTTGTTGGTGAAATATGATGATAATGATACTGACACTGATAACTGATGTTTTTGATATGATATGTTTGTGTCAGAGCTGCTGATTGGAAGTTAGATGAACCTGATTGGACAGGTCGTCTTAAAGCTGTGTCAAAGGGCTCTGAAGTTGTACTCAAGTTAGAAGACGCCAACACAGGTCCACAGACTGCTTATGTTTAAGTTATTTTAGCAATACGTGTTTAGCAGATGTTGTCAAAGATCTTGTGAATAGCTAACACAGATCGGTTCATGTTTGTTTATAACATTTATTAGTTAACGAAAATGTACAACTGATATCTTTTGTTTTGCTTTCTGCATTTGCCATCTGCTGGAGTCATTTGCAGCACATTTGCAGTGGACAACAGAGCAGGGGAAGACAGTGATCGGTGAGTGACTGGTGGATTGACGTTTTTAAGTACAACATGGAGGACTTGCAGCTTGACTTGGTGGACATGGAGAATAGAGCTGAGTGGAGATGGAGAATCATGTGGCTAACCCCTCACTCGAGGGATCCGTAGCCTGAAGGAGAGAAAGGGGGAGTCATTTGCAGCACTACGGTTACATTTGCCGAGATGGTTATGTTTTAGGGTCTGTCCATTTGTGTGCAAGGCAGCTGCAAAGGTCATGAATGGACTATGATGAAATTTTTGAAGGGGGTTGAGCTTGGCCCAAGAAGGAAGTGGTATTGGGTAGGTGATGCCAGAGGCACAATGTCTGTGTTTGTTTGACTTACCCATTTTCCAGTATGTTGTTTTTGCAATATCTGTAGATTGATTTGTCAGTACTAAGTAGTACTAAGTACTAAGATCCCACCTTTGGCTACAACAACATTGAAAGCCCGTCGGCAAAGGTGGAAGTGTGGATCGGTGAATTGATGTAATCACATTGGCACTGTGCGTTTATCAGTAGTGTTGTTGTTGTGTATGTGACTTCAGGTGAATTGTTTGCTCAGTGTCCATTGGATGGTTATCCGTGTGCTGCAATGGAACAAGTTCTGGACTCCAGTAGATATTTTGTCATCAGAATACAAGATGAACATGGTAAGTAGTAGTAGTAGTTTTAAGAGCAGCAGTGGCATTTTTAGAACATTACTTCTGGATCTTAATAGATATTTTGTTATTAGAAAATGTATTTTGATTCAGAGTATAAGCTGAAGTTGCTCAGTGCTGGCTTTGACATTGTTATAGTAGTGGTGGTGTTAGTTGTGGTAACGGCAGTATTCGTAGGGCACTTAGTAGTAACAGCAGCAGCAGCCAGTCAATTAGCTGTAGTAGTTCTGAAGTAGCGGCAGTGCCTGTGGTATACTTCAAGTTGTTTAACATATTTCTGATAATTTAGATATATCAGTTTCTTGGTATTTTTATGTCAGCATCATAAGCCGGAATGTCACGCACTTGGTCAGAGGTGCAAGATGTTTTAACGGCTCAGTAGTTCACCTTAGCTTCAAATCTGTCATCAGTCAGATTATGATGCCACCTATTAGTGGCACAAGCAGTGATGGTCAGAAATGTCTGTTTAAATTTACTGCAAGTCTCTAAACTCTATTTATCAATCATGTTGGTATTTCCATTGTTTGCTAGCATTGATTACTAGTATTTAGTGTAACTTTTTTCGTATCAGTTTGGCCAAATACATGTACAGTCAAATCAAATATGCGTGGAATGTTTGGTACAGGCTTAATTTTGAATGTCACAGAGTCTTAGTGAATGTATTATGGCTGCTGTTCATAACATTGCTGGTTGCTGACAGGTCGTTGTGCTTTTATTGGAGTCGGGTTCAGAGATCGTTCTGATTCATTTGATTTACTCGTCTCTATTCAGGACCACTTCATGTATGATCTGTACACTTTGTCCTTTATCTAATGTTGGCAGTTCACTTAGCATATCTGAGTGTTTTTCATCATTCGTTAGTATAGAAGTTGAAGAATGAGAAACCATATTCTTGGCCATATCTTCACCAAAAGGCCTGTTAACCAAATAAAAAAAATACGGGCACACTCTAAATGGGATTTGCACTGTTGGAACTGTTGGAACAGATCTTTTACATGTCATAATGTTGTTCCTGTTGTTTAACCAACAGCATTTAAATACTGGAAAACATTTAAGAAACTAATGAAAATATGTACCATAGTCACAAATGCTATGTATACAGCTTTTTTATCTTTTTCATTTGGTGTAATTTTTGTTGATTTTTTTCATTGCAGGCGAGTAAACCGTGATGCTACTATGACAACAGATGAAGCGTCATATGCTGCTAAGGACACGTCGCTAACAGATGCAGCTTCGAAGCTTGATTTGGCTTTTAAAGAAGGAGAAACAATTAAGATTAACATTACTGTAAGCACCATGTTAAGTCTTGTTAAGTCTCATTATTAGTTATTCAGTTAAGTTAGTATGTAGTATCTTTCATTGACATGGTCAAGTTATGTTATGTCCAATCTTATAGACCTTGTGGATTTTAAGAAATAAAGGCACTGTTGAAACTAGGCTGTTGTGACAGATGTAACCATGGACCATCTATCATTGGGCATTATGCTTGTCCATCTGTCAAACTTGTGGACTCTGCTGAAGTTATTGGATGGAATGAAATACTATCTGGCAGGTACACTAAACTGGCCTAAAGTGACCGGAGCATTTAATCCGTATATTTACTATTACATCAGATCTATAGTCACTGAAGTAAAGTCAACCTGTAGGAATCAATCGATGCCTTATACAATAGTACCATCACTGGCATAGTACAACTTGCCAGTGAAATTACTGTGCAGTTTAATCAACTATTGAAGTAGCCGCTCAAAACCAGATCGGCGCTTGATGGCATAAGTTAGGACATTGGGCTTATGAGTGAGAGGTCATTGATTCGACTTCCGGTCGGGTCGTTATCAAATGGTTATGTGTGACTGGCTGTGGACAGGTAAAACATCTCAGTATAGAACCAACACCAAGGTCAACTCGGCCTTCTATCTCCCTCTTCAGTAGGTAAATCAAGTACTGGTCTGTCTGGCTGGGTTGCCTGTGTCGAATGGCAGTCAACACTGTGTGATCCCATATGGCAGGTGATGCTTCGTAGCTCTGTGATGCGTTTTAGTCAGCCTTTAGTTTTTAACCTTTTGTTAAATATGACAAACCAAGAAGACTACTGCAGAGTCTGGTGCCAAGCCTAGACCTCCATACAATGGTGATAGTGGTAGTAAACATTGTATGGTAGTGGTCATAGTCATAGTGGTAGTCACTGGTAATTAAAGTAGTTGCAGCAGCAGTCCAGCAGTAGTGTTGAATGCTGCAGACCAAGAAGTCCACCACAGAGTCCGGTGGTGCTAAGCCTAGACCTCCGCGCTCACCGGTGAACACTGGCAGTTCTCCATTCCTACCACCTCCGCCCGGATCTACCGGCAGGACACCTGGATCACCATCCCGCAGTGCCGGTGTTCCTTTACCTCCACCACCTGGGTCTTTGTCACGAGCAGCCGCAAGAGCCGCTTCTGACAACAAGTGAGTACTCAACCCAGTCGCTGATTCAGTTGTATTCATCGTGTGATCCACAGATTACTGGCAACAGTTAGCACCTGCTGCATCCGCGTTTTCCTTCTCAATGCGACCAGCACTACAATCTTCACGATCGAAGTCACAACTTCCAACTTCCTGATCATACATCAGTCATCAATGACAAAAACCTTATCATAAGAATGCTCTATACTGACAATTTGTATTAACCTGGCCTATTTTCATATCATTTTATTGAGTCTGAGTCATTTTTTGTTGTTAGCAGCATTTTCAGCAGTTTTTATTAAACTTTGAATGAATGAATGAATGAATGAACAATACAGAATCTAGTACGAAGTTCATTTGATAATGGTCTGCATTCAGTGTTTTTACCTCCGCCAAGGAGGTAATGTTTTTGCCAGACTTTGTTTGTTTGTTTGTTTGTCTGTCTGTCTGTTAGCAAGATAACTCAAAAAGTTATGGATGGATCTTTCTGAAATTTTGAGGGTATGTTGGGCATGGCACAAACTACCAGTGATTAAATTTTGGGGGTGATCCGGAAGGAATCCTGGATTCTGGATCACTTTGAAATTTTCGTTACCATTGCTTTTAATGGGGCATAAGGGAAACCAATGCAAAACCGAAGATGGTGCTGCCACCTAGCGAACAACATTGCCTTGGCGGAGGTGTGCGGGCTTTGACTGCTTTCTAGTTTATGTTTGTTTTTGTTATGAACATTTCTGGTTTTAAGGCATTTTTTTGCCATTTGTGATCTGTGGAACAGCAACACTATGCTATTATTCAGTAGGTGGCAGGACTGTAATTAAACTCCATCTTGATGGAGGTTTGTGCTTTTTCACTGCTATTAGTAACAGCAGCCGTAGTGGTGATGGTAGTGGTTGTTGACTGTGTGTGATGTATTGGTGCATGATTTCAGAACTAATGAGACATCGGAAAGTTTTGGGAAACTCACAGTCGACTCACGGAATTCCCCAGCAGCAGCAGAAGTGAAGGTCGATAATGACTGGGTGAGCTTTGACTGACTGAGAAGCTAAGCCACGCCTTCACTCTGTAATTAACTGTAGCTGTAGTGTTTAAATAGCGTCTGAGATTTCACATCTGTGTCAGTTACAGCTAAATCATTATGCAGCTATTCCAATAGACTACATTGCAGGTTTTGCCCATTCATCTACCCATCACATATGAGTTCTCGACTCGAAAACAGAAATGCATTAAAAAACCAAAATTGTTGTGACCGTTCCCCAGGGCTTGGTTTGAAACGTTAAAGGTCAAGGTTATTGGATCAGAAACCTCCAGAAAATGGCACATAAATGTTTATTTGTGGTTGGCACTATTGCTCGTCAGTCTGTTGACTCATGCACCCACTGGACACTGTGTCTAATCACAGTTATATAGGCTTAGTTTAATCTTGGGTGCCCATGACCTTTGGCAACTAGGTTGGTAGCCACATGCATTCTTTGCTGACATTTTCCTTGTAATTAGTGCACTGTTGGTAGTTAGTTTGTCGCATTGGATAATTTTGTGAGCGTTAGTCACAGATTGTTCCTGCTAGATAGAGTTGCTGATGTTTTTAGAACTTTTGCCTTGCACTCTAGTGGCTAGTCTTACTTGTATTATCGTATGTCGTATTGATGCTAAGACTGAACAGTTGTTTTACAAAATAATTTTACATGTTAAAGTCATTGTTAGCGAATGTTGTGTCTAATCATTGTACCATGTTTCTATTATGTCTTAGTTGTATTGTCGTTATGGCATTATTGTTAGAGTTATTGGCACTGATGCTTTAAGACGGTTTGATGTTGTCTATAGTCTGTGACCATTAGCGCCTCTAATGTTGCAGCAATATCTGTACTGGTATTTGTTAGTTATTACCGCCATCGAGCAGAGAGTTTTGTGACAGGGTCTGCTGCTTGGCTGTTTGTTTGTTTGGATTTTGATAAAATTTTACCATCGGGACTTTCAGAAGAATGAGGATTGATTTTGGTAGCAGTCCAATTCCGGAAGACCCAGGGTTCCTGGATCTGGATAGAACAGGCTCTGTCTTGAACAATAAAATTGGCTGATTTTATCGGCCGACATAATTGTTCAATTTTTGCATGACAGACAACACATTTTTGTTTGCAGATAAAATCGGCTGACTCTTGATTGACATTCCTTTTACTGTCCTGTTGCTGTCAGGATTGTTAGCATGCTCATTGCACACTTAAAGATTACTTTCTCAGACATGCAGGAGGGTTTGACGATGTTCTTTCTAAATCTGACCATTAGCACCTCTGAAGCTATGACACTATATCCTGAAGCTTTACAAATACTTGTGTGCTTTTATTGTCCGTTTGTTTTTTTATATATAATTTTGCATATGCTAGTGCATAATATATCTATTGTTTTGCATTCCTGCAGATTGTTTTCCATTATGATATTGAGTTTTCTTTAATTTATTGCTGTGAATTATTTTTGTTATTTTCTATGTGATTTTTTCTCAACATTCTTCTAGTTTATTATTGTTGTGTAACTGGTTGTGTAACTTACAGAGCGATGGATACCATGTGTTGATGAAAATTTCTGCTTTAGTGATTCCTAGAATTTACCTTCAAACTACTCGGGGGCAAAAATTTGATTTGTAGCATGTGACAGCTACTAACCTCCACGTGGTGTGGTTTATTTTAGTTTTACACAGAACACTTTCGGTGAAAGTTTGAGAGCAAAGTTTGATGAAATTTTTCATCCGATTGGGTGTGGCTTAAATGAATGATAATTAACAGGTTGTTAGCAATACATGATTAGAATCAATTGTGACTGAAAATAATTTTTTGGCCAGAGTTTTGTGCTGTTCAGGTGTTACTAGTTCAGCCACTGATATCGTGCGGAGTACGTGGATTAAAGAATTTAGAAAATAAATTTGGTGCAATTATGACATAACGTAACGGCTTACTTTTTATTGGGCCACTATGTACATGAATTGACTTGTATGATGGTTGCTTGACCCGAGTATATGCCACACAGACATGACATTATTTTTATTTTCATTGCAAAAACGTAACAAAACAACAGCAAACCGATGGCATAAACAACAATGTTAGTGCAAGTCGTCAGGTTGTCTACCCCATCAAAAATTCAAATAAAAGTCCTAGCTGCCATTCAACAAAGCACACTGCATATTATGGTACATATATAAATAGAACATTTGTATCATTTGTACTGGTATGAATGTGTTATTTCACATGTAACGACCTATTCAAGATGCTGAAAATGCTGTGCAAGGTTTACAGATTGCACTAATGTTATGCAATGACATTTTAATTTTACACATATATATACTGCGGGCAGCAGCATAATAAACATTAGGTGTAAATAGCACACAAACAGTGGGCTGAATTAAAGGCAGCAGAAGGCTGTAAAAAGTGTCATAGCCATGCGTCAAGCAATTCATTCTTTCATGCATATGAGCAGGCCCAGAGGATGATCCAGCTGCAGACTCTGCTTCTTCCCAGCAGCTGAAGCATATTTGCTGAACTTTTTCATGTCTTTCAGCATAAAACATAGTTGTTGGCATGGTTTTTGAACTATGAACAGCCAGTGAAGTAGGCCTAAGTGTCTACATTTCGTGCAGTGTTATTGTAGCTAAAGGCACCGCTAAAAGTGCCCTGGCACCTAGCCCGTAGTGCAGAATGGCCCAAGTCGGAGTGAATAACTGGTCAATAAAACGCCATCACTGGAAGAAGTTGCTTGCTCATCGTAATTGGTTGAGACCTAAAATATTTTTGTCTTTCCAGTTGCAGCTTGTGAAAATGTAGGGACGGCGAGAGGAAATTTTTAAAAAATAAATTAAATCAAAGATGTTATTATTGTCTTTAGTTTCTCTTGTGAACGTGTTTCTATGAGTTGCATAATTACCAAAGTAAGGATGCTGCAGCATAACAGGCCAGACGCAAACAGTTTTTCTTTCAGTAAAACTTGGAAAACAAACTAAGAACTGCAAACATATTTTTGAGGATCTAATAAAAATTTTAGGGATGCAAGGTTTTTAGGGATGGACGGCAACCGGAAACACGGACCTTTTTAGGCCTAATCAGTGCGCGGTGCATTGTTATGCAACTGCTGAATCTTGACGATCTTGCGCATCAGTTTGTCAACAGCCGTCGACTTACTCATCAGCAGCAAGTTGATTCTGTCCACGTAATCTTCAAACGTCTGCACGTACATACGTCCATGGTCCCGCTTAATGCAACTGCTACAATGTCATGAGCATATAAATAAAACTGAGTTCTTTTCTGAATCTGGAACAAATCCGGCCACGCTCCAGGTTATGACTGTATTCGTAAAAAAATAGAGCCGGAGCAAATTACGGTACAACCGTGTAGTCTCCTATTCAGGTAGAAAACTGCATTTTATGGACTGGTTAACAATAGTGATAATTTTTTGGTATTTATTTATTTATGTACAACAAATGTGCACAAAATACATAGTAAAAGCAATTCATATTATGAATTTGAAACTTAACAAGAAGTATATCAGAATAATGACTACAGCAAACTAAGACTAATTAATAAATCACAAAAGAGACACAAGTTGATAAAAAGACGTGGCACGTGGCGGCATTTGAGTAAATCATTGAGGTCTCACTCTTCCCCTTTCCTTCCCCTTCCTTCACCCCCCTTTTCACCTGTTTCCCCTTCCCAGGTAAATCACATGTCTACTGTATAGTATCTACTTCACGGTGTCTCAAAAAACAAGCCACTATTATTTTCTGAATAGCTCTGTGATGCATTGGCCGATTTTAATATTTTTTAGCATGCAACAATTTTTGGCAGTCCCCCACAATGCAAACACGTCAAGATAATGATACAAGCATACAGCCTACCATGTTGTTGCATTTGAATTCGTTGAGCAGACACACTTCCTGGTTGCAGAGTCGACACATGGTCGTCAGCTGGTCTTCGTGCAGACTCACCAGACGGTTCCTGTACACACAACGTCATCAAATCGATACTGCACCAGCAGTGGTGCTGCACATTGACACATCGAGTTTGAAGTTCACTGAGAGTCACGCGTAAGTAGGCCTACAAGAGAAAAATATATCAACCATGAAGTGCCTTTTGCCATACGACGTTCTTAGCAGATTGGGCCAAGCCATGTTTATGCATGCAAGATATGCATTATTTTCTGGAAGTCCGACAGGGCTTAAGTTAATTTGTTCCACTACTGTCTGGTGCGGCAGTTCTTATTCATACAGTGACGCTATGCAGTAAATTTAGGGGAGGGGGGCTCAAAATGTCACAGAAAAAAAACTAAATTGCTATCAGGCACTAGATGCATTTCTGAAGCTCAAAATGCATCAAAACTCGTTTTCGAGCGGGTGTGCTTAGGATGCTGCCCCGACTGAAAACAGAATGCCCCTTCCATTAACCTCGCCTTTGCTGTCACGATCTCCGGTTTTTGTGCATCAATTGTCGGCGCTCGGCGGTCGTTTTTTTGCAAAAGATCCGTCCGTTAAGCTTAAGTAGTAAAAAATCACTGGCACACCGGTTCCTGCAGTCGAGTGAATTATTTCGCCTTTTCCGGTTATTTCGGTTTTTCTACCTCTCGTTTTGTTTTTAACAAATTAATAAACAGCGTCGCGAACTGAACGTACTGCATTCTCAGCTTGGCGCAGTCGTCACGAGCGGAACTGGATGAAGCACGCTGCTGCTGCTGCTGCTGGTGCTGTGACGTGGTCGTGCGTCTGTGTAGTTCGTCTGCTCCGCTGACGTCCCGCGCCGATGACGCCAGATGATGCTCGCTGCTGCTGGGTGGTCGCGTGGCAGAAGGACTCTGTGCTGACGCTGAACTGGCCTCGTCCTGCGGGGCTGTGGTCGACCGACGTGCTGGTGGTGGCGGTGGTGGTACTGGCGGTGGGTGACTGTGACTGGTGCTGCGTAGATCAGCGCTCGGCTGCCGCTGAGGTGAGCCAGTGTCAACAGGTGGTCTGTCAGTGCGCCGCTGTACAGGCGACACATCATCTCGTATAATATCTGATACATTCGTCTGAGAATCGGTAACAGTTTGTAACGATTACACGATAATACAATAAAATACACTTGAAAGCAGTGCTGAACTTGAGCTAGAGGTGCGTTTTGGATGACCTAACAACCATTATAAATATGCTAATGATAATAATACTTTTAATAGTGTTAATACCTTTAGCTAATAGTTTTAATTTCTGTTGACGGCACGGCAGACGGAAAATTCGAAAGAGTTTTGTTTTGTTGTATTGATGCAATATACTAGTAAATTTGTTTTTCGTGCTTCGGCATAGAGTGCGTGGCGCAATAAATTTGTTCATGGTTGTTAGGCCATCCAAAACGCAGCTTAGGACGCGGGAAACGTCGTCTCCCACTTTTTTCAAGCGGGGGGATCAAGGGAAACGGCTTTCACTCGCCTAAGTACAACGTAAGCTACGAAAGTCTCAACGGATGATGTAGGCCGTAATTCAGAATAGCAGGCCATTTAGTTTTTGTCAGCGTTGACAGTTAATCGAAATTCTTTCAAATAGAGATATCATTATTTTCTAGTTTAAAACAAAAGTGTATGCCAATGTTTTTTTCAGCGCAATTCAACGTGAAGCTAACTGAAGAGAGCCATACAGTATCAGGGGGAAACAATTAGTGCAAACACTGATATAAGCTTAAATCCTCTATCTTTCACAAAAAAAATATCCAACATTTTTTAAATTGCAAAATTGATGCGCTCGCAACTGCATCGTAACTTAAATTACTTCAGTGATCGAATTAAGTCCACTACTCACTGGTGACTGTGCGTCGTGCATCGGCTTTCTGTATGCTTCTGGTTCATGGCGCTGTGCAGCTGCTGCAGCTGTTTGTTCACTAGTGATGTACTGGCCAAACAGTTCGTCGACGCTCATGTCTTCCAGCGCGCTCGATCCACGCACTATGTGGATGATGTTGTCGGTGATGGCAGCCAGCGGAGGCCGCTGCTCTTGTTCCATGACAGCCACATCGATGTCTTCTGGTCCAACGGCTGGCGAAGTCTTGCTCAGTTTGGTCAGAGGGTCATCCGATGCCTGCTGAGTGCCAGAGCCACTGGTCAGTTTGGTCGGTTCGATAGCGTGGTCGTTTCTGCGGGGCGGCGTTGTCTGGATGGAGCCTCGTTTCGCTTCAGCTTCCGGTGCTGCCGAGTTTGAAATCCTGGACTGCTGGCGACGGTCGCTGCTGCCGATCGGCGTTTGTTTCGGCGTACATTTCGCCGGCGACTTGTCGGTGCTGGCGGCGCGCTGTTTGTTCTTAGTTTGCGAATGTGACGGCAGCATCGAGGACTTTTCATCTTTTCGACTCACAGCAGGGGCGTCCAAGCTGTCTCGTAGGTGGTCGATGGCGCGTGTAAAGCTGCTGCTAAATTCCGGGGGCGCAACTTTGTGCATCCTTGCGTCTCCGGCCGAGCCTTCCTTCAGCGCGGTGTCCGTCTGGCTGCTCTTGTTGGCTATCGCTCGCTGACCGCACGGCGGTTTATTTCTCGTGTTGCGTTCCATCTGGTCTTGACGCGTCGCCAGCTCGGAGATCTTGTTGATGAGCTGAGCGAGCAGTTTGACCGTCTCCGGCGACGTCTCCCAGTCCGAGGACGACCTATCTCCGTGACCGACTGCGGGCTGTGCGCCGGTGGCCGCCTGTAGGGACTGGCTCTGACGTTGGTCTTGACCGTTCAGCTTCGCATCGTGCGGTTGTGGTGTCGGCGGGCGGTCGTCTTCACCGTGCGGCGGTTCACGCACCGAAGACCCGCTGCCGTGACCCGAGCCGGTAGCTGTCTGCGTCTGTGATCTGCCTGAACTGCGGCGCAGTGACGTCCCACTCCCCTCGGCCGCTGCTGCATCATTCGCAGCGCTACCGCTTCTCGACCTATCCTGCGGGCCGACCTGCTCATCCACTCGACAGCACGTCACATTGATGTCACCGCCGCTGTTCATCCCCACCACGCATTCGTTGCGAACACCGCCGCCAGTCAAAACTTCTTTCAGTTTGGACGAGCGCTTGTCCTGGCGACAGCCGTCACCCGGCGCGTCTGCATCGACCACCCTGCTACAGACCGTTGAACTCAGCGGACAACAGAGAACACCACCGCTGCTGCGTGACTCGCCTTCAGTGCGCATCTTGCCGACGATTTCCCGGGGAGGATCGCACGGGGGTGGCGCTGTGGCAGCAGCGGCTGCAGGTCGAGTCGTCGAGAGCACGAATTCGCTCTGGACTCCGCCGGCGGCGACTGGCGACGCGCATTGCACTCTGGGACGACGGTCGAGCGAGACGGACGGATCGCTGTTGAGTGGACGCGTTGACTGATGCTTCAACTCAACTACACTCGTCTGTACTTCGTTTTCACCGACGTCGCGCTCCTACAGTTTCAGCGAACAAATCAGTGAATAAAATTAACAAAATGCAGTATTGTAGTGTCGTTGTGGGTGAGGCAGAACGCTGCAATTTTTGACAGACACTGCAAATTTCCGGCAGAGAAGACCGAGTGCTAAACATTTCACTTTTGCCCCTAAATTTTCCCAAAATTGAGGTACTTAACCACAAATTTCGCATATTTTAACCAAATTTTTTCACACAAGAAAAATATTTTCCGGCAATTTTCCGACATTCCAGAATTTAGAGGAAGAGGATTACCTTTTCGGCTACGACGCCAATGTGCATTAGCCTACAAAGTATAGAAGGCGGATAGCAAATACACGTTGACATACATTGACAAGCAGATAGCTCTTACTTTGTGAAAACAAATAATATAATTTTATAGATAAAACATTTGTGTGCATACAGCAAACGTTTTCTAAAGCAACAGCTAAAACAGCTAAAATATCAATGAAACCTGTAGTTTTTCTGCCACATCATCGTCGTCATCATCATCTACGGCGTCATCGTCAGAAGGCCAGGCGGCAGTGACGGACGGTCGCTGTGTGGGCTGACAGACCGGGGTGCCAGTTGTCTCGTTCTCTGATCTAAGCGTCTCGTCGATGTCGCCCAGTCTCGACGTGCGACGAGCAGGACGAGCGGTGCTCTGCACAGTTCGAGAATGTGTGATTTTCGGTTTTAAAATTCGTTAAAATTCGCGAATTTTGTAGAATTGTTAAAATTTGTGTGATCATTTTGTGGCTATGTGCACATTAGACTGGTTGTTTTGGCGCTGAACCGCGATTATTTAACATGCAACAACAACAAATTAATGTGACGACTGACTAATGCGCGAGAGTAAGACTTACCTGAACTTGAAACAGTAGACGTACTATGACTACTGATAGCCAACATTAATTAGTTTAGAATAGATGGATGCTGATAAAGACATCACCAAAGTTTCAGTTTGCACCTTGTAAAAATGCAGTACGATGACGTGTCAAAAACGCAAAATAATAGAATTCGTTCCTTGTCGTAAAATTCGCCAAAAAATCGCAATTTTTCAAACATTTTCCTACAATGCGCGGAAATTTGTCTGTTTGTCTGTCTGTCTGTCATACTCCCGTTTGAGTCTTTGGGTCTAAGGTACGTGCGCCTTCACCTTGTCCCCATCTCTCCTACTACAGCCTGAGAAGAAGGCGTTGAGTTGCCGGGTAACGGAGTGGACCTGCCCGTAAGGCTGGAACTTAGCTATAGTTCGTAAAATTCTGAAATTCGTAAAATGTGAATTCCTCCGATTCTCGCACCCGGACCATGGTGCTGTGCGTGCGCGGAGAGCGAGCTGTCGCGTCAGCGAACGGCAGGAAGTAGGCTCCTGCGGCTGACAGGTGCGCGTCACTACAGGCGAGGTCCAGCACTGTCTGATGGTCGCATGCTGCGTGTTCACGTGATGGAGTCTCACGGCGGGGTGAACAGCAAGCCAAGATCTCACCAAGTCTCTGAGTCGTCATGTCACTGCACGACAAGCCTGTAACAGCCGACAACGAAGCAAAAGTAAGTAAGTAACTGAGAAAAATTCAAAAATGTAAATTTGTACAGCACATCAACGCCACGAAAGCCCCTAATGCGTGGCAAACATTGATGAAAAAAATGTCTGTAGTAATTATCCAAAAACAGGGACGGCGTGAACAAAATCACGCAGATGTCTTGGTAGTGAGTTCCACGTCATCGGGCCGGCGACAGAGAAAACCCGAAACTATGACTGTACACACATACGGTCCAAACGTTCTTTAGACACTATCAGTTCTCACTAAATACAAGGCGCAATTTTAATTAATTTATATGTATGTTTCGGCGCAATCTTATAACATCGATGTTTCTCAACCAGTGCCCTGCAGACAATCTATTTAGCTTAATTTCTATATCGGTATAGTATATAATTATGCAGGCTTACAGAGAAAGTGCGCATGTAAATATGTTGGTGGTGCGTGGTTACTGGCCTCGGTGGTACGGTGAGCTCGGCAGAACATCATTGTCGACCAAGTACTTCGACGACGTGTTACAGCGAGGAGTTGAACGAGGACTCCAGGGGTGAGGTGTGACTGAGGCGTGACAACTGTCATCAATGCCGGCTGCTGCTGCTGCTGCTGCAGTGCCGGGACTTATCAAAGGCGTGGAAGATGCAATGACCGCGTGCTTTAGAGAGCGTCTGGCAGCGTCCGTGTTCAGCTCCTTCACTCTGTGCGTTCACATCACGCTGCACGTTACTAGTGACGTCTTCAAAGCGACGGAAATGAAATGAACTGGAATATGGCATATTCTGCTGTTCAGCGCATTTCACTTGATATTGTTTCATTTCATTTTAGTTCAGTTTAACACTACATGCAAGCACTCAATAACTGCTGGCTGCCAACTATGTAATGTCAGTAGGTCTTGGTCTTAGTCTTGATAAGGTCTCGCGTTTTTAGTCTCTGTCTTGTGTCTTCAAATTTCGGTTTCGTTTACAGCGCTGCTATAGTATTAGTTATCGTTGTTTCTTTCTTTTTTTTAGTTTTTCTGACTTCGCACCTTTAGCTCTCTCATGAGAGTCTGTTTCTGGACTTTTTATGTTTTACAAAACAGCACTACCATTATACTTTCTCTGATTTCATTTCCATTTAAAACATTTTCAGTTCGTTTTAGTTTAGATGCTAGATTAAACTGGCAGCTTGCCTGTAAGTTTTCAGCGCAAATCTTGTATCGTATCATATCGCATGCTATATGCTACAGCAACTGCCGAAGAGACGGAGACAGAGAACAGTAATTCTGAGTGACCTGTGCGCGTAGTGAAGCGTGTTGAGCGTGTTATCACAGGCGCTATGAGCTGGGCTGATGTTTGCTATCATGATCGTCTGACTGTCACCAACAAACGACTCGCGAAGCACCTGCGTTAGCTTGCTCTGTCGATACGGCGTGTGATAGGTCTCTTGGTCGATGCTTCGTATGCATTCCTTCAACTACAAGCACAATAATTCCTCGCTCCTCAACGAGGAAATCATGTCGGTCCAGTGCTGCATGCGCAACCGCAATTCTAACCTCATCCTAACCATGACCTTTAACCTTTGACATGAAAATTGTGACAGCAGTTAGTCGCCAGTTAATCCAGCTGCTTTTCACGTTAATTTCTTCTTTTCTACGTTTTTCCATTCTCGAGTTAGCAGCTCGTGCTGACAGACAAGTGGATAGAAGAACAGGTAAGGCCAGTAATATGCGGCCTGCTAGTATAGCTGCATAAAATGTATGAAACTGACCGTTTTATTTCGTTTGTTCAAAAATGCAATTTTTTAAAGCATATAATGTGTATTTCTCTACATTTTAAGTCAGTGCTGCTCGCGACACAGTTAGCATCACATTCGACGTTATGAAATAGACATTCTGCCAGCACCACACAAGCTCTTTAAGCTAATCGAACGCAATGCTCGGCTTATTCGGCAAATTGTCCTTGTGTAAGAACGCGCGGACGGATATGACCGAATGATATTGAACCAACGAAGTTATGAAGTGAAACGAGAGCGGAACTACTAACGGCCAGTAGACTTTGGTTGATCTCGGCGCCTTCGATGCGAGTCTGACGGTTAGAACAGTCGGCGTCAGCGGCGCGTTCACTGCCAGCCAGGTCAATGAACGTCAGCCTGTACACGTGGACACAGCTTATTCCACTCACGGATGGGGTCGTCGAAGGCTGTCTTCTACTCTCTGACCTCGAGAACAGCTCGAAGACAAAAAACGACGCAGTGATCTCTGGTCAATAGTCTTGACTTAACTAGTCTGAAACATTAAAACAATGGTTGACTAAGCATTAGGCCTAGTATAAGTTTATGGTTCATTGCGGTTTGAATAAAATTTAAAAATAACTTGTTTTTTATGCGCAGTATAAAATTGTCACACTTACTTTACTTAATTATTTACTTTGTGGCATGGCCTTCGGGATTCGGGTCTTGGTTTTGAAAATGCTGGCCAGTGGCCTCAAACCTTTCCCTGATACCACTGCAATAAACAATACCGAACCGAAAAGACGAGTAGACAACGGCGAAGACGCCGTTGTCCATTTTCGCCGTCTTCTAGTGGCGAAACGTCCAGGCTAGAAATGAAACGTCCTGATACCGCTCTATGTCCACGATTCAAACCGTTAGAACTGAACTGACCGGGCTAACTTGGCAGCTTGATTCAGCTTGTGACGCAAGTCAATCTGCAGCACGGCGTGAGAGCGTGACGAGTTGGCGTTGACAGCCGTGCTGCCTCGACGTCGGTACAAGTTACCGTACTGCACCAACTGCAGACATCATCGCACACACGTATACCTGTGACAGTACTTCATAATATAATAATAATAATATATGCGTTTGTAAGGCGCGCAAAGTCAGCGAGCTGAATCTGAGGCGCCAGACACGAGTCATTGCTAACCAACGTCATCATGGGTTAAAAAGTAGGCAGAGCAGAAAATTAGAATCTTCCGAAAGACACTGCAAATTTCCGACAGATATCTGATATCCGCACACTTTCGACTGAAAAGATTATGTGTAGGCCTACTCACAATTTTAATTTTTTTCTTATACTTTTTTTCAAAATTGGGGTTTTTCGGCCCGAAAGTTTGCAGCCTTGAAAATAAGTGTCTGGACGACGTCATAACCGTCCACGGACACTTTAAACACTGGCTATCAAGTATAAACGTCAGTGTTCATTGAAGCACTGCACTACACGTCAGAACTTGGCGCTGGATATTCTGACGCCTTATGTTGCTTTATCATCGAAACCTACAGAGACAAGGCGAAAGACTGGAAGACCTGCACGAGAGACTTGGCGTCGTAGACTTTGTTTTCTAGCAGACCGCGCACACAGATCTTGCGACGACCGTTCTCGCGTACGTCAAGCCTACACGAACACAGACATATCATTTTATCAACCTTTAATATCACCTTAAAGTTACACTGTTTTTTACTGATTTATTTGGCAATCGATGGCTGTAAAAAGGCTTACTGTATATTGCCGAAAAACCTTGTCGCATCGTATCGAGTCAATGCATGACACGAGTTAACTGCCTCAAAGTCCTTTGTCGACATGATTATGACATTCTAAGCTAACAAACGTAATGTGTCACATTACAATGCTCTTGGTCATTAAAGAGAGAGGTGAAGCCGCTGCTACCTGGCGCGTTTGGCGAGCAAATCGTACAGTTGTCCGCAGTAGATCTCGTAGTAACTGGCGACGACGTCCAGCGACGAGACGTCAGCAAGCGCGAACAGGTCTGACGCGGCTAACTCGTACAGACCTGGCACCGACTTATTACCGAGCAGCGTGTGCGTCTTGCCGGCTCCCGTCTGACCGAACGCGAAGCACACTGCCGACACCCTGTCAACACAAAGTCATCGAGGGCTCATGGTCGCCGTAGACCTAAGGGGCAGTCTGTCGAGTTGCTTGATTGTACACTTGAATTGCACCACAAATTCTTTATATGACTAGAACGATGCCTGTACAAGCACATTTGATGTTTTTTCCAGGTGCCCAGTTAAATGGTTTAATGAGTGACTCCTGAAGTCCGGGTCGTTATCCGCTCACTCCTCTTATTGTATATTTTTACGCGCGACAGCATGTATAGTGCTAAGTGCGTCTTAGTTATCGTAAAGGCATTTGCGTGTCTGTCCGTCCGTCTGTCACACTGTGCGATTTTATCAAAAAGGGGCAAGCTAAGACATATTCTGCAGGGACAAAATTTCGTGCCGCTGGGTGAAGAGATTCTCCTTGAGCGACAATATCAAAGAGAGGTGATGGTGATAATGATTACTAACCGTTCGAACAGACGTAAAACAAGCGGCTTGACAGTGCGCTCGTAGACTTGTTCGTTGTCGGTCGTCTCGTCAAACGCGTCGTCAAACACGAACGTGTGCTGCACATACACGACGATGAATCGTGAACAGTAGAGAATTTCTGTGTTTTTATTGCGCCGCCGTCCTAATAGGCTGCATTACCGGTCTCCTCCGACCGTCTGTCTTTCTGCCCCGTCGAGAATGCTAACTCGAAAAGAAATGGACGCAAAAGAACCAAAGTTGGCGTGAACTTTCCACACAGCAGAAGTAGCAAGTCTGTCCAATTTTAAGTTTGAAAGCTCAAAAGCTTCGGGTTAAAATTAGAGTTGCACAGAGCGCCGCAACTGAAGGCCGAGAGCCGAAGGCCGAGAGCCGACATATTTTTTCTAGTTCGAGTTTAGTGCAGTCCCGTTAAATAGCAGGTTTTGATGTAAATACTCTTAAGAAGGGTGGTAGGAAAACGCACCTAACATATCATCACGTCATGCTAAATGACAGTGAAGAATGTAAAAGTAGTACACTGTAACTGTAAGCCATAAAATGGTGATACTTTGTATATTACCGAAACTTTAGCAAAAGTGGCGCGATTTCACCGACATCGTTTTTTACTACCGGTAATGCAGAAGTCGATGGAATAAGTCTGCTGCTGCACTATCTTGCGAAAATCGCATTCCAAAGAGTAGGCTATACACACGTACACTACAGTAAAATGGTGCCAACAATAACATGTGTGCCAAAACCTCGCATCGCATGCGACAAAAACAGAGCGAGGCTACGTACAGTAAGCCTAGAGCTGACAATCAACTGGGGTTTGGCAGCGCCGTCGCACCATCGCATGAAAAGCCACTGGCTGCGTCTCGTGCGACGGCGCTACCAAACCCGATTTGAATGACAGCTGTACTGTAGTTTAGCTTCCCCCCGTTTTGTCGCACGCAAGGTTTTGTCGTAGATGTAGATAGGCACCCTCGAGACCAACCCTGTAATTAGCCAAGTCACACACGGACCTTCTGCAGGTACTTGGACAAGTCGATCGCCGACTTGAGTTCGTTGACAATGACCCTGCCCGGACTGCAGACAGTCACGATGTCGGGATCGCCGTGTTTGAGTTCGGCCGGCGTGCGCGGTCGCTTGCGCACACAGACGCGAATGCGGCTGCTTCTAGCGACGCTTGGACAGAGGCTGGCGGAGTGATGAGCGCGGGGTGAGGAGCGCTGCCGCGGTACACCGTAGTTGTAACCGGACGTGTGACTGACCTACGTATATGACATTGACGCAACAGCTTCTAAATTGGCCCAGACAATATCAACGCATCGCCAATCCACACTTAGTCACCTACGACGCTAAAGCGACTCAAATTAACTAAACTGTTGAGTTGAGTAGCGTCGTAGGTGTGAATTGACCGGCAGTTGTGATCTGTAACCAAGCAAATTTAATCGGCTGGGTCGATGTAACAAGTTGCGAACTTGCGACCCGAAACAAGAAAAGATCACGTCGGTACTCGGTAGTCAGTAGGCCACTACAGATTGCCGACTATGCCCAGTCAAAGCCGGTCGTTTCTCCTTCTAAGCAATAATAATTTGAAATCGATTGACATTAGGCCGCCAAATTCAGCTTGGCACTGATTGTTTCTAGGCCTAATTATGGCGCAGTTTAAGAGTGAGTAAAAAAGGTAAAGATGGCGTATATAGTTCTTAATAGAAAACATATCGCAGAGCTGCTGGGCGTCGCCTGCCGTATGGGATCACACAGCGTTAGCTGCATGCCACCCGACACAGATGAACTCGCTCCGACCTCAGCCAGACAGGCCGGTACTCGATTTACCCAACCCAGAAAGATGGAATTAAGGCTGAGCTGACTTTGATGTTGGTTAAATACCTAGATGATTTAGGCTACCTGTCCGCCGACGTCACCCATCCGATTAGTAACTACTTGATAGTGACCCGACCGGGAGTCGAACCCACGACCTCTCGATCGTTAGTCTGACACCCAGCCGTTAGGGTGTTTACACGATCCAGCAAACTTCCAGCAAACGTCCAGCATTAGCACGTGTATTTTGAATACATTTGCTAGAAGTTTGCTGGACGTTTGCTGGATCGTGTAAACACTCCATTAGGCCTACACTATCATGCCACTCTGACTGACGGAATCTGAGCAGACCTTTTCCACGTGCGTCGGTAGAGGCGACACAACGCGCTGAGAGATTGGACTAAATGATGTCGGACTTATGTCGTATTGGACACCATCAGCCAGCACTAAAGGGTCACGCGACGCAGCGCTACGTTTCACACGGTCACTCCGAGCTCGAGGTCGCTGTCCCGCATCTCGGCTGCCTGGTCTTCTGCGCGCCGACAGCATGGAAGCGCTATTTGCCGCTCGTCTGTCGGCCGACTGGTTCTTCTGACTGCGCTGAACTACCGGCGTGCAGAAGTCGCTGTTAGCTCGGCGAGACAAGCCGGCTGCAGGTTTGTCCGTTCCATGTCGACAGACGACGCCCTCAGCACGCAGGTCTCTGATGACGCTGATCAGCCTGATCAGACGGCGAACATCGCTCGGCGTCGTCACGCCGTACGTGGCGAACTGCTGCCGCTCCAGACCGGCCAACCTGGCGCAATCTGTCACGCCGCGCGTCGCGAAGTTACCAGCGAACTGCTCGAGTCGGACCTTACGCAGACACTCCAGCAGGCAGTCGGCGCCCTCAGCCACCGCCTCAGACCAACTCATCTTCCGCCAGCAAACTACACGACGTAACTGACGTCAAAGAATAGCTCTCTATCTGTTTCACTACTGCAAGACTTTCGTTTCGTCTGAGGATACAAAACGCAACTAAACTCGTCGCTGTGGCTCTGAGCGATTCACAACGACTACGTACCCCAACAGTACTAGAATCGATTTACTTCGCTGAGGCTATCAGCAAAAACACGTCGTACGTAGTTCGCCTAGTATACCAGCTTTTGTGTACTGTAACTGAAGTAAACATTACTGAGCTATAACGTCTCAACTCCAAGGCAACGCAAACGTACGTAGACATTGACAATGACGTCATCACTGTGACTCAAGTAGTTTCGTTTTAGCCTGCGTACTGCAAAGCGCGGTATTGCCACTGCATGTTGTCTGACTGTCTGTAGGTCCGTTCGTCTGCCTGTCTGCCAGACTGAATGACGACGTGTCATGATCACAATGAACTGGCTAGAAATTAAAGTTAAACGAATAATAATTGATTTGGCGTAGGCCCTAAAGATCCTCGAGGCCCGGAGTTCCATCGTCGGCGACCTCGTCCTGGGGCAGGGGAAATATCCACAAATATCGGCCAGAATAGTTGCTACTGGCAACGGTGGTGTTGATCCGTTGTCAATACTTTCGATATATCTCGATATCTTTTATATATCACAATATTTTTGATATATCACGATATTTTATGCCAGAAGTTTTTATTTTTATTACTGCATTATCAAAATAACAAGAATAAACGAGGAAAACGACAAACTAACCGAAACAAACTAACTATTGTGTAGTAATTTAACGACACTTACGACAGTCTATAGTTAATTTTAAGTTCACTGACACATTTTAGTATCTACGTAAAACATACTGCCTTGCTGAACGTTCACGTCTTGTTCTTGTGCTCGTACAAGATTTACATACCTATCACTTTAAAAATATCGATATCGCGATATTTTCAAAATATCGTGAACTCCTGGTATCGAATAATCACTAGTTCACTGTGAGAGGATTGGGATACTTATCCTGGCTACACCACAGGACATACCCAGATATGAATCTATTCCATGCCCGTCCAGAGAATAGACAATTTGACACCTGGGTGTCACCTGGATGCGACTAACAGCGATCATGATGACTGACAGTGATGGTCCACAATCCACTGTCTGGAGACGCGTCTGTCTATCTGTATTCGCTGTCTCTAAAATACGATGTCGGCTGTCTGAGCTCAGATGTTTTCCCGCCATCGTAAATCATGACTGACGGCAATAGATTTTTTCGATGTATCCGGCTAAGCCAATGCTGCAGCAGGTGTTATGCAAAAAATGTGGTCGATATGCTATAGCTTTTGCACTCGGCTAAGCTTATGTCCTTTCCTATAGGCTTCTGTTCAAGCAATAAAGAATACACTTATTACAATTTACAGCACATGAGATCAACGTGATTTCTGCATTGGACATTGATGAACTCACTGCTGCTTTATGGGCAGCAGAACACTCAGCCTATACACGGTAGCTCAAGACACTAAATTTCTGAGATATCTTCATAAAGCACCTGAAGCACAGGAATATTTAGGCCGCATGTATGTGGGTGAAACTGCACATGCTCAAATCTCAAAGTCATTAATGCAATTATTACAATTAAATATTAATATTGGGCAGATTTGTTGAAGTTATCTGATACTTAACAGTATCGGATGCTCTAAAAAACGTCAGTAAATGAGCAAGTCACAAAATCACTTTGCGCGAGATCATATTTTGAATGAACTATGCGAAGTCTATAGAACTTCAGCAAGCAGACATCCAACATGAGCCTTGTCAACAGCCATGAGTGTCATACGTACTGTATTGTATTTTCACCCAGTGGCGTCATTTCAGCAAATCACTGAGAGGGGATCTTAGTCTGTGACGTAGGCCTACTATGCTTGCACCGTTTCAAAGGTACGAATTACAGAGACAAATTAAAATTATAAATCCTCGGGGGACGGGGGGCATTGATCCCCAGCCCCCTAAATGACGGCCATGTTTTCACTGCTATGCAGTTTTGTATGTATGCTACAGGTCCTTGTTGCATTTGCAGAAATTTCTTCAGTGAAATCTTAAGTGACTGACATCCAAGTCAGATGCAGAATAATCATTTTCAACTATTTTGTGTGACCACTGTGATTTCAGCCAAGCTATCATATTATTTCATCGACAACTGTGAGTAACCAACAACTGCTATTGTACAATAATATACACTGCATCTAACATACATGCAAATATGTACATCAGCTTCTAGAATATGCCATAATAAGTGTAAACAAAGCACAGTGGATGGTAGCAGACCAAAGATGTTCTACAAAACATCAGAAAATAAGCAACTGAGGTCATTCAATCAGTTCTCACTATACAAGTTCATACAGACAAAAAAGAGCGATCGTGAGTTATGTTAGGCACGTCAAAAGTGACGTCAGAACTTACAATACTTGCCTTTATTATTACACAACAGGGTTAGATACACAGAATCATCCCATAAGAACTGCAATTCATTAACACTTGTAATAGGAAAAACCATAAGTATTAAATATATGCAGCATTACTGCATACAACACTTGCTATAACACACTTGTGACGCTGAAATTTGCTGACAATTTCATTGCATTTGTAAATAGCCGGTCCAACAAAAAGCTCACCAGTTTTATATAAAAAATAGTATAATATCGGCATTAACTAACAAACCAAGTAAGTACACAACTGCACTATTTCTGATTATAATGCTAAACTGTCATTTATTCATCTATTGATCTCTTTCTCAGACAACCAATAAGGCTCATCAGTACTGCCACGCAGACACTGCCGGCGTTAGAGAGTTGGAGCCCCCCTATAATAGGGAATCCGGGGGTGGAGCCCAAAGCGGATAAAAGGGGCAGAACCCTTGGTCAGGGGGGTGAAGCCCCCCTGAGGCTGAAACACTTTTGGCTTTTGGACGTTCACTGAAAATCACAAATATGCCCACTTTTAAAAAAACTTGAAACGCAAAAAATCATATACAAAAAAATGACGTCTATAGGCCGCAATAAGTCACACATTACTGTACAGTAATGAAAAGTAATAGAGTTGTCTACTTTGGGTAAACTTTCCACATGTTTATTCATTTTATATTTTGAATATATTTTTTTAAACTAGAAATTTTTTTTCACACCTAGCATGAGGCCCCTGAGCATATGTGAGCCCCCCCCCCGGCCGGAAGGTACGGGGGCCCTTCCGCCGGCTCTGCATGCAGAAGACGCATCATTCATCATGGCTTATCTTTGTTGAGTGCTTGGACAAATTCTTCCAGCAATTCTTGAATCTGCCTCACACGCTCTACAAGCACCACAGATCAACAGCTTAACACCATCACAAACTTCTCATTAAACCACTCCAGACAATACCCCTGGTATGCAGCAACAAGTCACAACTCTGTCTGCTGAAACACTTAAATGTTATATAAAAATTTACAGTTTCTTCTTTACTACCCTCCATGCTACAGCGCATTAGAAACCTTTTGCATCTCCGTGCCACAAAAATTAATGTGTACTCTGTTATTTTTAGGGCTGGTACCTGTGACGTTTTTAAAATTAAATAATTTCCAAAAAATTACATGAAATTAACTTTGATTAATTTTTTGCAGTCAATGAGAAAAAGCACAAAAACTGCAAAATTATCCATTAAAACAATTAACAGTTATCAATATATTAATCATTAATATCTGCAGCATAATAATTTTACAATTTTACTAAAACCCACGTAAGAATTCACGTGCAAATATTTCAGATATGCTAGAATAATGGCAGACGTGAGCAATATTTAACGGCAATTACACATGCACATTATCGGGACAGTCAACACTACGCCATGTGTCTGGACTGCACAAGAAGTGAAGTTTACGATCAGACAAAAAATTAATCCGACTTACTAAGTTCCTCAGCGAGGAGAATACGTTTGCCAGTCAACAGTTGCTGTAACCGCTGCTTGTCATCTCCAAGCTGATCTAGAACATCCTTGATATTCCTCTCTAACCTTCTCGCTGAAGCAATTTTGCAATGCATACAATTTCACACATATATATAATTTTCGTTTTTTTTTGCTCAGACGTCGTGGGTAGGCTAACAACCTGTTGCAGGCTGGATATGGCTCACAGTTAAGCAAAGTACTTAAACTTACACACACACACACTAGTACCCACTAGCTGAAAATGCAGCTTAGTTCGCCACAGAGACAAAAAAGTAAAACAAAAGAAACTCAACAATTAAAACCCTACTCGCAGCATCAACTTCTGTGTGTCTACTGGTAGAAAACCCATAATTGCATACTGGATATATTGCAGAAACTAACCCCAGAAATGACATTTTTAGCACAATTGGTCATGCTTTAGACTCCAAAACCTAAACAGCTCATCTATGTCAGACATCACAAAATGCACAACAGACTCTTTTAAATCACAATAAAACAAAAGTCTGATGAAAATCCACCAGTGCAAACTCCATATACAGCTAAAATATCATAAATAAACAAATGCAAGTCCACACGAGGATATGAGCAAGTAGGTATATAATAAGTATGTAATGCTATCTGTACAGTGCAATTAAAATCACGGTGAATAAAAATGAACTAAAATGACAAAAACATAAAGCAATAAATAAACCAAATAAAAACTAATTAAGTGTCAGAAATTAGAAAATTCAAGACTATACAAAAGTAGTCAAGGAGCAAAAAATCATAATGAAAGAATCAAATCAGACCTTCATTGTTAGTGACTTGCTGGCGCAGTGCATTTGCTGTGACTTGCAGCATGCGTTCTATCCGCCAGAACAGGACGACGTCGTTGCAGTTCAACTGTCAAAGACAGCACACAACGATAACGAGAAGTACAGCACTGAAGCAATCAAAGTTTTGATACACAATCACTGTAGGCTCAAAGCTGGGCATACGACATATTCTTCACACGATTCATCGCACAGTGACACGACAAGCAAAGATATTACCAAGCCTTATGGCAACATGTCATGCGGCCATCCTGATAGTTACGTGCAGATGCCCACAGCACTGCGCCTAGTGTGCAGTAGGCCAAGCCACCGGCGCTCAATTTGCTGCAATCAATGCATAATTTTCTTAGTCTTTTTTACATCCAATGAACTTGATGCTTGATTTCTTGAACTGCAAATTGCCAAACTGGCTACTTCGGCCCTGGGAGACATTCAAGCCAACTTCAGTTTTCCGGCACCACTTAATTGTGGAGTTAAGAGACTGTGGCACATGAGATGCAGACAAAAACAGACAGGATGGATAGCTGGAGAGGGAGACGGGGAAAGCTGCACAAGTCTGTTCACTGCAAGTCATATCACGACTATTTACTGGCCAGCACCAGCAACTGAAAAGCAATCAGCCAATCAATCTTCTACTCTGATACTAACAAGGAACGACAAGATTGACAACAGCAGCAGTGCAACGACTCTTTCCGATGACTAATGTATTAACTTCAGAAGTCAGCAGTATAAAAACATCAGTTTAAGCACATCTCACAGTCAGTGGGTGATGCATAAAAAGTGTAGCATACATGCCTTAAGTAGAATGAGCAATCACAGTTTTGAAAACAGTTAGCCAGCCTCAATCAGTGCAGCAAAAACAGTCACGTTGTTATAGGCCTACATGATATTGCTTTATTGCAACAGCCAATTGTTTCCAAAAGTGTCCAACTGTCCAATCTATTTAGAACATGTATGTTCTATTTTTATGTGCCACCCTGTATGTGTTCAACATCAGCAAACAGATGCCAGCTTACCCCACTCTCTTCGAAACCTTTCTGATAGTAGTAGAAGCCTTTACGGCAATTGCCAGCAGTCGTCAGTGACTGCTGTAAAAAATGCCGTCGGTAAACATGGTACCATGTCTCACGAATCTTATTCACAAAACAAACACAACATCAACACAGAACGAACTTTAACACCAATGATGAAAAGTTATGCACATCTGTCATAGTAATATTGCTTCATATTTTGAAAAGGTCAGCTGTATTTTAGCAAATATTCAAACTGCTAAAAGTACATAAGTTGTAAGATGTATGTAAGATCGTACAAATTCGTTGTCGACTTCAATAGCCTGGGTTTCAAGATTCTTTCTGACAGTCGTCAGCTCGTCTAGTTGTAGCACAGGACGGCATTTCTGCAGCACAATCAAACACAATCAGCGGTCACAAACCACTGCCAATCCCTCTATATCACACCACTGCTTTAATAAAACAGGCCAACTCAGCCTTCCATCCCTTCGAGGCAAATAGATCAAGTACCATCAATACATATTGCGTATTGCAGAAACAAAAATAGTATTTTTGCACATATGGTCATGCTGTGACTATGAACTTTTGACCCCAAAACATAAAATGTTCATCTATGTCTCAAAATACACCAATGCTAAAAAGTCTGATTAATACAGGGTGAGCCAAAAAAACGGACCTGTTAGAGCATTGATAACTCAGTGATGGTTACCCGTAGAAAGGCGTGTAATATGTCAAAAGTTTTAGAATGTTGTAGACAAAAAGGGTCGAACTTGCATAGCAAATCATTTAAATAGTATTTGCCTAATTTGCACAAATCTTCATTACCCCTGAAATTAGGCATTTGCCTGCACTCCCATGTGCCCGAGTTCATTGAACTCAAAAACTCACTGCCAAAAAGTCCAGATTTAAATTCCATGAATTATTCGGTGTGGCGGCATTGCAACAGATAGCATGGTCACAAAATTTCAGTAACTGACCAGCTAAACGTGTGCTAATCGAATGCTGGGCTCATCTGATCCTGAACACATTGACTCCAGCGATCGATCAGCTGCTTAAAAGGACTGATGACAGTTATGAATGCAAAAGCTGGACAACTGCCTATATCAAATTTCATCTAAACTCAACATACGTGTTAATGATTGTTGATATTCACTGTATGCTGAAAGAAAATCAACTTCAATTCATGTGTTATCACCAATTTAGCATGATTTTATGAATGGGGCAAATTTGTGTAAATCAGACAAAAATATTTAAATGCTGAGACATGCAAGTTGTACACTTTTTCTGTACACAATTTTGAAACTTTTGGCATATGACGCATTATGCGCCTTTCCATCAACAAACATCGCTAAGTTATAAAAGCTCAAATATCCATGTTAAATCCATGTGTTACAGTCAAATTTGGCAAAATTTTGAGGGTGACGAATATTTGAGCAAATTAGGCAAAGAATATTTAAACGCTTCACTATGCAAATTTGTCGTTTATTCTTTACAGCATTCCGAAACTTTTGACGTATCACACGTCTTTCTACCACTAACCATCGCTGAGTTATCAATGCTCAAACAGTCCAGTTTTTTGGCCCACCCCGTAGAATCCACTGATGCAAACAGCAGACACAATACTCACCTGCCTGTTATTTTGGCTAACAAAAACACACAAAACAAACAGCCTAAACTCAACCATAATATTCTTGTTCAGTTCTTGGTTAAATGCACGTGCTAAGATAGGATTCACTTCATGCATGCTCTTAAATGGGAGTGCTATCCTAAGAAAGAAGTGGGTGACACTGAAACTCAGTAATGTAAGGCAAAATGTTACTCAGATTTCAACACGTCTTAAAAGTGGCTTGTTTTGTAACCCAGAAAATGCAAAACAGACTATTTTAGGATAATAAATAAACAAGCAACATGGAACAATATTACTGTGTATACATACAACATCACTCTGTAGCAGTTTCTCCAGCTCACGAATGGCTGCAAGTCGATTCTTTTGATCCATCGCCTGAGACTTCCAGTAGAGCCACTGTTCTGATCGGCTTGGACCCGACATCTCGGTAATCACCTGCTCCGCTGTAGACCACACACATACGCTCAACTCATGCAACTCATACGACTGAGGCAACACACTGCTATTCATTTCAATCTTACAGTCCACTTCACTAGCTGTAATAAAGTCACAGCCAAAAGAAATGCCTTTCTCAAAAAGCAAAGGCAGTAAAATTACCATACGGTACTGTGATAATGTACTGTACGGTATGCCAAAAAAATGAGAATTTAGAACTGTACGATAATTAACTACAATTACTGCCTACTGCTGGCACACTTGCTGAGAGCAACGTAACTCATTACTCAGCCTGTATATATGCTCACAGAGGTTCATTACACAATAAGTCATCAGTCATCACTTACTCTGCTGCAGTTTATCAGTGACTGCAGTCTCCATGAACTTGACAGCCGTGTCCCACTGCTGCTTGTCATGCACCGACCGATCTTCCAACGTGTTGATCTGAATCACTCGCTAATAACACAAACCACACATGTTCACTTACGCATGAGTATGCTATAACAGGTAATAAGTACTTCTTCACAAAGCAAATCAACGTCAACAACTTCAACTGATTCACTCAAGAATGTGAACCGTAAAACTTTACATCAACCTGAAATTATTAAACAACTATCCTAAAGGCCACTCATCTTACCCATATGTTGCGTTCACTAGGAGGTGTAGTCATGCGTCAAATGGCCAAAAAAGGTAAAATGACATCAAAAATCTTTTTTAATGAAAATCACGCATAACATGCAACTGCAGCTGTAGCCACCCACAGTTTCAACATATATCACAAAGCAGCAAATGTCAGTGAGTGACAATTGAACAATGATTAAAAAAATATATTAGCCTTGATTTACTGAAACATATCGTACAAGCTCTTTTTTGGAGACACAGTAAATAAAACATCTTTATTACATGTTGCAGCCACAAGCTGGATTACAGTACAATAAATAAAATATGTAAAAACAAGAAAAATGACTAAGTGAAATTAACTCATCAACACATAAAAAATGTAAGATGATTTCTGAACAAACACTATATGGGAATTACAGGCATACCAAGCTGTCTTCAGCTTTCTCGTCCCATTTGTGTTTCTTCATACTCTCATCGCGAACTGCAGCCTTCAAGTCACTGAAGACAACGTCACGGTCCCGGTCTGTCTGTTCGCTGCCAAGCAATCGATTGAACTCTTCTTTCAGCGTCAACCAACCGATCTGACACCACACGGTGAACACTTGCAGGTTAATGATCAGGACTGCAAGTTAAGTTAGCGCATTCGTAACTGGCACAACTGAACCAAAAGTCATAATGTGCCGAAGCCCCAATCAACCAAAAACGTCTTCAGTAGTCATTTAAACTGTTCAAAGCCGGTGTTCCAGTTCAAATTCCTACTAGCAGATATTATTCCACAGCTACAGTAAATCTTCGGTCAACTACCTGATTATATATGTTGATATCACAGTCACTACAAAAAAACACCGCGGTAACAGAACAACTGTTGTGATATTACTACAGAAATGGTGATGCAGCAACCATGGTCATACATCAGAAATGGGTTAGAATCTTTCAGTGTACCTGCAGTATTAGGTATGAATACAACTCAGTACTGTAGACATATGAACAAGAAGCCCAGCTGTCGCTAGGGTGGGGCCAACCATACAAATGTTTGAGCAAAATCCATTCACACAAGCAGCTGAGATGATGCCAGCACCTTGAAGGTCATCCAAGGTCGTGATTTTCATTTCATCTGAAAGGGCGTATGCCACTTCCTATTAGTGAACCACAGTAACCTAGGCCATATCTCTCACCGTTTCTGAGATATGACATTTTTCCTACCCTCCTCCTTCATTCAACCCACAATTTGACAAATTTTCCCTTGCAGTGAATGGCTGAAATTTTACATACCTGAGTGTAGCACCTATAGCCAATTATTCGTGTAAAAAGTTTTCCCCTACACCCTACTCATTAGCCACAATACATCCATTACAGACAAATGGACGACAACCGCAGGGCCGGACCTTTGAGCTTACAGCTTAAAAACTGAAAATATTCCATTAAACCTTTGGGTGGTGACAATATCATGGCTACTGCAGGAAAATCCTGGTAACAAGGATGACTGATGCTGTACTACTACACAGTGCACAGAGCATATGGTATTACTACAGAGTCTATGTAATGTCTCGCTAAGTAAAACAAGAAGTCACACCTCGACACATTTCTTAGGCAGAAGTTTATCAGCCCACTGTTTCAACTTGATGTCTACAGCAGTGTTGAAGAACCTACAACCACAACTTACTTCACAGACAACTGGTTGCTAAATGTGTTAAGCAAGAAACAAAAAATTGATCGATCAACAAATCAATTAAATATTTGTAATCGGTAATCAATCAATCAAAACATTCATATAGCACATAATGTTATGAGTGACTCGGATTTAATGACTTGGTAAGCAACTGCAACAGTGTCTAAGTCAGTGATTTTCAACTGAGGTTCCGTGGAACCCCAGGGTTCCGCGAGCATCTGCCAAGGGTTCCGCAGGTGACCAGTAAAAATAACCTAGCATGCGAAATTTCGCCAGACAATATCATAGAAATACTCACCATGAAATATTTTGTTTGAAATTGCATTTCTATGCTTTTATTTTTTCATAAATTAACTCTGTGAAATTATTTTTGATGTTAGTTATTTTGACATATTTGCATTTTAGGCCTATATTATAGTGTAGGCTTTATATGCACGACATTATTCAACTTCGAGGATAAGTGCATTATAGGAAATAAAGTAAAAGAAAACAAAAACGCATTGATTAGGGTTATGGTTATGAAATTGTTTGACCATTTACTTAGTTAATTCAATTCTTTAAACACTTTGCTAAGGAAAATTAAAAAACACGTATTTTTTCCGAAGATGTCCATGCGTAATTTTTTGGGTAGATGGCGAGGGCTAAGCGGCCATCGGCGACCGCATCGTCCGTCGTGTTTGGTTAAATACAATACTGCTGCCTACAAATGCGGTCAAATTTCATATTGGTCATCTTTGCTTGCTTGACGTCCTCATGGGGGCTCTGCCCTGCTAGGAAAATGAGTCCGTAGACACTGGGCCTGTAGCTTCAACTTCGCGTACGTCGCTGGACTCACGGATCAATGCGCATGGGGTTCCGTGAGTGACCTTCACGCTTGTGTGGGGTTCCGCTGCAGCAGAAAGGTTGAAAAACACTGGTCTAAGTATATAGTAAAAAAATGTAAAGTCCTTCCCGAGCCTTAAGGCCCGTTGGGTGGTGCTGATATCCGTTTCCTTAACCCTCAGTCAGACACCAGTTTTTACACTGCGAGACCACGGATATGGGGCCAGTGCATCGCGTGGTGAGCCTGTTTACATTCCAGCTTTTGCTGGTACTCAATGCACCTACCAACAGAAGGATGGCCAGGCCGAGTTGACCTGGGTGGCTGGTCACATACCGGGATGGTCACCCATCCAAGTACTAACCGAGCCTCGTCTTGATTACCTTCGTTGATGCGATCAACAACACTACCAACTGAGCCAAACCATAATTTATAACACTTGTCATGTTTTACACGTATGTAATTCTTGCAAATATAAATGAAATGCTGCGTACGTGTAGACATTTAAATATCCCAGGGTGTTGCTGCAACAATTTGTGGCTAAATGGCAGGTTATATTCCCACTTCTTCTGCCATTTATCAACGCCCAACAGTAAAAGAATCATTAAAATAGACCTGCATTTACCAAAGTTATCACAAAAGACTGTCTGGTATTATATTTTGTACAATCATTACAAGATCAACATCTCACTCATACGACAGTGAAAACAGCAAACTCACTGCTGCAGCCACTGTCCACTGCTACAATGACTGGCCACAGTTCATGCATCACCAGTCTATTCATCACTTTGCCATCTATAATAAGTGCAACATAATGTTAAACTAATGTACAGTACCCTGTGTTATCAGCCTGGGCTGCTGGAATGTAGATGTTTTCAAAGAAATAACTCGACATCTTCTCCCACATGTTCTTCTTAAATGCTTCTTCCCTGTATGAACACAGAACAGTATAAAATGTGGTTAATAATATGCTCATAATCAGCACCAACGGCAATCATTTTACATCAATCAATCCCGTTCCATCTCAGCTATTTGCTGGTGTTCTGCATTTCCGTTTCAATGCAGTTCCTCTTCAGATGAATGTAACATGACAGAAACATCAGTAATGTCAACTTCACTACTACCAAGGGTATCTGACATGTTTGCTGCTCAAATCTCAAAAAATAACTATAAAGTACAGGAATAATAATCATCCACAAATGCAACGAGCAGACATGATGCCTTTATCTCTCCTCCTTTGGACATCCAGGCCAGCATTGTTGACCTACCGAAGACTGGTGACTGAGGATTGGCTGACCCAAGAAAGTCATGACTCAGCACCATAAAGGCTGACCTGAGCCCACTAAATTGTAAAGTGACAAGCCAATTGACTTGGTAGCTACTTGCGGCAACAGCTAAGTCTTCTCAAAGAAGAAATTACACAGTAGGCTATGACACAAAAGAACTAAGCGAACCAATATACACGGTGTTTCATTAAAAAAGGGACCCCTTTTTGTTTTTCTCATAATTCACTCAAATAATGATCAATTTACACAAAATTTTTACCGGTTGTAGCTGAAGAAATACTAATTCAAAATATTGCAACAAAATATAACAGTTAATTAAATATTCTTTGTTAGTCGTGACGTAATGCTGACGTCATAATGTGTCACGGGTATAAACTTGATAGTCTCAACTGGTGCTGTCAGTTGTTACCCAGCTTCGATGGTGAACTTAATCTGGTTCGCTAATGAAAAATGTTTATCGTGTCAGCACTAAGCAACATGTGGACATGAAATCAGGCGTCTCGCAATCCAAAAACGCAATCATTTTTGCAACCTCTGTGTGCTAGTGCACTGTCATGCTCGAACATGTGAAATTCCAACTATCCCCACAGACACGTAAAAATGCGATCGCTTTGCACGTTTTTGTGGCTGCAACTGTAAAACTTCAGAAATTTGTCATCAGCAAACCAAATTTTTCACCATCGGAGCAGAGTAGCAACTGACAGCACCAGCTGAGACTATCAAGTTTGTACCCGTGACACATTATGATGTCAGCATTACGTCACGACTAGCAAAGAATATTTAACCAACTGCCATATTTTGTTGCAATATTTTGAATTAGTATTTCTTCAGCTACAACTGGTAAAAATTTTGTGTGAATTGATCAACATTTGAATGAATTATGAAAAAAACAAAAAAGGGTCCCTTTTTATGAAACACTGTGTAGTAATGTGACAAATGACAATTTACCAGTATTGTGGTGAGACTTGACTCAAGTTAATGATCTCATCGAGTATTTCACCACGAGCCTTCTCAAACAGTTCATCCTAGCCACACACATACCAGACACACTTTTTACGACACAACCACAAATACTGAGTTCTACAACTGCATCAAACGTATAAGTTAAAAAAATACGTGCTGACATATTATGCAGCCATCTGCCTAAAGCTTCACAACCCTAATGCCTAAAGTCAAAATCAGAAACCTCTCCCAAACTGAGCTAAAAATTGGCACAACATTTACTCCTACTATGGGAAAAATTTTGGTTTTTCTACATTTTTTGGTTCCTAACTAAACAGCCTCTATGAAAGATACAGACAAACAGAATAGTGGGAAAGACCCATAATGCAGGCTAATAACATTGCGACACAACAATCAGAAAGAAACACAAGCCAAGAAAATAACAAATTTTATAAGTGAATTCAATATCACTCTATACACAGACTACATGGCAGATTACATAAACGCTCTATGCAGGTTAACTGCAAGTGCCAAGTTTAGTCTGGCAACAGTTAGCCTACATGACAGAAATGAGAGTGATACAGTACTCACATCATTTATTTCTACTTATGTGATAAAAAATGGATTGAAATCTGAGAATGCAAGAGCATACAAATCAAGACATGTGTTTCAATGACTCAAGTCTATAAGACTGCCACAAAGTAGCCACATATCATGAGATGTCCAGTTCACTCACAATACAAATCTAGCAAATCTAGCACTAATTCTGCAGCTTTCATAGATCAACATGGTACTAATCTTCTCTCATGCAGAATCTCAGAAATATTACTTGGATAAATCAGAAACTGAACTCACTCGGTCCAGCTCGCGAACTCGTGGAAACGTGTTTTTCCATTCCGTTTCCAGATTAAACCGAGTTGCTGCAAATAATGCAAACAGCACATCTATCAAACTGACACATATGAATTACAAGAAAAGCCCAGCTAATGCAAAGGGGAACGTGCAACAGTGATGCAAGTTTGAAAGCCCAGTAAAACAAAATCTAAGTTCACCCATCATAGCAATGATATTTCTTTTACAGTCACCAGTGGGCGCCAGACGACCGGCGGCTAATTATCTATAGTGTTTTACTTGTACTCACCAGAGGGTGTGACCTGTCTCGCTCTGCCAATGCCGTATCGGCTGGAAAATTGCAAATTTTCCCCAGCCCTCTGTCATTTAGCGGGCGCCCTTGCTTGGCGTGACCCCTTACAAATTTATGAAAAAACTTTACTGATCCTGAAACTAGAGTCTTCCAAACAGCCAACAGTGAAGATTTGGTGATCCTAGCTTGCACCGTTTTTGATTGATCCACCCATGTGATAGACAGATGGACAGACAGAGAGAATTGCGATGGCTAAGACGCGCTACAGCAGTGGCTGCTGTTGCGCGTAATAATAGTAATTTTCATAAATTCTCATGACGGCTAATTGGGCAATGGGCACAAGTACATTACAGTTCATCACAGATAAAACCACGCAGGAAGTATCAAGGACTTCACAGGTCTGTGCCTGCCATTTAAACACGAGCAAAGTGGCTCATTTTCACAAACCCTATGTTCAGCTTCAGAACTTCGTGACATTTACTTTGAAATAATTATACCCAGTTTTCACAATATGCTATAGATATTTCCAAGAAACAAACAGGGTACAATTTTAGCAGCATCCTCTGTACAAGCAAAAAGCACGGAGAAAAGCAGTTCGCCTCAGCAAAATACGGTAGCAGAACCATCGAGTTTCTTAAACGGTTAACAGAGCTGCATGATGGAAACTTTAAACTTGAAATAGACACGTGATGCCCCAGTGTGACTTGAAGGTGATTATGACTTATAGCGACAGCTGTCTATTTGTAACTATGCTATTTTTTTACTGTTTCTTATTTATTATTTCAATCAATCGACAGCTAAAGCCAGAGACGAGTGACTCACCTTTGAAGGCATCGGCTTGTTGCTCGATTGACTCTCTCACCATCTTCCAGAAGCACTCAGACACGGCCATGCTGAGATTCAGCGTTGTCATCTGATACGGCTTCAGTACCCCATCCCTGGAAACAACAGTCAATCAATCCATCAATCAAAGTCATGATTAAGGCTACGTATATGCCCTAAAAGCATAATAAAAGTGCCAATGATGCAAACATAAAAAGCCGATAAAAACATAGTAACTAAAATGTTACAGCATAATAACATTGCTAAATAAAAATGTCTTCACAGCACATACAATGACATCGCTATCTCATTCCTCATTCACAGACATGCCTCTCGGTCTCACAGACCCTGTCCTCCAATAGACAGCATTATCACACTGATGACTGTCTACAGGATAACAGGGAAGATTATTAGAACTACCATTATTGTTAATTACATATGCACGTGTATAATGGAGTTCTTACAATTTTAGGTTTAGCTCGTTTTTTTGTTCAGTGTTTCTGTCAAGCTACAACTTTTTGTTTTGTTCAACAGACTTTCAGAATAGTGGACCTTCAAAATAGTGGGCCGGCACCATCTCTACCAAACTGTCTGCAATGCTATAATAGGTTAATAACTTCATGGTTGCAGTTAAGTGTGACCAGCCAAACAACAGCACAGGTTTAGGCTACACAAATGGCTGTTGCAATGGCCACTGCAATCAAAAAATATGCATTAAGCCAATGTCTGAAGTGTATGTGCACAACCAACTTATTCCACTCCAGACTGTGATTTATCATATGCTAAAACTGCAGACAACTGGTATCACAGATGCATCAAAAATTTGCTATGTAGCTACAGATTACGACATAATCTTTTCCAACTGATATTGTTCCAGCCAGTCTCTATCACTTACCGAAAACAGTATGAGTGGCATGAATACTGACTTGAACAGCCGAGACTGACGAAAAAATCGCTCCTCATAATCTTTGATTGTCTGAATACTGTCACTCGTGTTTCCTGAAACAGTTTACAGATACAAGCAAATGAATAAATGATAACAAACTGGGTTTATGGCACCAAAATCTCTCACAAACTACTATCAATACTGCAAGCTTAATAATGTTGGTCACAGAACTACAAACAATGACTGAACTAAGTCCGGCTGATCTATGTTGCCCCTGGTGAATCACAAATAGGCAACTGCAAGTTTTGGCTAAAGGGTCAACCTCCAATCTCCGCTGAGTGTCAGCGACCACCATCTAACACAATTTGCAACTTGACCTAATCAGCGTATCTGCCAAGTGGCAAATAATTCCGTCAAATGTTCCAATGGTTTACAAAGAGTGCACAAGTACAACCAACAGAGGAATGTGCAGCTATACGTGAAATCACTTGCATTAATTCCAATGAAAATTAAAAATAACCTTTTCCAGTAACAACAGCAAAATAGCCCAGAGCCTTCATTGGGAATAAACGACCTTCTAGTATCTGACGAATCTGAATATTACAACAAAAAAACATTAATCAAAAAAATAATCACTTGCAAATAACTACAATCTGTTAGACAAATGAAGGAACCAGTACTAATCATTTGCAAGCCAATTCCAGGCAAAAAAAAGTCAAACAATATCGCCTGAAATAAACTTTAATAGTCACTCACAGTAACTGGAAATAAACTGCATGGATGAACAAATAAATAGAATTCCTGTCGCATAGTAGCATACACTGCACTTTGCACTAGTTTTGAAGGCATTAACACAAGCAGAATATTCACAAAATCGTTATTTAAACTCAATAAGCAAGCAAGGTTCTTTCATCCATTTCTGTGTTCCGGCACCTTAGAAAAGCTACAATAAAAAGTACATATCGATGTCAACTTCCCATCATTCTGAAAAGCTTCAACCTCATACAACATGTGATGCCTGAAATACTGCATGTGACAATAAAGTGTGATTAAAAATCCCTCACCCAGTCAGCCAAACTGCAGTTGGGTTAGTATAAAATCACACAGCCTCAACATACTGCGAAATTGTCTTAAACAAAAGCAATCTCACCCTTTCTGGGTTGTACAAGCTGCTTTCAGCCACGTCAACTTTTGTCAGGACAAATATCGTTCTTTTTCCATTGGGATCCATCGAGCTGACGAGGTCCGTTACGTTACTGCGCTCAGCATCCAAAGATCCATCTGACACAACATGCAGTATTACCAACGTAAAATGTAGCTTCTTGCGAAATAAGCCTTAACTAGAAAAAATATGTGGGCCCAGTGCCAAGACGCTGTATGGCAATTATCCTAAAGCTGCATAACTCTAACACAAATACTAACCTCGATAAATGGCCTTTCAAACTGAAAAGAGGACCAGATTTGAAAGCTGCCAAAAAATCATGCAAGCTTGAATTCCCTACTATTCACCATCAAATTTTAATTTTAATCAAATCAAATTCTAATGATTTAAAAACTATTTAATCTAAACATAAATAATACATACTGTGCTGTTGTGCAACCACTGCTAACTAAAAGTTTGGCGCATTGTGCTGACGGACTTGAGTGCAAACAGTATGATACCTTGAATACAGAGAATGATAGCGTTTGGATTCTCCATGTGTTGCATGCAGATCTTTTGAATGCGATCACGAGTATCTAACGCCATGCCAGTCGTTACAGTCTACAAAGTGGCACAATCGTTATTACTAACTAGGAATGCTAAACACAAACACATAAACACAAAGTACTTTTCAAGCTACAAGATGTATGGCTACAGTGGCGCCGATCACCATTTCCTGAGCCCTCAGCCAGACATCCACTTACACTATGAGACTACAGATCTGGGACTAATGCATAATGCTGTTTATGCTCCCAGCATTTGCTGCTGCTCACTGCATATACCATTAAAAGATGACAATGTTGAGTTGTCCTTGGTGGCTGGTTATATCTGAGATGGTTTAACTGTCTGCTGATGGTCACCTGTCAAAGTACTAACCAGGCCTGGTGTTGTAAACTTCATTGATGGAGACCAATGTGTTAACCACTGCACTAAGCTGATAACTACAGGAGTAACATGACTTTAACAAGTAATTTGTAATTTGAGCAAAGCTCACGTGACGTGCAATAGCAGGGGTCCTGCCACCTCAGTGTACAGCAATAAGATATTAATGCGTCTTGAAAGAGTACTTCAATTCGAGGCCTCCGTATGGAAGACCTTTCGAATTTAAGAGATTAAAACTTAGATTGTTAAAAATGTACATTCTATGCTAAAAATGTCATATGCAGGTTGTCCAGGTCAATCTCCAGCCATTTCAGTGCAATTCACTCATAAAATGTTTGACACAGACGGAAATTGCCAAAAATTCACTAAAAACCCCTATTTTAGAGGTTTAAGGTCATTCAAAGTCATCACCGTTGACACCAATAGAAAGCTTGTCACTATTGCTTGTTATATTAAGCAGCATGTCTGTGCCTATCTGCATCCGTTTTCACGCTACACGAGCCAATAGCGGTAAAATAACCACTTTTTAAGAGGTAGCCATCTTTGATGCCCACCTGTGCCAACCTCCATGAACCTAGGGGATCATGGACTGCTAAAATCTACGTTTAATGCTGAAAATTTCATACGCAGGTTGTCTTGGTCTATCTCCAGCCATTTCATCGCAATTCAGTGTTGAAATGTGCACTGCATCCAAAAATTGCTAAAAATTCACTAAAAACCCCATTTTGGGGGTTCAAGGTCATTCAAGGTCATCGATGTTAATCAATCTAAAAAGCCTGTCACAAGTGCTTGTTATAATAAGCAGCATGTCTGTACCTATCTGCAACCGTTTTCACACTAAACGAGCCAATAAGGCAAAATAACGTCTTTTTAGGGGGTACCACTCTTTGACGTTTTTGTTCGAGGGGAACACTCACACCCAGGGGCACAAAATATTGTCATGAAAAACTAGAGTCCTTGAGGCAGCCCACGGTGAAAATTTTGTGATCCTAGCTTGACACAATACAGCAGTGTGACGAACAGACAGACAGACGGACAGACAGACAGACGGACAAACGCCCAGGCCATGGCTAAGACGTGTGAAGCATTCTGCTATCGCACGTAAAAATGTATCACAAATGTATAGAGAAAATACGGACATAGAATATCTATGTGGCACTTATATATAGCTAATGTCATGCCGTTTACACATACAGCCACAAGTCAAAGAAGAGTTACAGTATCATACTAACACTAATAATGCCGGGCAGATCAACTAGCACCATGCGCTGCAGTCCTGGGCCCTTCACTGTCAATGATATTATCTGCCAACAGACATATGTACACCAAGAATATTAATAACATCAAATGTCACATGTAAACAATTAATAACTTCACTGCAAAGCAATATTTTTCAATGAAATGTGGTGATTGTTTCAGCAATTTATCGAAGATTAAGTGTACAAAATTTTATTCAGTTTCATTCAGATTTGACATTCTCATTGCACAATGTCTAGGGGGTTACTTTTTTCCGGACACAGCGTATATACTGCATTCTTGTAGCTAGCCTCTAATGCACTAAACATAATAGTATTGCAAACATACAACATCCTGAGCAACCGCCTGCAGAGCCCTAGCCAAAAACGTATTTTAGAGCATTCTTGCACCCCGGAAACCGCATCCAGTGACATTCTGTTACTTGATATAATTTTTCCCCGAGGTTGCACAGAATTTCATAATAACTCTTTAAGTTTTCCAGGTACAAACAATTCCCTAAGTATTCCAGGTTTGTGGCCATGCTGTCTGACTATACATCACACCAAAACACATTAGTAAGCTAACGGATCAACCGATGCAAAAGCAAATATGCTGATAAATCGAGACTCACTTCACTGCTGACTGTTTGTCCACCGGCAACGTTGACCTTCATTCGCAGCTCAATTTCACGCCGCAAAGCTTCCAACTAGAAACAACAATAAACAATAACATACAACCACAGTAATAGTTACACCAAAAATAATCATTGTTATAGTCCATATAAGTAAGTAAAAAAGTAAATGAGGAAGATGACTAAAGTGTCCAAAGCAATGAGCACCATGACACAGGCACTGCACAGTCACAAAGAGTAAGATATGAAATGTTGAATAAATGGGTTCTGAGCCAACATCATTGTAATTTTCTGGCTAGGATTCTGACTTACCGGCATTCAATCATAATTCCTGTAACTGCTATGTAACTGTCTTTTGTGCTTAACAACATTCCAGCACATGCTTCACACACTTGCAATGTGTAGTAACTATGCTATCTGTATGAGTGCACAGACCTCGGGCTCTTTGGTGAGATCATACTCTCGACTGCTGTCCTTGAACATTGCTATGTGATAAGGACCTTCACTTAATGTCACCTTGACTGGAGATCGAGTCATCATCTCGCCAGATCCACTGAAAAACAACAAGGAAAGGCTCACATTCAACATCACATTTACTCTAGCTACAATGCATACTGTTGCAGAACTAGGTCAGCCAGTGCAAGTAAACATGCACACACAAAATATGCGTTCTGAAGATCTTTATGTCTGAAGACCCAGACCTTTCAACTTCTGGGCTGAAAACTGACAAAGGCATACAGGTTTCTCCTGCCATGGGAAACATTCAAACCAAATTTGGAATCACTACGTTTTGGTTTTTAAGTTAAGACACTGTCTCCGTCAATGTCAATGTCAACATTAGATTCATATAGCACGATATCATAAAGCATCTTTATTGCACCAAAGAAACAGACAGACAAATAAACAAATGACTGGATGAGTAAGACTCGTAATGCAGTGTAATAGCACAGTTGTGTAAAAAGCAGCAATAACTTGCAACAGCAGCAGCAATGCGACGAAATGTTACTACCGTGGAAAGATGCGAGCCTGTGCGATCATCTCTAGCACACTGGTTTTACCGGAGCTCTGATCCCCAACGACGACCACACGAGGCAGATGGTCCTGAGTGTTGTAGCTCGAGTCATACTCCGATAGCTCATCAAGCACTTCCGAGTACATGTCTATCAACGACTTCTATCGCACAACATCACACACGCATACAACTAACAGACAACGCCTCGAGTCTATAACAACTGTCAGTGAGAAAAGGAGTATTACCAAGTTATATACACTGTGTCCCAAAAAACATCCCCGACATTTTCGATTGTGACTGTCACTTGAAAACCAGTTATCAGATTTTGATAATTTTTGGTATGAATATTCCTGACACAACATCCCATGAAGTGATCATTCAGTTTTCCACCTCACCCACTGTCCGCTTCTACGCTACTTAGGGAAAGCAGATCAAGCGAAAAATACTTTGAAATAAACAGAAAACCTGAAAAGAACATCTCTGACATCATCAGTTGTATCTCGAAGAAAGATTAGCAGATTTTAATGATTTTTCGGCAAAAATATTTCTGACAACTGGCCATTAAATCATTGTTTAAGTTCCTACTGCAACCAACGTCTGCTTCTGCACTACCTGGGGAAAGCAGACCAAGCATAATACATGTTGAAATAAATGAAAAAATGTCAAAAAATTTCATCTATCCAGATCTGTGGGCACAGCCAGTCTATTACAAGGTTTGACTGTAATGCAGCAGTGTCTCTACCATATTACGTTCAGGAATGATTACGAATTCAAGAAGCGACTGGTAAAGCCTGGATTGGTCTGGAGCAGAATATTACCAATACTGCTGTCAAAAAATGGAGAAAGCATCTTCATGCCTGCGTTCGCATAATGGGCCGACATTTCAAGCAATTTTACCACAAGTAGTTTAAAAATGGACAACTGGATAAAATGTCACCCAAAGTGTCAGAAATGTGAACAAAATGTGTTTTATATGTTATGTTGATTAAGTAATCATACTGCATTGGATAAAAAAGGTAATATTTCATTGGTTCTGTTTTCCCCGCATAGTGCAGAAACAGACGTTGGGTAAGGTGGAAAATTAAAAAGAAATTTGATGGCTAGTTGTCTCAGGAATACTCACATCCAAAATTATTGAAATCCGATAATCCTTATCAAAGTTACAATTGAAAATGTTCGGGATGTTTTTTGGGACACAGTGTAGATTCATCAAATTACAACTATACTGATTAGTTTGTTATTGGCGGTTCAAAAACCGCTGCTACTTTTTTCAGAATGACCGTACTTCAGATTTTGCTACGATGAACAATAAGTGGTCACACATGTGAGAAAATTGGCAAAACCCCTCATCTCAGTTTGTCGACTTACGATGTTCTTTCCAGATGTGCATCACTTAACTCATCCTACCAATTTTGTTGTACCGATTACCACTTACTGCCTACCAAATAGCAACATCTGGCACACAGTCGTTCCAAAGAAGGTAGCATCAGCTGCCAAAAGGTCAACAACAAACTAATTGATAAAGGTTGTAGTCTGATAAATTTTGCTAATTTATTTATATAACATATTACTCGCAGCTTCAACCTATGGGTATTCAAAAAAAAGTGAAATAGTTTCATTTTGAATATTGCAGTGTTAATAGCAATATTAACAACAACATATAATAAGCACTAAAGTTAAAGACTGCACATTTGTAATGTATAGAAAACCTTGACAAAAGCTATCAACTCAAATGTAAACTAGAAAGCAGTCAGAGCCCACACACCACTGCCAAGGCAATGTTGTTCGCCAGGTGGCGTCACCATATTCGTTTTGGCAGCGATTTCCCTTATGCCCCATTGAAAGCAATGTTAACGAAAATTTCAAAGTGATCCAGAATCCAGGATTCCTTCCGGATCACCCCCAAAATTGAATCACTGGTAGTTTTTGCCATTCCCGACATTCCCAGAAAATT
>Ga0056128_1000193_pt1 | contig 44985 bp, 22 predicted proteins | sample WorMetLIZISLAND2_FD_71113 | JGI IMG/M metagenome (GOLD analysis project Ga0056128, IMG submission 71113) | Marine gutless worms symbiont microbial communities from Max Planck institute for Marine Microbiology, Germany - Olavius geniculatus... ... | reverse complement strand
AAGCAATATGACTCGTATTCGCCAGGTGGCGCCACTGTTGCACATAATTAATTTCAATAACTTATGTTTCCGTGTTGAGAATGAAACGACCTTGATTTCTGCAAAAAATCGTGTAGATCTTAGCAGTATTTCTGAAGTTAGAAGCTATATAACAGAGTGGCCCCGTTTTTTTTGGCCACCCTGTATATACTTACCGAAAATCTTACACGCGTTGTTTGTTTCACTTGTCGTTATTTTATTCCCTTTTCGTTTTTTAAATTTCTTCCACAGCCTGCTTTTTCTAAATTTCACATACCAGTACTTGCTCCATTTCTCGCACTTTGGTTCCGTAAAACAGTTTTAGTTCGTTTGATTTGCGTGCTAAATTGAATTGACGGTCTGCCAAAGACGGACAGGCGGACGAACGGACGGACGGACGAGAAGGATCGTTAATGCGGACTGTGAGTTCAGCCGCGCCACGTGCGTAGACGAAGGCACACATATCGGCTCGGCTTTTGTCGAGGTCCGTTGCTACTATTGTTTTCGTGCCGCTGTTTCGGACGCCACGTACGGCAGACGTATATAACAAATTAAGGCTCGTGCGTGCGGGCGACGAGTCGAGGATAACGAAATCCGCTGGATTTCACCGGAAAGCCACCGGACGTTAACATGGACGGTGTGTGACGACGTCGTCGTACGTCTTGGACAGATCTCATTAATGCGGCTCCGTTTGCAGTTCGTTGCCCAGACGCTGTTGCCCAGACGCTGCCGCTGACTGTGTGAGCAGCGGTCGACTGTAATAGAGGCGTCGACCCAAACCAAAAAGTAGGAGGACAACAAACGGCAGTGTATACTTCTTTACGGGAAACCCAACGCAAAGCTACTGAGCGTCACCTGCCATATGAGATCACACAGTATTGGCTGCCATCCGACACGGGTAAATGCGCCCGCCTCAGCCCCAGCCAGACAGGCTGGTACTCGATTTACTCCGGTCGGATGGAAGGCTGAGTTGACCTTGATGTTGGTAGTACACCTAGATAATTTACCTGTCCGCCGACAGTCATCCATCCGAGTACTAACCGCTTGATAGTCCCGACCGGAAGTTGAACCCACGACTTTATGATTGCAAGTTTGACACCCTACTGTTACACTGCCAAGCCACCAAAAAATGCCGTATTGAACATCATCAATGTAAGCAATGCGTGAATATAAGACGTCTAAAGCAACAGCGAGAACGGAATCAAACTTAGGGGAACTGTTTTTTCTTTGTTTTTTTCTCTTCCATCCTCTTTGTCCCACTTTCTTTAAAAGCCGTTCTCGCTCCCTAAAAGCTGGCGTCTCGCGAGTGCTGTAAGCTCTCTTCCCAGTTGGTCCGAGCAAAGCCCGGCCGCCAAACGTATTAAATGCATTTTACTGTGCATTTTTGTGCTAAGTGGGTGTGCTAAAACATACATTTATTTACTCATATTTAATACTTTAAGGCACTGTTTTTGCTTGCCCAAAAGGTAGGGGGACAAAAACAACGCCCACGTACTTTAAAAAGTAGGGGGCATGTCTCCCTATTCATGCTGTGATCGACGCCGATGAGCTGCGGAAGCTGGCGAGGTGTCGGGTGGAATTAAATCGGCATCGTCAAGCGCTGCGGACCGGACCTTCGGTCAATAGGAATCCGTCTAAACGACGGCTTAGTACTAGCGCCTTATCCCAACGCTGTGTTTAATCATTCAGGACTTTGCCAAACAACGACGTAGTATCACTGTGGTAGTATTATATCCGGGGTTAGCGGCTGCGAAACAGTAGTAGGCTAGTAGGCCTTAAGACTGGCTACTTGTCAGCTCAATTAACTAGGCCTATACAAATTAGATAAAAAAAAACTTTCACAGTTTACAAGTAAGGGCGATATGAGTCAACACTCGAAAACAGCAAAAATGGTTTTGGGGCGATATTATCGCGTGCTGAATTCCATTCTGGCCCTTACAAGACTGTCCGTGCAATTTTACGCCAGACTTTTTACCTTTTCTTTGTACTGTTCTTTGTCGCATGTAAAATTGTAAACTTAATTTGCTGCTTTCTGGTTTAATTTTTTTTTAAGAATTTTCTTATGTAGGCCTATCTTTTCCACAAATCAGTACTGCTCTGTTCGTAAATTTCATCGCCTTTTTCATTTCTTCTGTAGTCCATAATCGTATAACGGCTCTTTCTGAATCCGACTCAGTGTGACAAGGTCTAACCATTCTCAGCGTGGGACCTTCTCTTCCCCAACGACACACTCAGTCAATTGCTGCTGCATTCTTCCTTGGATTGCAGATGACGGCGTCCGTACTCATGGGCACCCGCAGAAAATTTTCCAACAGGAAGAGGTCAATCCTGCCGCAGGCGTCAAATAAAGTGGTGGAATGAAAGGTGATATTTCGCACTCCCGGACGATTAGAGAGTTTGGAGAGACTCATAAGCTCCCCAGTGTGGTCCGGGCAGAACCCCGACCGAAAATGTGGTTAGTGCATTTTAGCCCCACTTCTGGTGAAACGATGTGGTCTTAAAATTTGTCTCCGACCTTGAGAAATGTAATACGCTTTTAACATAGTCCTCTATGGACGTATAGACGCCCCCTACTACTGCTAAGTGTCGAGCATAACGCCTGCAGTCCCACTGGGGAGCTCACAGCACTCTCCAGACCTCCAAGCTGAATTGTGGGAGTCTTGCTTCTAAGGGGAGAGAGTGAAGGGAAGGGGAAGAGGGGGATAAGGAGGAGGATGGCTAAGGTAAGTAAATGAAAAGGGAAGAGAGAGAAGGCCCCCTGTCACATAAGGGGCGTAGTCGTCTTGACCCATTGATCTCGGCGCAAGGAACAACTCCCATGCAGCCAACATCCAGTTGGCACTTGGTCGTTCAGACTCAGCACGGATTGATTTACTATAGCTGAACGGTGGCGCGCATATGCAACGAGTTCCTAGGACTAGGTCGTGTCACGTGCCACTCATCTTCCCATTGCACGCACACAATGCCCGTTGCTGTCGCAGGGCGGGCTGCTGTTGGGCATTTACGAGAACTCAAGTCGTAAGTTACGCCGACGGCAGTGACGCCGACAGTGGTTCTCCCTGTGGCATCAGCAGCTGCTGCAGCTGGTCGCGTGGCGTGGTTTATAATCGCTCGTCGTCGCGTCGCGTCGTTTTGTCCTCGCGCCATCGGTCTTGAGGGGTGGACACTGGACGTATGTCGATACACCGGCCAGCCAGCACGCATCTTCTGACGTGCTGTAACCTGCAGGGATGTTAACAAGACACCAATCTTCAAGACCAAAACCAAGACAGCACAGAGAACAAAGTAATCAAGCTGTGAAACTGTTCTTTCCATCGGCCACTTGACGCATCTCCTGACGCGTTGTGAGCGCACAACGGTCCAGCGTTAATTGCCGCAGAAACGTCGCCGTTGCTGGTCACCATCATTCTGCTCTTCACGACGATTCATTGTAGCTTTTTACAATATACAGTTTTGAAAAAATGGGTTTGAGACCAACATTTCTGAGGGCATGGCCAAGCAAGTGGCTATTAAGGCAAAGGCCAAGGCCAAGGCCACGGTTTTTTTGTCCTTGAGATATCCTTACAGTGGTTCTCCCTGTGGCATCAGCAGCTGCTGCAGCTGGTCGCGTGGCGTGGTTTATAATGGCTCGTCGTCGCGTCGCGACGGCGTGACAGTAGAAAACATACCCGTCATAACTCGTCATGATGATGATGATGATGAACGAGTTTGCTTTAACGTGGCATTAAGTCCTAAGACTGCAAAGAGAAGATACGTAACAAATTAACAATAACAGTGAAGTCACGCAGTAGTCAATGCAATGAAACGTTCTTAGTCAGACTTAGAACAGCTGTAAGATCTGGCAAACAGTTTGGTCTTCAGTCTGCTGCGGAAAACTTGCAACGACGGCGATGACCGGACTGACTCCGGCAAACTGTTCCAGACCAATGCAGCAGTCGTTGGAAAGGTGCGGTCGTCAATGGTAGAACGCACAGTGCGTGGAGCGACCATGATTTAACGACTGGATAAATGCGATAAGTAAGAAAAATCAAGTAACTCATATGTTCGCAGGCAAGGACGTGCGTTAGGCTATAGTCGGTATATTGACATTCTCCTGGCGACACAAAACTTATTTGCTAATGCGATAGTACTGAGTGAAAACCACATTCTTCATGCAGTTGTGACGTCGCTAATAAGTTGCTCGTAGCGACGTGAGTTCATGCATAATTGCTTGCTGTGCCACATCTAACTTGCACTGCCTGTCAGTCAGCAGTGCAGGGGATCGCTTGGTCAGTACTGTGCTTAGTACTGCGCGGTCACTCACTTGTCAACGGCAGAAGACAAGAAATTGCTATCGGATACAGCAGCTCACTGTTAGCCTTATTATTATTTGTTAGCCGAAAATATAGAAAAGGGGTGACAAATGCCCCATTGCACTGCCACGACGCGAACAAACTCTAAAAACACTTCATTGGAAACAAAACTTCACGGCTGCGTGATCGGTTTGTTAATTCAATAACGGGAACACAATGTTGGAGAGTTATTATTATTAGTATTTGTAATTTGTTATTACTTTACTCCCCGGATAGTAAAGATTTCCGGGTATAAACACAAAATGCTAAAATTAAAGGCTGGAGTGACTAGGGGGTGGTGCACGCTTCGGCGGAATCAACAGATGTTTCGCTGATGAAGAGAGCGTTATAGCGCGGTAGTAAAGCAGGTATCACGGTCATTTGGAATCTGTCGTCACTGACTCTCCCAGTCCGCGTCGTCAACCCAAATGTCATCATCACGAGCCTAGGAGCTTGCAATGGCATCAGTGTCACTGTTTGCCTGCCACCATGCAGCGTCCAATATTGACCGTCATGGCCACATCTCAGTCCCGGCCGCCGCGTACGAGTTAACCAGAAGTAATGGCGAATCGTATAGCGACAAGTGACACCGGCCGAAGGACGGACGGACTGATCACGTGATTTCTCGCGATCACGTGATTTCCTGTTTTGTTACGACGTCGTTCCCGCGGCGTAACTGCAAGCTCAGCTGACACGTACGTGGCACACACATTGCGACAAATGTCGTTCATTGGCACGAGTGAACGACAGATTTCATCACCGGCAAACCTAATCTGCTGCATGTCCCAACTGCTTTTTCTCCGCATGCTGTAAGTTGCCTAGCACCGTAGCAGAAGGTGACGCAGTCGCCTACATCAGCTAATTAAGCATCAGCATGCACATTTTGTACTGAAAATACGGATAGAGTTAGTGAGTTATATAGTTTTCTAACAACGTACTTTAGTATAAAATATGATTTTTATCACATTCTTATGAGCTCTAATGCTTCATAATGACGGTTATATGAACGGCGTCGTCAGTTAAAAAACTGGCGGAGCAGAAATTTGCAATTTTCCAACAGACACTGCAAATATCCGTCAGAGGAGATAATGAGATTACAGGTGCTCGAAATTTTAATTTTGTTCTCAATTTCCTACATTTCTTAAAATGGAAGTTTTCAGCCGCAAATTTTGCATTTTTGGACAAAATTTATCTGACAAGAAGATTTACGACAGCCGAAAATATAGGGGAGAGGTGACAAATGCCCCCTTGCACTGCCACGACGCCATTGGTCAGTGTGAGTTGTAGGTCAGGGACTGGCTTATTCGCTCATTAGTAGGCCGTTGTGCAAGCCTGGCGACAGGAGACGACCGATAAGAAAGGAGGCGACAAAGTTTATGACGTCGTTCGTGTGGCACCGTATCCGTCAGGTGCAGCATGACCAGCGAGAAGGCGAACATGTCTAGGAGTTGCAACCCCCACTTTATGACGTGAAGTCGTTGATATATTCCACACTAACCACCCGAATTTGAAGAAGTAAACGAACGTTGATATGCTTTGTCAAAATAGTAGCTAACTGCTGAACTAAACTATGAAATTATTGCATACCAGTTGTAACCGCATAGTAGGATTTTATTCTTATTGTTTGTTTTATAAAAGTACCGGTATTGTAAACAAGTTGCCACCTACTGGATTAAATCTAAGACAAACTTTACGCCAGTACTCAGCTACAACTTTTTCAGCTTTAGAAGGTTTTTTCAGGGACAATGCTTTTGCCCCTATACCACTGGGGCTTTTAATGCCCCTTGACCGATTCTCAGAACCTCCCACTTTTGGATACGGCGTTACGCCCCCATGATATCCGTCCTAGGCTTGCGCGGCTCGCGGCGGGAACGGACTGATATACAGTATACACGGAGCTATGGGAGACTGCAATCAGCATCCGAGACGACTGGTTGGCTGGTCAGCGTGTCAGTGAGCTGCAGCGGCAACTGATGTGACACGCGCCTTGGCTGCTGAGGCTGCCCGCTGTGACCTGGTCATTGTAAACAATGAATGGCACGCTCAGTTGAGGACTAATTGTTTAGGCCTAGCGCGCCAGTTCTCGGTCGTTGCATCATTGTCGTTTATAGTAACATGAACAGTCATGCATCATAAACCAAACGACAGTGTGGTCTATGCGATCCGAGCGTGATTTAAATACGATACCGCACTGTCTGGAATGGTATAAGCTCGTACTGCGTACTTGCTTGTCCACTCCAGTAGTGCGGCATCCAGTTTAGAAATTATACACCCCGATCAATAGCGATGTCCATATGGACCTATACATTATGATTTTATTTTGTGTTCCATTTATATTTTTTTACTGTGTCGCAAATAAAGGTGATTAAGCTAATAAAACTCGTATCGGATCACAGGAAAAAGCGATGCAGTCGTAGTTTACCTTTGCCGAGGCAAAGAAGTTATGTTGCATGACTGTTTGTTTGTCTGTCTGTCTGTCTGTCCGCGAAATTACTAGAAAATACTGCGAACGGATTATGATTTCTTTGAAGTTGAGACGTAGCCAAATAACAAGTGATTAGACATGAGTGAGAGGCAATCTGGATCACGACCCGAGTTTTTATTTACGCAAAAGTAAAAAGTCTCGGCAATGATTTGTATTCTCATTGTTTCTAGTGTTCTGTATTCTATCGTATACGCCAACTCATAGGCCTAATAGGCGATTCACAACGCTGATCAAGACATGGACATTACTTCACCGACAAATGAGCAAACATTTAGTTGGTAAACGCAAGCAAATAATCGATGCTAGCATTTTACAGCAGATTTAGGTATGCTGACGGCGAAAAAATGCGCATCAATATTCATTGAGGGTCGGGCGGCGAGTCGGTCACAGTAACTTCGTTTGATAAAAGACCACCGGACCGGTGTGTGCATACAGAATAAGCTACTGCCTCAACAGACTACGTCAGCTGACCGACCGACCAACTTGGTTTGGAGCCACTTTCCTTCAGTCTATCACACTGATGACTGCGACCGTGACACGTACGCTAGGTAAATAGGAATTAGCGCCATGCAGTGGCATTGGCGGCGTGACACTCCTCTCTGCATGACAAATGGGATTAAAGATACAAATACAGTTGGCTGCAGTTCACTGCACTATGTGTTAAAAACATCCCCGACATTAACGATTGTAACATGAAAGGGATTGAAGAATTCGACTAATTTGCGGTACGAATATTTCCGACACAACTGGGCATCAAATGACCATTCAATTTCCGACGTTACCCAACGTCTGCTTCTGCGCTACCTGGAAAAAGCAGAACAAGCGAAATATGAGGTAAAATAAACGCAAGCCATCAACAAACATCCCCGACATAACCAGTCTAACCCAAACCGTCGGACTGGCGAACTTTAAGATGCGTTTGAAGCGACATAAATAAAATAAAATAAAACGAAAGCCGCAGCGCGCACTTCAGCAGCAGAACCATGTCATTTCATTTTAGCCCAGTTCCTCTTTAGTGCTTAAACACATCTTTAAGAATAGTGAACAACAGGTCTAGTAAACCGTGTCACTGACTTTTGTGCCAATTACGAAATGTTTCAGTTCAGAAAGTAAAAGATAATGCCACCACCCGTCCCTAGAAAAAAACCTGCGTCCCTAAAAATATTAGTGCAGTTTTTAGTTTTCTTTCAAAGTTATAATTTAAAAAATACTGTTTGCATCTATTTCGTAATGTTGCAGTAACTTTGCTTAGGTTGCCATGGCTACTATTTAGCGTGTCATTTTGTTCTTTTATAAGTCGTTGTGTAATATTACATGACATGTAACGATATAAAAATGTAACAACATAAAAATAAATTCCGCCCACGTCCCTATTTTTGCCGGTTGAAACCGGAAGCACGTTATTTTTTACGTCTACGGCGACCGACGTAAAAAACCCCGCAAGCATTTGCTTCGCACACCATCTGTTTGGCTTCCTTGCCAGCCATGAATTTCAGCCTGCGATTGTATCGCCGCCGACGCTATGTGATGACGGGTTATTGGGGAAAAGAAATGCGTGCAGCGGGAACGTCGTCGTCATGGTATAGGGCCTCAGGACGCTATTTGACGTGACGTAAGTTAATGCCAATGCGACGTTGACGGATCAGCACAGCTCCAACTTCACGATTCCAGATCATCCGGCTTCTTCAGAGTGACCTGTCCTAAGCCCCAGGACGCTATTTACATGAGCACAATGCGAGCTGTCCGCATCATCGACCGCGTAATCTGTCACGCTCGACGACGGTCCACCGGTGACACACTAAAATGTCTACCCCATGAAAAATCCGCCTGGGGAGAAATAATCACGGATTTGATATGTTATTAAAATATCGCTGGCCCCATAAAAAGTACTTCCATTATAGGATCGCCCCCCATAAAAGTCTCCCCTCGGCCGACAATTTACGGGTAAAAATCCGCCCCGCCCTGGCGGCCTCGAGTGGGGCGGATTACCGGTAAACTGTCGGTCGGGGGAGACTTTTCTGAAGGGGGCGATTTTATAATGGGACACTGGCATTCAGTGTCACCACGCACGGATCCAGCGTCATCAGCAGCATCCTATATACCACCGACTAGACTCGAGAGAACACAATCAATACGACTCGTACAGTATACACTGTGCAATGAAACCGCGGCGTTCGGTCCAGCGCCGTGTGTCTCCACGGTCCCGCTAGTGCACTTGTACAGTCCGCAGAACGAAAAGCGGTCACAAACACATCAACAACAGGCTTAACAATCACTCACGATCCACAAAGGCGCTTCCTAACACAGGGGGCGCTAAATTTGCAAGGAATGAAATTTGCAAGAAAAGGGGGTAGAAATTACAAAAGAAAGAAAAATGCAAGGAAAGGCCCAAAAATTCGCAACCGTGTAAATTTGCAAAGAATGGACTTTGTAAGGAATGCGTATCCTATAGCCTATTGACGGACTATTTTATGTCTATCACTGATAGACACAAAATAGATAGACTATTAGTTTTGTTGGCGGCAGTATTTGGCCTACTATACCTGTATATATCACGTGAGAGTGATTGTATTTTGTTTTAAACATTTAACATAAAGGGTATTTAATTTTAATGGAGTACACCGAACCGAACTTCATAAGCGCAGAGGTAAACTTTACGCCTGCCAAAATCAACTGTACATTCTGACCATAAAATGATTTGAACATTTTAAATTCGCTGATAATGTCAAATGTCAGCACATTTATTTTCAAGTAACCTACATTAGCCGTGTGATAAAAATGTAATCTTAATTACTTGCAATACGGTTTCCTTACAAATTCCATTCCTTGCAAAGTGAGACGACCCCTAACACACGCGTTTGTATTTTTCAATTTTGCATTTTGCTAAAAATGCTTTTGGTTCCGGTAGCTGGCTTGACGCCTGCAGTTGGGACACTTAGGCTGTCGACATCAAGCAGCTTACGTGACGAATGAGTCAATGTGGGGCTCGTTATCATTTTTACGGATCAGCAAAATCTGTCGCAAGCGAAACAAGGCTGCACCCGAGCAGCGTGCGGTCGGTCAGTCCACAGCAGAAAAGGTTCGGTCGGCAGTATTCGAGTAAGTCGTCGCGTCTATGGGACATTAACTAAGTGGTTCGAGTGAGCCACTGTCGACCGACCGCACCTCGGTCTAGCGATGACGTGCGTCGTACGTCAACATGCACTGGCCGCGCTGGGTTGTAAGTAGGCCTATGCAGCATTCAATCCCATTCACTACAGTATAGGCTACCATCACGATCCAATCCACGCTCAACACTCAGCGAATCAACTACATTTATTCGCGCACCACCAGCTGCAAGACTATCACATCACTGCTTCTTCTAGCAATACGGGAGAAAGCACAGTCTACACATCTAAAAGACGTGTGATGAGTTAATCTTGCACGAGTCGACTCTCAGTCGATTACAGTGCTCTGATACGGCATCACACGGCAGCCCGGGCAGTCGAATGGAAGAGCAGATGCGTCGATGGACTGGCGACCTTGAGGTTAATTTGATAGCGCTGTCAGTGCAGTCGATACGGCTTGACTGATGGTGATGCGGGCATGCGGCTGATGAGGATGGACCGGACCATATAACGCGCGCGTCTTGCCTGCAATTACCACCGCAGACATAAGCACACAGCGGCAGCAGCGTCAACGCGAATACGGGAACAAATACTGATATATCAGCGGAGCGGGAACGCATCACGAAGGCTCTGGCGTGTCCGTGTGCGTAGTGTAGGTTGTCTGACTGTTCCATGCACTACGGCTGCTGCTGCTGCTGCTGTTGACGATGACGCTCACGTCACAGCGGTCTTCAGAACAGAGTGCATCGCCCTGCCAGCGTGATGACCTTCTGCCTCTGCTGATACGTGTGCAGATGACGTCCAGTGACATCGTGACGCTCAAAACTGTCAATCTGAGTTGAACAGCCAAGTAGACCGATGTTTCCTGCTACTGCTGCTGCTGCTGACAACCGCATTCAACTCCATTCGTCATCGGTAGTAACTCCGCCATCTGATATTGAGACGATCCGTGCACTGTAGCTCTGATCTAATTCTGCTCCATGCGAAATAAGACTAGTAAAAACAGAATTACTATGACTTGGTTGTTTCGCATCATACACGTCGTCAGCAGTGAGTTCTAACGCTGTCTGCCTACAGTTTACTTTGCACTTCTAGTCATATGCTGGCTGCAAAATTTAACCGATAAAACGGCACTCGTGGCACTCACTTTGTTGTCCTTTCAATGCACAGATCGTCCCTTAATCCGGCCTTCTCGCTGGCTGGTCAGTCACTGACTGGTCTGCCGGAATTCTTTCATTTCTTCGCATCAGTGCGTCGCAGCCGATCGGCACTGCACAGCTTGCACGCCAGCGATACATCATCCTGTATGTGACTGCGTGGCCGCATGGCCGCAGCGATGATCGCTGTTCGATTCCTTTCGGCTGCGGACGCTGGCGGAGCGAACACGAGACTTACATATCAATGATCGTCATTCATCACCCTGCTGTCTGCACCTCGCGATGTATTCTTCCGCTTGCTTAACTCTACGACTGCATGCGCAGTTAGGCCTACCAGAAAATACGTACTGTACGTTATAGATGATTATCGCGTTCAAAGATAATATTGCTGTGCCAAATAAACTTGATTAATTCAGTGGTTGATTGACGAATCGCCGAATACACATAGCGTCTCAAAGGCAAAGACGTCAACACGCGAATTATGAAAAGATGTGACGTAATGTATACTTACAGCAATGTGTATGCTTATTCAATGAGGTACAGTGTGCTAATAATGATATTTCGAATAAACACACGAAGTTTCCTTTTCTAAATTTTTAAAATTTATCACAATAAAAAATAACAAACGTTTAATACGTCAAACTGGCGAACAGTTAGCACAAACCATTTACAAGAATATAGAAGACGAAACAAAAACAATATATAGGCCTGCAGTATATTTCCTTGAGCGACACAATATTCAGTCCGACCTTTCGATATGACAGCATGTGCTAGATTCCTGTTTAATACACAGACAGTATATCTTCTTTTTCAATCGTTTATTGTTGGCACTGTATATTCTTCGTCAGAATTAGTGTATGTAACTTTGAAATTCGATCTACTGTCAAATTACCGTCAAAGAAAAATCGTCATTGGAAAAGTGTCGGACGACGACAGTGAGCTATCGCTGCTGTAAGGCGAACGTTGCGCCTACGTTGCACCAACGTTAATAATCCTACGAACGGCGCAATAATCACGTCTGCGGAGACGTCCTCGTGTCACGTTCACACGATGTGATAGTACATTTATTTTTCGTCTCGGGTGCGGGCGAGCGGCGGCATTATTATGTGAGCTTGCATGAAAGCACGGGATTATTCAGCCTCCTTCGCAGGCTCTTAGTCCCTGAATGGAAGCCGAGATGCGCAGCGCATGAATTAAACAAACTGTCTGTCCACTCATTCGCGGGTCGTGCTGCTGCTGTAGCCTTTCAGCGCCATCTTCAAACCACGCACCGAATTCGAACGTCGTCGTCTTTTCAGCACCGTAGCCAGTGGCTGGAAATTGATCCAATTTGATTCGCGGTACGGACGGCTGATGGACCGAGTCGCAATCGCCGGGTCCTTTCGACGTTTACACTTGCGCAAGTATGACGTGATCATGCGAGGGAGGTCGCTCGGGGCTGAGAGCAGGTTGAGGCTCTCGACTGACGACAGTGACGGGAGTGGACGTTTCTTAGCGCCATCTCGTGTGATATAATTGTCGACGACGCAATTTCATGCAGATCCACCGCGCGAAAAGACCGACTAATACCGCCCCGGCCGGCTCAGCTTAATTGGGTCTCTGTTATTCCGTTCATTTATTAATTCAATTCATCAACCAGCACATCGAGGAGAGAATAGCAAACGTCGTATCTACAGTTGACTGTGGCCAAACGTCCTATAACTATAAAGTTCTTCAAAGCTGTATTTGAATTTTTATTTTATTGTATAATGAAATATAGCAAACCAATACGCGTGTTATTTATTAACAAACTTAACATAAACATAAAACCACTAAGAAAAAAAGTCTGAAAAAATGCATTGCCTAGAAAGTTGTTTTCAATTTTCCTGAAATGTCATTGACAACGCAAGATGTTATGCCATTCTAAACCTTCGATATTCGATGCATTGCATTTTTTCCATTCTAAATTTGCATGTATAAGTTGCACAGATTGCCAAATGTATGCATAGGGGCCTACGTTTGCCACATAGCGTCGGCTGCAGAGGAGCCTTAGTTTCTTGTTTAGGTTAACAGACTTTTTATAATATTTGTACATGTTCCAAAGTAAATAAGAAAGTAAGTTAGTAAATAAGCAAAGTGTAGATCTATTTTGAAAAACCTCTAATGAGCTTGCTACATTTTGCTGTCAAAATTACACAATACGTATGTCTTCAGCTGACGTTCGGAGTGTTAAGGCGTTGTTCGGGGTCGCGAAACTGAGATATAAAATAAGATTAAAACAGGTTAAAACAGGATAGAAACTGTTACGCTATCGAAAGCAGTCGTGTCTTTTATTAACGCGGTGCTCGCAAAATACATGCAAACGCGTAAAATGCGACAGCAATAGAATATATCATCGCATTAGCACGGCAGTGTGCGATTAATCCAGGCTTCGGTCAGTGCATTTAGTGATTGCCGACTGCCTAAGAGCAAAAACGAATATCTTCGACCAAAATCGTTCTATATTGCCGGATTAAGCGAAAATACGTATGCAAGGGAATGCTTTATGCGTGGTTGGTAGTTCATATAGAGGATGGATAGATAGATAGATCGGTTGCGCATTAACCGATAATCCAGCGGTAGGCTGAGAAGTGATGGTCGTATATCGTCGGTCGTCGCCGTCGCCGCATGCTGGTGATTATGCGATTTCACGCATCGGCGTCACGCTAGCAGCAGCGGCATATTGTTGGCTAGCTAGGTGATTAATTCACCGTAGAATATAGCTCTGCTGCGGCGCCGTACGCGCTTTGAGTACTGATGCGATGACGTCGCCGTGACAATACGTCATATCTATTGCGTATTATTTGCACTTCTGCTGGTAATGTCGGCTATCGCAGAGTAAACGCTGCATTAACTGTCTCAGATTCGGCTCAGCGCCTCAGATTCGGCGATTTTCTCGCCGACATTATTGTCAATATTGTCCGCTTTACAAATTTATTTACTTACATACTTAACAAACAAAAACCTGTCGTGAATTTTTCAATCCTCATTTACACGTGCAGTTTAATATTTGCGTATGTATATTCAATGTTAGATAAATTAGTTCAAATTTCTACTTGAGTAAAAGTAGAAGTAGAGGTATCCCAAAACAAAACTGCTTAAGTAGAAGTAGAACATAATAACATTTACTTAAATAGAGTAACTTCGTTACTATCCAACATTAGGTCTAAATATAATCTTTTTGATTCAAATCAGCATATAGACGCTCAAATCAGCGTTACCGATTTAGTGTTTACGCCAAAAAATTTGCGTTAACGTCACACTGCAGTTTTTAGTTCACGTATCTCTAATCACGGATGTTTGCTATTTGTATTTTCCCCGTTGGCAATTTCATACGTAAAATATCTAGCATCAAAACATCAGCAAAAAAGCCGATTTAGAAACTCAGAGAGGTGTCCAGTGACTGTTCAGGTGCGGGTAGAATATTATGATCAGCGCAGCGTTATGGCCAATTTACACCACTAGCCGAAGCGACTCAACAGTTGAGTCGCCTTAGCGTCGTGGGTGTAAATTGGCCATTACGGATTGCGTGGTACACAAAATATCCAAAGCGTCCTCCTTCAACCGTGTCCGCTCCAACTGCGCCTGCATATGTTTGCAAAGTTCTGAACGGTCCTTGCCACGTGGGGCTTTTGAAGAAGGTCGTCTCAGGTCTTTGACGTTTCGCAGTGTCTGTAGGAAGACCGCAGCTTTCTATCCCACTTACTTTTTTCAACCCACAACGGCGCTGGCCGAGACGGCTTCTTGCAGTCTTATGACTGACCGTAGCGAAATAACTCTTCACGCACCACCGTGCAATAGCACGTCGCCGGTAAAAATTACGCCGAGCGAGAAAGTTCCGTGTTACATGCTAGGACATCTCCGTCAGAGAATGTCGACGTATACGGTAGCGGTTATCGCCGTTAACGACGACGACGACGACGTGGATGATTGATCAGGCCTGCTCCTCGTGTTCTAGTCGCGAGCAGACTCAAGCTGTCATTGCATCGCCTTTATCGTACCCAGCCGCGTGGCCGCGTGGCTCTCTATACTTAGTCGACGCTCGATCATTTACAATTCATTTCTCGGCGGTGCGGGGCGAGGATGGAATCGAGCCGCGTCAATCTGCCGCGTGTCTCAACCAGCACGCATGGATATACAGAGACGTCAACGGACCCTTGCCTCGAGGCTCAGTCATAGCGCCGTTACTGCGTCTCCACCGTTTAAGATTTAGCGCCGGTGACGAACGACGAAAGTCGTGATGGTGCGGTGCCTGGTGGTGGTGGTAGCCGACGGGTCGGGTTGGAGGCGAAAGGGAGACAGGGAGGAGATGGGAATGGCGGAGAGTAAAAGGGGAATCAGCAGAGGATACAGTGATCGATGCGCGGCCACCGGGCGGCGTTCAGCGTCGGTCGGCCGGTCGCGGTCCAGTTTCTAATCAACGTTTATACGTTCTCTAGCAAGTTGCGACGCGTCGAAGTGGAGGTGACGCCGTCGCTGCTTGCTAACGTCGCTCGAGAATCGTTAGCAGCGCGGGGCATGCAGCCGCAGCGCCGGTCGGCAGTGTAGCGGCAAATGAGTGATGAGTGAAGCATTATCAGCTGTCTCCGACACGCGTCTTTCCATTCACGGACATTGTCATAAGATTTATCTTAAGCTATGTCTCAAGGGCATTCTATGACAGAAGTTAAGATGGCCTAAAAATTTTTATTTAGGTCATTTGCAACATACAAGTTGTCCTCTCAAAACACCGAACAAAAGTAGTCATAAGATTTTATCTTAAGATAAACCTCAAGTTATGTCTTAAATGTTCCATGAATTAGTTTAATGTCCTAAGACGATTGTAAGCGAGAAAAATTTCTTACGATTATATTAAAATGTTTCGTGAATCTGGTTTGCACTGGTATTGGCAACAATGTCAATGAGTGATGAGTGATATGGAACTGGGCTGCAGGTGCTGTGGACAAGTTGATCCCCATAGCAACCGCTCTAGCAGCTCACATTTAACTCCTCGACCTCAGCACTCTTCCATATCGCATTAGTTGCTACAACTTTTGCTACACGCTGCCTGTGATTTATTTCCACTGAAAGTTCGCAAACGTAGCGAAAAGCGATATGATATATTTGAAAATATAAGACTAGGCTATATGCCAGGCATTTCTATTTTAAATTTGCAAAAACTTGTGAGCCGTAAGGATCGCCCACAGCGTGCGGTATGTGGTAGCTTGAAGACTTCTGCGTATCAAGTCTTCAGTACGCAGAAGACTATTACGCACTGAATCGAAAATTTACTAACTAATCTCTGCGAAGAAGATTAGTGGCTATTAAACAGAAGTCAAACTCATTACAGTGTGCCACTGTTACCACCGTGACACGTGATGCTATGAATGTTGACGGGTCCATTCAGAGTCGAAATAATTGCTCCGGGCCATCACTTATAATATTTTATAATACTTGTCAGTAACGGCTTCAACGTCTAACTTATTAGGCAAGTCCTGCGTTCAGTTTGGTTGTACGGTTAAGCGCACTAATGACGACTGATAACAAATGAATACTAGTTGTTTGGTAAATTTTTGCTTTATGGACGTATGTACAAGGCCAGACTAAAACTTTTTTCGAATTGCTAGCTGCAATGAATGAGTTTTGCATAAAAATATCTATCCGCCAAAAATGACGCTTAAATGAAACAAATTTGTTTTTTTTCGGTCGGGGTTTGCTGCATGCCCCCCCCAAAACTACTCATACAGAGACTGTCTAATGAGCCTTATTTTTCCTTTACGGGTAAGTAAGTAAGTAATAAGAAAACTTAGGCGGCGTCAGTTAAACAAGTAGCCGTCGCAGTGCGCCGCGATTTTGCGTATATCACCCAAACGGAAATAAATTTAACTGTTAAAAACTATGGGTCAGTGATTTTGAGAAGATTTCAGAAGGGTGCAAAGCAACAGTACTGAACTAAACTAAAATGAAATGATTTCATTTCGTCGATAGATTTAGTCATTGCTAGTGTAAATTCTACCAATGACTTTATTAGATAAGTGAGTTAAGTTTGATGACTAATATTATATATTTTTTCCTTGTTCGTTCTGTCATTCGTGATAAATAAAAAAATTTCATTTCGTCTCGTTTCATTTCAGATTGTTTCTATTCTGTCGCTTTGAAGATGAGCACATTTTAGAGCGAACTGACCTCGACTGCGTTGATGCGACGAGAAGCAAGTTGTCAACTGAATGTGTCGCGATGCCGCTTTGAATCACCATGCAACAGCAGCAGCAGCAGCAGCATCTGCGTGTGGACCGAGCCAGCGCTGCAGTCAGCGATTGAGCGTTTAGACGATGGTCACACACTGTGCTCAGTCAGCGTCCGGTGTCCAGTGTCCAGTGATGCAACTGACCACGCACTGACCAGTCTGATCAATGACCCGTTGCGTTGCGTCGTCGTGGTCGCGTTCGCTATCGCGTGGTCACGTGATCGAACACAAGTCACGTGACCACTGACCAATGCTCCCCAACTGACTTGTCCCACTGACTGACCACCCGACAATCAGGCGCTCACACGCTACAGCGGTTACACAGTGTGCACCATAGAGAGTACTGACTCTGACGCTGCACGACTGCGTGCACAAGACTGTATACCGGACGCTGGCCGCCCGACATCTTTCTACTCATTCGCGGATTATACGCACTTTCCGCGTTAAACCATATCTAGCTCGCACTGGTACTGTTTCTACAACTTTCCGCTTCAATCGTGCGTCATAAAGCAAACGACGGTGTAGTCATGCCATTTGAGCGTGAGCGGTTTGAGTACGATACAGCACTGTCTGGAGTGGTACAAGCTCGTACTGCGTACTCGCTTACCTACTCTAGCAGCGCTGTATCTAGTACAGAAATCTGTTTGGCGCAAATAGATGACTTTTTGGTGCAGTTATGTTTGATGTTTTGGATTACCGCTAGCGCTTTCTAGCCTGTTTGTTCCTGCCAGTATAATGCCATGTAGCAGTCAGTCACATGTAATAGGCCTATGTTTTATGACAAATATATGATATGTTGATTGATAGATTGACCGCGTCAGCGAACAATAATTTTGGACCGCGGTGCAGTTAGCATTATGCCACCGCTCCAGTCAGCCCGCCACACTAGGCCTTCACCACGTAGTCCATAAGCTACTCCTACTGCTCATTTTTCATCTTGCTGAGGATAGGAAGGTGAGTTGGCTTGAACAAAAACTTTTAGGCTGCTTTCGCTTCCGAAACACGTCACACATTTGTCTAAGACTTTGTAACTTGCGTGCTGTAACTAACACTGTTACTAAGTGTTTTAATCTTAGGCTTTTTCTGCAGTACAAACTTTAATCAATTTTTATGTTTAACAAACATTAATCATAAACGAGCAGGACGAGAACAGAATGGATCTTATCTATAAAGCTGTTTAGCAAAACATCCTAAACTACGAAGTTTTTCAAAAATTAATTTAATGCAAAAAGTCATAATGTCACAAAACAATACAAAATAAAATATAAAACTAAATGCGTATTTGTTAACAAACTGTAAACTAAACATTGGAAAAATGCGTCGTGTAGAAAGTTTGTTTTGATTTTCTCTAGATGTCGTCGACAAAAGATAGAATGTTTTGCCGTTCTGCCGTCGACAATGTCAATGCTGTGTCGACAGTATTAAGGCGCGTACAGAGCGACGTATCTGAACTGAACTGAACTGACACGGTTTAGTTTTTGACGAACTGACCAATGGGCGAGCAGGGCTTGACGCATAGGTGCGCATATCACGTGCATCGTGCGACACGGTGCCTACTGTAATGTATTACTGCTCGTCCATTGGTTAGTTCGTCAAAAACTAAAACGTGTCAGTTCACTTCAGTTCAGTTACGTCGCTCTGCACGCTCCTTTAGTATCTGTGAGGCACGTTATACGGTCAATATGCTGAGTGTATAGTTGTCAATGTCTGCATGACCGCAGCTATATAATGTTTGTTTGTTGTCTGCGATCACGCACCGCTGGCGCCGTGACGTGCTGCCGTGTTGGTGCTCATAGGTCACCGTATGACACCCACCCGTCCGTCCGGTCTTCCCAGCATGCCATTGAAATAACTGTCCGCAGAGCATCTGTCAACTCGTTCTAGCTGGCCCGTATACCATCCGACGAACGTTAGTCCCAAACCGCCGACTTCCTGTGGCGTGGACCAAGGGGGCCCAACTCGTCCCCCCAATCCAATGGCAGGCACATTTTTTGTTGACAATAAATGTTGGGGACCCAGGACAATAATTAAAATTGCTGCCACCAGATTTCATATTTTAAAGCTATAATGCGCCAAATTCGATTTCGGCCTACACGCCGCCAGGGTAGCTTACAGCGCTCCCCCGTGCAGGCTCCCTAGTCCCTAGCTGAAATTTAAAGGTCTTTCTTCTAAGGGGAGGAGAGCGAAAGCGAGAGGGAAAGAGACATGAAAACGTAAGAGAGAAGTTAAGGAGACGGCAGGGGAAGAAACAGGAGAGGATGGGAGTGAAAGGAATGAAAAGAAAGGGGACGGAAGGGAAGGCCCCCAATTCACATTTCCGGCTACGCCAATGCGGACTTGCGGCATATAGCTCCTGCACTTCGGGTCGTAATCTTTCACAATTGAATTGACGCAGCACCACGTCGACGCGCGAGGGCGCCACGCGCGTCGCTGCGCGTTACGACAGTCTCCGTGCTTGCGTGTTGCTGCGTACAGTGATCGACGAACGAACGGGCCGAACTGGACACGGACGAGCGGTCGAGTGAGTCCCTGGGGACCCTGCATGCCGTGTGTTAGACGGACCGGACCGCCGATACAGCAGAACGGTATCACATCTCGGACACACAATGTGATTGTGACCTGATGCTGCTGCTGCTGCTGTTGATGCGAAAGCTGATTGATATTTGTGTCATTGCATCATCCTTAGCTTAGAGTTACGCTCTGTTGTGCAGTTTTTCCGTTTTAATCTCGTTTGTATGCTTTGTGCTTTTATAACAGTTTTATTCTTTTTTATCTACAAGGACTCTATTTTATCGATTGTATTGTAACTTTAGTTGCGGTCTGTCAACTAGTGCTCAATAAACGATGATGATGATAATAATGATTACGGTTTCGGTGCCACTAATCGTGTTATTTTGGTCCACTGGCTATAGCTCTGATCCGGCATGCGCTAGGCTAAAGTACGCATCCGTACGTTGATCGCTACAGCACACGACATCTGCCACTGCCACACAGTCAATGACCAGTGGAGTTGTAATTAGTTTTTGTTTGGAGGAAGGCATTTAGAAGTAGCATTTTAGGTAGTTTAGAACACTTTTTATCCCGACAACCGCTTCTGATGACATAAGTTTTGTATTGTTTTTAGATGTCTATTGTGAAGAGCATTATTTTTTGCTTTATCTCACAATACGAGCTGTTAACTTTTATGAAAACTTTTCATTTGTTGCAGGTCTAGTTGGGAGACGCTGCTGTATGATTGTGGTTTCCCCTTGTCCTGATATTATTTGAAGAAACGGCGTTCTCTTCCAGAAATATTTGGAGAAGCATCGTTCCCCTCGTATAGAGCGACATAACTGAACTGAGCTGTCTCTGTCTGTTTGTCTGTCTGTCTGTCTGTGTGTCTATGAGTGTTTATGGTCAATATGTGTGTCAGAGACATCTAGATTAGTAACTATTATTTAGTGGACCATGATTTGTGTTGTCGACGGTGTACCAGCGGTTAGGTGTAATATTGCTGCGTCTCAAAGCATCTACGAGTGACCGGATACTGACTGCACGTGGCAACGCTGATAAACAACCAGGAAACGAGGAAACGAAGCAATTAAGGAGTTAACGCTAACGTATTATATGCCTATCGCGGTAGTTTCGACATTTGCCGTCAGCCACCGTCGAAGCAAACCGTACGTTCACGTTTATGGCCTCATTACGCCAGTCAGCTGGCCGTCGGCCACAGTCAAAACGCATATATCTCCGGCTAATTTCGCTAGGAAAGTAGGCCTACCGGAATGTAGAATAGTGAACTTGTGATCTGCAGCATTTCTTGCAAGCCATGCTTTAAAAACTAAACGCGACTGCATTTTAGTCAGTGAATTGTCTGTTTAACACTTTCACAATTTTCCTGCGCGTAATACCCCGTTTACACGATGAAGCTGGCTCGACGAGCTGGCTCGTCCAGCTAACATATATAATTGCTCGATGTTTGCTCGACGTTTGCTCGACGTTTGTTCGATCGTGTAAACGGGGTATTACCCTGAACTGCCAACTGCTAGAAGGCAAGTGGGCATCCCGCATCTTCACTGTCTGTAGTGTATTTTGCAATAATTAGCATAGGCCTACAGTTCGATCTATCTTTCAAATGCTAAAGCTAATATCCCGCATGTTTTATGATGTAGAAAAAAACAAAAGTTTAGGCCTATTAATTTCAATTATTGTATAGTAGATCTATACACTTTCAATTAACGGCTAAGCACGTTTTTATTTTTTATCAATATGCAACTGTCATTTTAGAGAAAAATCATCATTTTTTTTACATTATATTGTATCGAATCTTATGTCCGAGAGTTGTATATGGCCTGCCGTGTGGGTAAATTTTATGACAGTAATCTACAGTCTGTCATAGAAAATAATTCTAAAAATCTCATCGACGGAGCTGAAAGTAACTATGCACTGTGCATAAATTGAGATATTTCTCGTTTGTGGGTTTGCACGCTTACGCGCCCGTGCACAGTTTGGGCAGGACTGATTGCAACTGTTTTTCTGTTTTGCGAAAAAAAACAAGATTCTAATATGTTTCTGTTTCTTTTCATATCATCATCGTTTTATTCAGTATGAATAGTTAAATGCCGGAATACAACACACAGTCACAGCGAAGTAAAGCGTATTCACTGAAGTTATTTGCACGACTCGTCATCCACGTGTTTAATTTAACGCATTTAGCATATTGTTGTAATAATTTGAAACAGATCTATCAACAATGATATCACTCGTTGTATCAACGATCGCAGCAACATAACTCGGTGGCTAATGCCCCGTTTACACGATCAAGCAAACGTTAAGCAAACATCAAGTAACAATCAAGCAAATGTAGGCTATTCAAAATGCATGCACGACGTGTGCTCTAATATGCTTGATGTTTGCTTGATCGTGTAAACGGCGTATAACATACGGGATCAACACGCTCAGGCAATAGTAATACGGTATGTAACTAAGTTGTACAACTACATATAATTTAGCGCCCTTTCAATGCATGTTTCCCTGACACTAGATCGCTGACAGACGACATTTTGATAAATCTCCAGTCAAGCAATTTGTGTAGACAATAGTTTGAATAAATCTTCATGATAAAACTAAAAAAGCAAACTAGAAAGCAGTCAGAGCCCGCACACCTCCGCCAATGCAATGTTGTTCGCTAGGTGGCAGCACCATCTTTGGTGCATTTTACGGTTTTCCTTATGCCCCATTGAAAGCATGGGTAACGAAAATTTCAAAGTGATCCAGAATCTAAGATTCCTTCCGGATCACCCCCAAAATTGAATCACTGGTAGTTTGTGCCATTCCCGACATACCCTCAAACTTTCAAAAAGATCAGTCCATAACTTTTTGAGTTATCTTGTTAACACACAGACAAACAGACAAACAAAGTCTGGCAAAAACATAATCTCCTTGGCGGAGGTAATAATTATCCTCCTGAAATTGAATGCGATAGTGTTGAAAGTGATGATAGGCGTTGGATCGCTCTCGGTGTGGCAATTAGGCTATGCTAGGTTTAGGCCTATACGTTTACTCGTCAAAGCACGCAGAAACACAAAAACATAAAGAAAAAATTTTCCGAATAACACCATAAACGTGAAATATTTCTCATGACATTCGATAACGTGCGCACATTAATAGGGTCATTCCAGTTTACGCATTATTTTATTGTTTTAAATTTTGAGCAAAAGCAGATTGGGCCTAGTGCTAAGTTTGTCTTGGCCTCCTGGCCGTGGAAAATCAGTTAATGAGCCTTGAACGTGTAGAATGTGTGGTAAAGTGCGTACTGCAGTCGTCAGTCGTCGTATTCTTGAGGAAGACTCGGTAGTTGTCGACGCAGACTAGACTACCAGGCCTCAAGGTTGACTCGAGACAGAAGCAATCGTCGTCGTGGTTAATAGGAATCTTTTATAAGAACTGAGGACTCGAATCGCTTGGTAGCACTGCCTGACCCCACTTGTTCATCGACTGAAGATTAAAACACACACATTAATAATCTAGTTTCCCTAGTATTTGCATCGATCCCATATTTGTTGCAAAATATCATTAATGTAAGTAAGATAGGCCCTAATAGTCTTCGTCAGCTTTATGTCTTAGGCCTACTTGTGTTTACTGATCATGGGACTAATTTACAAAATTTCTTAGAAATTTTCATAGCATTTTTTTCGTTTTTTTCTAGATTCTTCCTAAGCTTTTTAAAGTCACCTCAGGAGCTGTTCTATACTTTTGCGTAGACCCAACTTATTGCTAAATTTTTTCCTAGGTACTTTTACAGCGCGTTATCGAATAAAAGCGATTTCGCTCGATACTAAATGAATCTAGTTACTTGTTTTTAGTATTAATTTGTAGGCTAACTGACACGGACCTGAACAGTTAGCAACCGCCGCTGGAGAATCGTGTCTGTGCGGTGAAACGAGCAAAGGTAAAGATCCTGCTTTGATGTCGACTGGGGCGAGTGATGGTGTATGGTCAGCACGGTGACAAATTGTCCACAGTAGCCGCTGCGCCGAGACGTTTCCCGACCTCGGTAGCAGTCGGGCAGCATATAGACTAAACAAAAACAATAGATCACACAGCGAATAAGATAAAACACAAAAAAAATTGCTCTGAAAAACTGACAGACAAGCTGGTTTAACACTGAAACTAAAACGAACTGAAAATATTTTTGACAGACATGAAGTGAGAGAAAGTGGAATGGAATTACCGTTATTTACAACATAAAAAATCTAGAAACAGTTTGTTGTCGGAGAGCTAGAGGCCTGAGCTCAGAAAAACTAAACAAGAAATTTGAGCTAATGCTCACGAGACGCGCGAAGGCCTATAGCAGTTTCTGTTCGCAAACTGTCAGTCTATCTCCCGGCATTTCGTCGCAGTTCATTCTTGGAAGTGTGCGCTGTAGCCGAAGGTCGCAAAAATCAATAAAAATCCCTTATTTTGGACGTTTAGGGTTTTTCAAAGTCATCGATGTTAATACAACTAAAAAGCTCGTTACTAGTGCTTGTTGTGATAGGTAGCATGCCCATGCATATCTGCAACCGTTTTCACGAAAGACTGGCAAACAACGGTAAAATAACGACTTTTACGGGGGTACCGCTATCTGATGCCCTCGTACGTAGGTTTCCTTGAACCTGAAAAATCGAGACTTGGGCCGATGAAATCTACGTTCCATAAATTCTGAGAATTTCATACGCAGCTTGTCCTTGTCTATCTCAATTGGTTTCGGGCGCAATTCGCTTTTGAAATGAGTCTCGCAGCCCGAAATCCCCCCAAAATCCATAAAATTCCCTATTTTAGCTATCAAGGTCATCCAAGGTTATTGAATTCGGTGGCAATCAAGAGCAAGTGCCCGACTTCCTATTAGTGATTAATAGTAACCTAGACCTTATCTCGCATCGTAATTGAGATACAGCGACTTATTGGCTAAAAATCGCAAATTTTTCTCACCCCCTCTCATTTGGCGCCCTTGTTCAGGATAACGCTCTTCGAATTTATGGAAAAACTTTACGGTTCCTGAGCCCGTGACTTGTGATGATGATGACGACGATATGTCAGAAATCGTCCGAGACTACCAGCCAATCGTCGAATGACGTCGCATTTCAACTGATCGACTGTGATCTGCGTTTCCAAAGCAACAGAAATAAAATGCACCGACACGGACTGAAATCGATTGTTTAGTTCGTTCCATTTCTGTCGCTTTGAACACGCTTTAACACGAAAAACGAGACCGTACGGGCACCGAGTAATAACCGACCGGTTAACTGATATCAGGTCGACAGTCGTAAGTCGTTAAGATCATCCAAAAAGTCGCCCAAAAAGTTAGGCGCCGCGAATTTAAAGCACAGTGTTTGCAGAGACATCTTACCGACGTTTTTGATGTCTTCCGGCATCCCATTACCCAACGTACGAATTCGGCTGTTCTGATTTGATGGTTGCTGGCAAATATCTAAATCTTCAGGTACAACAGCCGAGTCGCACAAATCTAGCTGTTGCTGTTGCATCGTGGCGTTCGTCGTCCAGCCTCCGATATCAAGGCCGTCGACAATCGACTGTGAAACCTGGCGAACAAGAGGAAAAAGCATCGGTAAATTCCCGAGCGGTGATTCGAGAACATTGTCATAAAATTCTCTCTGCAGACTAGCATTGGGCTATAGATTATACTTATTAGGCTTAGTGCACACTGCGAGGGACAGCTGTACTTATATGCGAGAGCTCCGGTGGGCTAAGTCGTACAATTTTGGGGGATGTAAAGCGGAAAACGATAGAATGCAAGAGTAGAAAACGCGAAATCGTATAACTGAAAGCATCGAAATACAAAGACGTCATGCGAAAATTATTGGGGGTTGACTAGAATTTGCAGGCAGGCATGAATAAACGAGCGATGATTGGGGATTAAGCATACAACAAAAAATAAAATGACGCATGGTATTATAGTTAATAGAGCCTACTTGCCATATTACATAAATTACTACTGTTCTATAAAATACAGTACATGTAAGCCTATTCACACTGTATAAGCATGTATGTACCTTACTTAAAGGCCCGTACAAAGCGAACAAAATAATCTAAACTAAAATAAAAAGAACTGAAATAAACTAAACTAAAATGCCATTTCATTTTATTTTATTTCAGTTTAGTCCATTTCGTTCGCTCTGTACTCGCCGTTAAATTTGCGATCGCAATTGCCGGAAATAGACGATGACCCATGTCACGTGATCGCAGGATTGGTGGCTCGCCAGGAAACGTAAAACGTGATGGTCTCCGATCTGTTAATTGGCTCCAAGGTTACAAAACTCTAATTTATTTGCACACGACGCACAGCGTAATTAGGCCTACGACGACAGTAATACCTCTTTTACACGATCCAGCAAACGTCCAGCAAACTTCCAACAAATGTATTCAAAATACACGTGCTAATTGCTCGACGTTTGCTGGAAATTTGCTGGACGTTTGCTGGACGTCTGCTGGAAGTTTGCTGAACATTTGCTGGACACTTACATATGTTATAATGGACGAGCCAGCTCGATGTTTGCTGGACGTTTGCTGGATCGTGTAAACGGGGTATAAGCGAACCGATATTGCAGCGAATTATTATGAATTTATGACAGCAGTAATAATGACTATCTACCGTCGACAATCGTCTAGCAAAGATGCTTAGCCATTTATGTGAATGAACATAATGACTAACAGCTAACCTAAATAAGTACGCCTATATGAAATATGAAGTGTTAATTTAGGTTTTAAATACGCTGTGTTTCAAAGGGAGGGAGAAGGATAAGAACCTCTATTTTGGCAGAACTAGTGTCCTTAGGGTCGTCAATGGTACCATTGGATAAGGCGATGTCAGTACCTATGAGCCTCATTAGTAACCAAAGCTCAAAATCGCTAATCGATTTTGTTTCGCCGTAAATTATAAGTAAGCAAGTCAAAGTTTTGGCTGGAAAGTCAATGATCTCGTATCTCTTTTTTGGAAGGCCAGAGACCTCCATTTAACACAATGTGTCATTAGATCTCACAATTAAAGCGCATTTGCCAAATAATATTGGGCCTATCCGTTGAACGTTTTAAGCATGCAGGGCGCACGATCGTGACAGACGACAAACGACAGACCACGCCGCAAAGAAATGGGTAACTATAGGCGAAGTCGCTTGCACTACGGCGATTTTGCATATGGTAATAATAATTTGTGTTATACTAAACCGCACAGTCTGCTATCCTATAGGCTGTTGTCCGATAGCGAAATGTACGCGAAAGCAATAATGAATAGGCCTATATACGCCGTGTCCGGAAAAAAAGTCTACATTTTTAAACATATCTTTGACAAAACTTAATCTATTTTTATAATCTTTCGAATGAGTCGTCCTGAATATACACTTTATTAAACTGTTGAAATATTATCTTTTATATTGCTGTGTCACTACGTATACGTAATTATGTCAATAATGCCGTTTTTATTGTATACGAGGTAAAAAGCTAACAGTGTTTCGGCTAATAAAACAAAATTAAACATAGGCCTATGTTTATAATTTTTGTAGGCAACATTAAAAAAGCAACGTGCAACTGACAGTATACTGATAGTCTACTTTGCCGGACTACTTACGTCACTTTACCGTGTAAAATAAAACACTCTTCGTATTCTTACTTTACACCACACCAAAATAAGCAGAAATGCAGAAAAATAGACTTTTAGCCTGCAGCTGCCTTAGTTGTCATGAACAGTGATAACACTTACTGTTAATCAATGAGTTAACAATTTTATTACAAATGTACTCTATCCCGACGCTAACACATGTTGCAGAAATGACGCTGCTTGCTGATAACGACTGCTCCACAACGACGTTCCCGTAAAACTGCACGCGATGGCCACGCGTTAACATGGCGAAAAGCAAGACTATGTTAAAATTTTGATAAAAAGTAATATATTTTTATGCCAACAATCTTTGAAGTTTTTTTACTGCAATTTTTTATTAGTTTTTTTTTGTTTTCGTATTGCAGAGGCTCATTTAGACGTTATCTTTCCGCAAAAAAGGCATTTTCGATGACGTCACGATTAAATTGGCTATACTTAGTGAGAAGTAAATTTCAAAAATTAGTTTTAGATGCTTTTAGTACAGCGTATCATTGTGATAATGTGTGCCGAAAATTATAAAAGTAAGTTTTAATTTGTTGAAGTTATTCTAAAAAATGTAAACCTTTTTTCCGGACACGGTGTTTAACTTTATGACTTTTCGCATACAGAGTCCACCGGTATATCGATATATCGAGCGATGTGTCATGTCAATAAGCCACAGACTAAAAAAAGTCTATCCACAAACGTCGCATTTCTTTGAATAAATCTATTGGCTGAGGCTTCAACTGCATTTTTTAAATTTTTGTTTCTTCGTCATTTAAAAGCAACGTGTTTGTGTTTCTTCCTTTCGTGGGCTACTGTTGAGAATTTTGCATTATTCGTGGAAGGATCGTCTGATTTTGAACTCGAAATTCGTTGCTCTCACGTAGGTTACAGTTCCATGGAACTCCGGCTGAAAACACTGATATGCGGACTGGGGTTCGCTGAAGACGATTGACGTAGATATTTTTCAGGTCCTTAACTGCTCTAAATTGACCTCAGCGTGTAGAGTTGATGAATTGTTACACAGTTCACGCTCATTTGCAGCTGCAGTATAGCTGAGTCAACTGATCAACGTTCACCGCGGAGCAGTGATTATTTTGGTTCTCAAGTGTTGTTGCTACTGTCGACATATTATGACTAATTTCCACGTATTTCAACTTGTTGAAGTCAACTTGTTGTACAGCGGTCAATACACAACACATCGAAAGTCTACGGCAAATAGGCTTCCAGTTCGCAACAAGTTGTACAGCAAGTTTATAAGCCTATGCCTGATAGCTATAAACCAGCATGAGCTAATGATACCGCAGCGCACTATGCGGATGTCCGCATAGAGCGATCCGCATAGTGCGCTGCGGAATCATTAGCTCATGCCAATTAGCTGTTACTTCCGAGATTGTAAAGCGCTTCTTGTCACGAGTCTAACTCGTGTAAAAATTTCTATAGCAAGTAGCCTACCGGACGGAACTTTACCTTCGCCCCCTACGAAACATCAATAACGGACCTGGCAAGATGTTGTAGTACAACTTGTTGTCACCACTTGTTGTGCAGCGAGTCCACAAAATGCCGCAGTAGTGGAGTTTGAGCTGCTGCAGTGGGTGACTTTTCACTTCAGCTTGGGTCATCTTTGCAGCGCAACGAGGAGGGGTAAGTACGACAATGATAAAGCCAGTCGACGAGCGTTGAATCGACCACTGAACCTATAATCTGTTCTAGACTGTTCCTGGAGCAGTGGGCTACACGTGGTCTGTGCGTCAAGTCAGTCGTCAGATATACTCAGACATATTCACACACGTCAGCGTCGCGTAACGTCGACTCCGCTGCGAACGCGTGACGTCTTCGGCGGTTAAAGTGTGTTTAAAGCGACAGAAATGCAATGAACTGAAATGAAATGATATAGTTCTTTAAATTCAGTTTATTTCGTCGCTGTGTACGCGCCTTAAGGTGCGTTCAAGTGACGGAAATAAACCGAAATGAACTAAAATAAAAGCCGTGCGCTGCGGCTTATATTTCATTCCGTTTCATTCCAGTTCAGTTCAGATCTGTCGTTTTGCGCGCTTCTCTACAAAAAACCTGCCCTTCGCTAACGTCTAAGCTGCGCGTCGATCCGCAATTGTTTCACACTCAAGCCGTGTTCTGACCGACCGACTGGAATGGCGTCAAGCGACCAACAGAAGAAGTTGAATGCCGCTGAGCCTCAGCCGCCGTCGCGGTCCAGTAACAACGACGTGCCGTGGTACCGGCAGCTACTGGCCATCAAGAACACGCTCATCATCATCATCACGCCACTTTTCTTCCTGCCTCTCCTCGTCGCATATCCCACGCCGGTATATAATGACTGCTGCTGTATCGCCAGCATCATCAGCATCGTGAGGTTTAACGTGGCCTGATAGAAAATATTATTTCTAAGACCACGTCAGCAAAAAGTGTTATGTAGGCCTACGCATAGGTCCGGATAGTGTATTTGCATAGGCCTACGCTAACCGATTTCGGCATTAACGTGGTCTTAAGCCACATAAGGAACTGTGATATATCGTTTTTCTCGGTTTTTGCATAAGGTCTAAAAAGACGTAAAAAGACGTTATTTTGCCGATGGCTTGTCTAGCGTGAAAACAGTTGCAGATAGGCACGGACATGCTCCTTATCATAACAAGCACTGGCGACGAGCTGCTTAAAGGTGTCAACATCGATGACTTTGAATGACCTTGAACCCCAAAATAAAGGGTTTCAGTGAATTGTTCGCGATTGTGGGCTGCAACACACATTTTAAGAGTGAATTTTGCCGAAATGGGTGGAGATAGACTAAACAACCTGCGAATGAAATTTTCAGCATTAAATGTAGATTTTAACAGTTTAAGTCCCGACCCCTTACGTTTAACGAGGCCTGCGCGCGAGTGTCAAAAAGGGTTAGGATGGGGGAATACGCGTCTGGATAATATATGGGACAAGAAGGGAAAGTCTTGAGACGGTGTGTAAAGAGGATCGCGAGAGTAGCGGTGATATGTAATGCCAGCGTCTGATGGAAGAGAGCGCCAAAGACGCTATTTATTGGGCAGGGTAGGCCCATCCAGGTTTGGCGTGAACAATCAATTTCTTCGCCAATGCAACCCATTGGTCTAAACCGTGAAGTCATTTTGTGTAAGTTTAAAACATAGATGTAAAAATATTTTTATGTTTTTATACAATTTTAAAAAACAAACTTTTTATGTTGTTAAAATTTTTTTAATGTTTTTTAAATTTTTTATTTTTGATGTTTTTGTGCTTTTTAATGTCCTGTTTTTTGTTCTTGTTAAATCATAAACGTACAAAATTACAAATATGATTTATTTCTCATGGGCAAATTGCGTTCAGCTGTTTATGATCTGTACATTAAGTACATTTCGGATTTTAGTTTTTACAAATGGTAGGTATTTGTTTTTAATTATTAGAGTTAAATATTCTTTGCGTGTATAAAGGCGAAAAAGTAGCGATTGGAAACATCTGCAGTTTAATGTTTTTATGCATGTTTTTATAATGTTTTTTATAAAAGTTTAAAAAAACATGTTTTTATGGTTTTTATTTGGAAATCAATATTTTTAACATTTATGGTTTGAAAAAGGTCTGTAGGGAACATTACAAATGTTTACATGACGACACTGCCGATGATTGTAAGCAGAAATCCGTCCACGTGGTGTTAGCTGTTAACGCACGTGCGTCTGCATACTGTCTTGATGTCATAACTTTCGCACTCTCCAGTTTGACTGTTGTACTTTCTCATGGAACAAAGTCTGAATGTGTAAAAGCAGTAAACATGCAGACACTGCAAATTCCACGTGGCGCTGTTTCACCAATCTAGCCTACAAATCTCTGAAAACCTTGGATTTTTTTAAAGTTATAGACGTTTAAGTGGCGTATCTGCTCTTGGCGATTTTATTTCACATTGTACGTGAACCTGAACAAAAACAATTTTAAAGAATTTTTCACACGGCTACCGGCTTTTATTAAACCTAGTTTTCATTAGTCTTGTTAGTATGCACGAAATGCAACTGACTGTTAGAACATAACATAACTTACATAAGCCCACTATTTATTTCATATTTTATACAGTGCTGTAAGTCTGAATTGTTTTATGACAATTTTTGCATTTGCCGAGTTTGTGTTTTTCAGCAAGGAAAATGCGCGTACAGCATAATCATAGTGGCAATATACTGGATGACGGAATGCCTGCCTCTGGCTGTCACGGCTATCATGCCCGTTGTCCTCATGACATGGCTGGGTGTCATGGACTCGAGAGAGATCTGCAAGAACTACTTGAAGGCAATACCGTCGTATTGTATTTGTGTGTTTTATCTGTAGATATTTAGTTAATCCTGTTTACGCGCGAGAGCTAGTATAGCTAAAGCGCATATTAGCTATGGTAATTCTGTCTTGGTGTCTGTTTGTCACGTCCAGGTACCGATCGAAGTCCAGGTAAGATAGAAACTTTAGGTTTTTACCATATGATAGCCTGCAGTCTCTAGTATTTCGTGACAGATTTTCATGCCACTGGATGAGAAAGGTCCCCTCGAGCGAGGGGTGGAAAGAGAGGCCCCCTTGAAAAACGTTATTTTGCCGCTATTGGCTGCTCTAGTGTTAAACCAGTTGCAGATAGTTACAGACATAGGCCTACTGCTTATCATAACAAGCACTGGTGACGAGCTTCTTAGTAGTGTCAATATCGATGACCCTGAATGACCTCAAACCCCCAAAATCAAAGGTTTTAGTGAATTTTTCGCTATTTCGCGCTGCGACACACATTTCAAGAATGAATTGCGCCGAAATGGCTGGGGATAGACCAAGACAACCTGCATATAAAATTTTGGCCATTGAATGTAGATTTCAGCAATGTAAGTCCCAACTCCTTGATTCAAAAAGGACTGCGCACGCCAGTGCCAAACAAGGGTACTCTCCCCCTAAAAAGTGGTTATTTTACTGCAATTTGTGATTAGCGTAAAAACGTTTGCAGATAAGGCACAGACATGCTGCTTATCATAATAAGCACTGGCAATGAGCTTTTTAGGAATGTCAACATCGATGACCTTGAATGATCTTGAACTACCAAAATAAGAATTTTTGGTGATTTTTTTTTGCGATTTTCGGCTGCAAAAGAGTAAATTGCGACGAGATGGATAGATCAAGATTATCTGTAAATGCTATAGGCTCTCGCGCGTCTCATGAGCATTAGATCAGATTTCTTGTTGTTCTTACTTGCTGCAGCCGCATCACATTTTTACAGTTTTTTTTTGCTTTATACATTTTTGCTATAAGGTTACTTTAGCATTTTCATCAATGTGTGCACACGGTGTCACATAAACTGCAGTTCACTGCACGGGATTTACGTAAACCTTCGATACTTCATTTTACTGGTGAACCTTTGGTGCGATCGAAACTTTTAAAACCGATTTCTTAAATTGAGAACAACAGTTACTGTTTACGTTTGCTTTTGCTTTCTTTATTTGCCCATATTGACGCCAAATGAAGCCAGTCAGTTATAGGTGCGTGCGCGTGTTTTGATGTGTATTGTAGCCTGACGTCAATTGGAAAGTTTTATGTTAACTAAAATGAGAACATTCGATATTGTTGTTATGAAGTTCGTTCTTGTTTACATGCGTCACAGCTTCACGAGCTCAAAAGCTGAAAAGCAATGCATGTCGCCCAAACTCGACTGCAAATGCAAAGTCTGTAGCTGTGGGCCTATATATAGCCATGTAGTCCCTACTTAACACACAATATTGGCACACTATGCTAATTAGTCACAATTAGAGAATGTTACATAATTATTTTTTGCTGATACTGCAGGATGCCAACTTTCTGTTTCTTGGAGGTCTGATGGTTGCGATTGCGATTGAGAAGTGGGGACTTCACAAGCGAGTTGCTCTGCGCGTTCTTATGTTGGTGGGATCAAAGCCTGTTTGGTAAAAGATTCTGCTTAACTTTCCAGTTGATTTAGTTTTCCTTTTTCTTTAACCTAAAGATTTTAGCTCACGTTCAAAAAAAACGAAGACCAATAATTTTGATCATTGTTCTCGTTTTAGCTAATAAGATAGGCCTACATCCGACTTCTTGGTAAGACATACATGTAGGCCTACTGGAAATCGCTTATTACCAGTACTGAACGAATCTGTCCGTTGTGTCGTGTTGATATTTTGTTAATATTACGTGTACTGGATTGTACGCCTACTATACTGAGTGTAGCTTACTGCTTAGCGTACGAAGATAGTATAACAGAGAGATGCTAGTTTTTGCATCTGGTACTTTGTTCTGCTCACGTGATAATCGTCGGTGATGCCACGCTGATATTGTGTCCACCAACGTGACAGCGCTAGATCGTTTTTAACGACAAAACAGGCCCGAATTGTAATACACCAACACAAAAATCACCATATACGAGGCTCAGGCCTAATGTGGGAATATTTTTACACCAAGTTTTTTTTATTTAGCACATAATACATCGTAAGCGTGTTTAATTTTGGTATAGGCCTACATTGTGTTAATATTTGGTAAACTGCTACAGCATTAGATTCAATGTTTGATTTTTCGCTACTCCACACCATAATGTATCTAACTTTTCATGAATTTTTGAAGCCCAAGAACATTATTTACGGGTAGCCTCAGTGGCGCACAAACTGTTGTAAAATACTAAACGCATTGGTTTTACCAATTGCTAAACAGATTGCTTCCAGCGTTTTTCAGCAAAATTTATTGTGTTTGAATAACACAATTTATATGCTGATGATTCGGGCGTGTTTTAGGCATTTGATCGGCATGCGTATTGATTTGTTGACAGGATAACGTTTGGGTTCATGGGTGTGACGGGGTTCCTGTCGATGTGGCTGGCAAACATTCCCACCACAGCAATGATGATACCGATAGCCGCAGCTGTTCTGACGGCACTTAATGACCACCGCATGCTTGTGCGTGAACTGCGACGCAAAAAACGATGTAAGTTGGTGGCCTGGCGTAGCGGTAACGCGTTTCATCCAATCAACGAAGTTACTCTACGCCGCGCCGGGTTAGTACTGCGATGGGTGACTGCTTGCGGGCAGGTAAACCATCTCGGTATGTAACCAGCCGCCTAGGTCAACTCAGTCTTCCATCCCTCCAGGGTAGGTAAATCGAGTACCAGCCTATTTGGCTGGGGTTAAGGCGGGCGCGTTCACCTGTGTCGGGTGGCAGGCAACACTGTGTGATCCCATACGGCAGGTGACGCTCCGTATAGCTCTGAGATGGGCGTCTCATTAAGAGCTACATCACCACCTCTAACCTTTATACTTTAAATCTATGCAAGCTCATACGACTTTATTTCCACATCTCACCTTAGGTGACCTGGTAGTGTAACAGTTAAGACGTTAGACTTACGATCGCGAGGTCGTGGGTTCGACTTTCGGTCGGGTCACTGTCAAGTGGTTCTACTGGACGGGTGACTGTCTGCGGACAGGTAAACCATGTCGGTATTTACATCAAGGTCAACTCAGCCTTTCATCCCTTCGGGGTAGGTAAATCGAGTACCAGCCTGTCTGGCTGGGGTTGAGGCGGGGCGCGTTCAGCGGTGTCGGGTGCTGGTGTGCGACCCTATATGGCAGGTGACGCTCCGTACTTTGTGATGGGTTTTTTATTAAGAGTTATACACCACCGTTATCTTTACCGTTTTAGAACTATTGTTCGGCTGTCCTATGGCTTATACCACTCCAGGCAGTGTGGCACCGTATTTAAACCAAGCTCGGATCGCATGGACTAGGCCTACGCCGTCGTATGCTTTATGACGCACGACTGCAGCCGAAAGTTACGAAAACACTGTACCAATGCGTGTTGAGTGACGTGCATGGTTTAACTGTTCTGAAAATTCGGATTTGTGTGCAAAAATGCCGTTACGAGTGTATGAGCGCACGTGCGTCTGATTTGTACGTAAAGTGGGAGTAGAGATGAAGTCGTTGGCGGATGGAGACAAGAAGTCACGTGACGACGAAGCAGACAGCAGCGCGGTTGTCGAAGTTGATGGCGCCAAACGCGAGTCAGTAGTGCATTCCACGGTTTCAGTAGTGATTTACAAATTTCTACACATTTTGAAAATTTGCCTGCACTAAAGACAAATAAAATTATTTCTTGTGTATTTCGATGTGTTGAATTTGAATTCATAAACTACAGGTCATGATTACTTCCAGTTTTTAAGATATTAAGGCCTATATACATTCGAACTTTTTTAACCTTTGCAGAGTGTGTAGGCTGTGCTGTTAGATGTCACTAAAATTGTAAATTTATACTGCTGAAAATACTTGAAAAACAAACAATTTTAACAATTATAATTTTCGGCAATTTTTTTTCTGTTGAAATGTTTACGTACGTACGTATGAATTATGAAAAAATTGTTGACGCTTAGTGGTTGGTTGCTTCGTAAATGGCCATTACGGCCATAACCATATAGCACATAAGTGGCTTTAGGTAGTCACAGCACTTTTTGCGTTTTTATAAGTACAATTAGTGGCTGTTTACATTTCAAAGATTATGTTCTATGCTGGGACTTTAGATAAATTGCTTAAAGAAACCATTCGTTTTATTGCGAATGAAGTGCAGCAATTGCTGGGGACAAAATCCTTCAACCCCCACAGACAGTTTGCCTTTGAACCCCACTGAGTGTAGACCCCATTCCTTGCTTATTGCATGACCATTGCATGTACACTCTACAGGGTGGGCCAAATAAGTAAGCTCTAGACTCTTGTAGGCCTATCTAATGGTAACAGATTGCAGCACCGTTTAACCGAGATAATCGCAAAAAAGTACTTTGTACTGTAAAACGCATTTTGCTAGAAAATCAAATATTTCAGTATTAAAAAAATAATAATTACATTCTTTGATCATAGTTGTTCATGTTAAATAAATCGGCTTACAGTTTGCTTATTAAATAGCACGTTCAAAACACGATTGTGACTGCCTTATTATCAGCCATTTTCATCAGCTGACAATGCATGTGTTGCTTGCTTTGCGTACAGTAAAGCTGAAGCGACAGCGCAGAACGACCCGGATGACAAGGAATGGACGCGCATCTGTGAGAAAGAAGACTCTGAGTTCAGATGCTTCGCCTGCGCGCTCAAACTTGGCGTGTCCTACTCCGCTTCCATTGGCGGCATGGGAACAATTATCGGCAGCGGGCCCAACATTGTGCTCAAGGGCCAGCTCGAATCGTACGTTTCACCAGTCGCTACTGATTAAGCCCAAAGTCCATTACGCCGACTTTCACCGACTTTGTCGCGAACTTGTTCCGGACTTTGTCGCAAAGTCGGCGTAATGGAATTTGGGCTTTACCGCACTGAATGATCTCTGGTCGTCTTGACTTTTGAGCTTCTTGCTTCGTGTTCTGCGTTTCAGCTGGCGTTCAGCCGCAACCTGTGCTAATAACTGAATACATTTTATACGACGGTGTGAATAATTGAATATCGTGGGCGCGAATTTCTTGGAGCAGTAAAATTTAAAGGTGTGTTTAAAGCAACAGAAATGCTATCAGACGTCTGTCCCCAGCTTTTTGAGTGTATGCGAAATAAGAAATAATTTGAGCTAATGCTCACGAGACGCGCGAAAGCCCATAGCAGTTTTTGATCGCAAATTGTCTATCTTCAGCCATTTCGTCGGAATTCACTATTGAAGTGTGCGCCGCAGCCGAAGATCGCAAAAATCAATAAAACCCCTTACTTTGAGAGTTCGGGGTTTTTCCAAGTCATCTATATTAATACGACTAAAAAGCTGGTCACTAGTGCTTGTTGTAATAGGTAGCATACCCGTACCAATGCGCAACTGTTTTCACGAGAAACAGACCAACAACGGTAAAATAACGACTTTTACGGGGGTACCGCTCTTTGATGCCCTCGTGCGCAGGTTTTCTTGAACCTAGAAAATCGATACTTGAACCGTCGAAATTTACGTTCAATGCTGAAAATTTCTTGTGCAGCTTGTCCTTGTCTATCTCTACTGATTTCGGCGAATTCGCTCTTGAAATGTGTCTCACAGCTCGAAATCGCCAAAAGATCCATAAGAAACCCCTATTTTGATGTTCAAGGTCATCCAAGATCATTGTTGTCGGTGCCAATCAAAAGCCCGTGTACGACTTCCGATTAGTGATTAACAGTAACCTAGGCCTTATCTCGCACCGTTTCTGAGATACGGCGACTTATTGGCCGAAAATCGCAAATTTTCTCCCACACCCCTCTCATTTAGCGCTTTCGCTGGGGGTGATCCCTTTTGAATTTATGAAAAAGCTTTACGGATCCTGAAACCAGAGTCTTCCAGGCAGCTTGCACGGTTTATGACTGATCAACCTGTGTGACAGACGAACGGACGGACGGACAGAATGCGATGACAGAATTGCGATGGCAGTACCTGCTTTCGCGCGTAAAAACCAATTCAATGGGTGGCCGTGTTGTTTACTGGGGACGATGGGCACTTGCAGAAAAACAAGTGAATGCAGTAATTAGAACGGTGTGCAGATATAACTTTCAGGTTCATGTCTTTGTGCACATTGAATCTGAAGTTGTTGTTGTTGTCCGCCAATGACTGTACGGAAAAGATGAAATTGACGTTTCTTTTTTGTTCATTTCAACGCATATTTCGCTTGTTCTGCTTTTTCTAGGTAGTGTAGGAGCATACGTTGGGTTTGTCAGCAATATTTTTTTACCAAACATTATTAAAACTGGATAATTTTTCTTCGAGTTACAGTCGATAATGTCGGGCATGTTTTATGAGTACGTTTATTCGCCAATACGGCAGACAAGCAATACAAAAAAGACAGTAAACTAAGAAAAAACACAAGCACACATGCAGTCACCCAGACACACACAAACACACCAAATAGAAGCAATAAAACACACTAACAACTACTACCGGCTATCGGCTATAGCTGCAAAATGATGTATATCGACTGACTGTCTGTGTTTGTAGTCTGTACGGGCCGGCGGACACTGGAGTCAACTTTTTCTCGTTCTTCGTTTTCGCATTCCCGTACATGATAGTGGCTCTCATCTCAGCCTGGTTCGTTCTGGTCTGCGTTATGGTCGGACCCAGGTTCGCATCCATTTCTCGTCTGTGCTAGTTGTCTGTTCAATATAATTATCTCTTTTAAAATTTTTAACGTAAATTAAATCTCATTCTTCAGTAGGAATGCATTGATAGTTCGAGTTATTTTCGGTGTCAGTGGTTAGCAGAGTCGTGTGTTAAAAAGATAGGGAAAAAGCAAGAAGTTGCAGTTTTTCGAAGACAAACGCAAATCTCCGACAGAGTAGATATCTTATTAGTTCAATTTTGCCCCTAAATTTCCCAAAGTGGAGGATTTTCAGCCCCAGGTTTTGTATTTTTGGAAGAACATTTTCTGAAGGAAAATTTTCCCTCAAGAATTATTCGAAAAATCAATCAATCGAAAAAATTTGTATAACGCGTCCTACAGTCCTGAAACACTACGCCTAAAATATAACAATAAAACAAATCTAACAAAACGGTATGATGATGTCCATATTAAAATGTCCATAATAAGAAGAAAATGTTCCGACAAGCTAATGTTTGGGTAGCGTTGGGGCCTTTGCCATCCCTGTCATTATCTTAGGCCTACTGCCAGTATTTCCGGCGTAGGGAATTTTTTCTCGCTTACCGTTTTCTCATAATACATTAAATTATTGACAGCTCCTATTTTGGACAAAAGCTACAATTGTCCATGTGTTCGTTAATGTGACAATTTTATTACGATGTAATAATACAGTACTGTTTTTGTTTTTGTACAGAAAAGCTTTCTTTCCCAAACTAAAGGAAGAAGAACATGGCGAAAACTCGGCGAATGCAGTTATCCGCAGAGAATACGCCAAGCTTGGGCCAATAACGTCTGTATTCTGTTTATTAGATCACATAGCCTAGAATATGGCCAAAACGTAAAACACCTGCAGTTTTTTCATGACTTTTAGCCGATTTGGCCGATTTTCTAAATCTTTCCACGGACGCATTTAGTGATAAATTTGTGATTTTGTGAAGACTGTTTGTTGAAGTTTGCTGGACTGGTCTGCTGCGTCGAGTCTAAAAGTCGTCGCTGTCGAATATAATAATAATTATTATTATTAATAAAATTGTTGTTAAAAATCCCATGGACCTCAGGTTTGCATAAAGTGCAACGCCAATTGCCAGCGAAAGTACTTTATCAACGAGTCAGCATTCGATGACGTAAGAAAAATTGGGGGCCTATGAATGGAACTTAGTTTAAACGTAGTTAGAAACTTGATCTTTACGGACCGCATAGCTGGGTTACCTAGAAGTGTTGGCAACGACAGAAAACTACGTTTTTATCACATCTCGAAACTTACCTACAGACATGCAATACCGGTAAACATTTTAATGATAAATAACTTACGTGTGTGTTGTGTAGGTGGCCGGAGGCTTGGGTGTTGGGCTTGTTCTGTTTGCTGGCAGCAATGTGGGTCACCAAGAATCCGCAGTTCGTTTCCGGCTGGGCCGACCTCATGGGCCACAAGTATGTACGGGTCATGATCGTACTGTTCATTACTGTCACATTTTGTCATCTAATATACAATAAATAGGTATATTATGTGCTATACGACACGACATGATTGTGCTAAATAATACTGACAAGCAGCCAGCTCGGTTAGCTACGCGACACCGTTCTCTCGTGACACATGGCACATCGCAGCAGCAGCACCGTATCTTCTCGGCTAAACCAATGATTTCAAAGTGGTCGTTTTGGCCTCGGCCTCGAAAATCATGGCCTTGACCTTGGCATTGGTCCGAATCAATTGGCCTCGGCTTGGCCTAGGGCGGTGGTAATGCTTTGACCTATTTTGTGTTGCCATTTTCACTTCTATAATAGTTCTATTGCTGACCTCGGTCTTGGCCTTGCTTTTCAGCAATGAAAGGTAAAACAAGCAGGTCTGTTACTTTCTATAGCACCTCTTACATGAGACAAACTCAAGACCAAGAGCGCTTTCACAATCTCGGAAGTGGCAGCTGATTGGCATGAGCTAATGATACCGCAGCGCACTACGCGGCCATCCATTGCCCGCGTCAGCCAACAATCGGACCCGCGGCTTGCAGCAAGCAGACATACCACCGCCCCAATTAGACACCCTAGACCTTCAGCCCATAGCCCCTACACTACCACTCATTTTTCATCCCTCGGAGGGTATATAGGAGGCTGAGTTGGCCTGAGCACACAGTAAATTTAGCAACTTGCTTAAGGTTGCTTGCAAATGACCGGCCGTGAGAATCGAACTGTAACCTGAAAGTTACGAGTCGACACCAACCGCCAGACCACTTGCACTTACACAGGCACGCAGACCTGTGTGAACAACTTGCCCAGAGTTGTTACTTGGTAGCGAACCGGCTGGGAGTTGAACTGGATATCTCTCGGTCTCGAATCTAACGCTCTAACCGCTGAGCCACCAAGCACCAGGTTTTGATCACGGTTGCTTTTTTTCTGGCCTCGGTCTTGACCTTGGCCTCATATTTCTGGCCTCGAACTTGGCCTCGTTTTCGGGAGTTTTGCCTCGTTTAACGTCACTAATTAATTTTGATGTAGCCTTACAGAGACAGAACTTTGTTTGTGTTTCAGCTACGTGACGGACTCAGTCTGTGCTGTCACCATCAGTCTGATTATGTTTGTTCTACCGTCAAGAAAACCAAACTATCTCATCTTTCGAAAGCCAAACGGTTTGTCTGTTATATACTCAAGTTATTTAAACCCATAAGTGTGCTAGCTATTGTTTTGTAACTTTTGTATAGGCTATAGTAGTACATGTACGTAGTAGTCTTATAGTTAGAATAAATAATGGCAGATAATGCACGCTGATAAAGCAAGTAAAATAAGACCGTCGTGATATAGGCCTATTCAACGTGCCAAACATTATATTAGTTCAATCAAACAAAATAAAATCATTTACCAGTAAACGTTTGCAGCAACAAAATTTACAGTATCATATTGTAAATTTTGTTGCTGCAAACTTTTATTGGTAAATGCAGGATGTAAGCTTACAGCAGCAGGCTGGTAGGTGCACTCAAGTTCTGGCAGACTCCCATTAGTGCACAAGAGAATGAAAATGTAAACAAGAGGCCTACGAACAGAATAACAAAATATGTTTTTTTCGCTTACGAACTTGATCACGAATTAGTTCTGTAAAGATGTTCTAAATCGTAGCTTGGTAGTGTAGCAGTAATTATTAGAACGTTGAACTTGCGATCGCCAGGTCGATGGTTTCACTTCTGGTTGGGTCGCTATCAAGGATGGATGGATGACTGTCTGCTGACAGGTAAACCATTTTGGTACATACCAATAGCAAGATCAACTCAGCCTTCTATCCTTCCGAGGAAAGTAAACGAATAAATCCAGTTGGGGTAGATAAATCCAACCTCTCTGGCTGGGGTTGAGGCAGAGAGCGTTCATCTGTGTCGGGGGTGGGCAGGTAACACTGTGTGATCTCATATGACAGGTGACGCTCCGTAGCTGTGAGATAAGTTTCCTATGAAAAGCTATACCATTTAACCAGTTACCCATTAACCATTGTGGCTGCACTGTTGCAGACGCTACGCCGCCGCAGCCAGCACTGCCGCTACTGGACTGGCAGACCGTGCAGTTGAAGATGCAATGGGGTGTCATCATGCTGTTGGGAGGGGGCTTCGCCATCGCCGACGCCGTCAAAGTAAGCTGACGATGAAATAGACGATTTATTTCATGTTATAGCCGCCAGTGGCTAGATTTGTACAACACATACGATACCTTTAGCGGACAATTTAGTCCAGCGCCGTCGTGGGTTAGAAAAAGTAGGCGGGACCGGAAGTTGCAATTTTTCGACAAACACCGCAAATTTCCGATGGAGGAGATCATGGATGCATGCTGAATCTTTTAAATCTGTTTGAAATTTACCCCAAATGGCAGATTTTAGCCCCAAATTTGGCATTTTCGGACTGGAAAATGTCGGGAAATCTTCTTGTTGACAGCTTTGAATTAAAAAAGGGGGACAATTGTTCTTTCCCCCGCCACGACTAATTGTGCGTCCTCATAGGCCGCATTACGGATCTCGTCCGTCCGTCAGTCTGTCCAGTCCGCGGCCGCCGGATTTTGTCGCAAAGTCGGCGTAGTGGAAATTGGGCTTTACGCAGCTGCTCCCCATGCGTGAAACAATCTGCCGCCTCACTTTATGCGATCTACTGTATATAGTGCTGATTTTATGCCGTGTAACATTTTATTTACTCTGTTTGTTGACTGACCGATTGATTGATTGACAGGCGTCGAACCTGGGAACGACGATTGCTGTGTTCATGTCGTCGTTCCGGACACTGCCAGCGCCAGTCATCGGTCTGCTCGTGGTGCTCATGAGTCAATGCATCACATGCTTCAGTAGCAACGTCGCGTCTGCAACGCTCTTCCTGCCGATCGTCGCTGAAATGGTAACGCGCCCTCGTTAGAAGCTTCAATAAAAGGGAGAAAAAAGAAAAAGCCCAGCTTTCGCTATGATAGCCGACCGTACTAGTTTTTAGTGACCTTCATGGTCATCCAAAGTCGATGACTTTCATCTCGTCTAAAAAGGCGTATGCGATTTCCTATCAGTAATCAATAGCAACCTCTTTCCTATATCTCACCGTTTACGAGATATGACGGTTTACATCCACTTAGAGTTTGAGGCTTTCCATTGAAAATTGCGGCCAAACCACTGCAAATGGAGATACGGTTACTATTGACAGCCTATAGGAGGTTGCCAGCACTCTATCCGATGGTACTATCGCCGACCCTCTACGACTTACCGTTTAGCCACAATACTGCATGATTGGCATACCATAGTGCGTTATTACACTTCAAGGTCATCCAAGGTCATCGATTTTTATGTCATTTGAAAGCCAATATGCGACTTCCTATTGGTGATGTGATTATTCAAAAGCAACCTAGGCCCTATATCTAGCACCGTTTAACCACAATACATCCGTGACAGACGACGACGACGGACGGACAGACATTCAGACGGACGACAACCGTACCATAAGCTCGACCGTTACTTAAGTTGGCTAATTATCATAAAAAGAATTGAACTTTAGGAATATCTGGATATCTGGACTTGCTCACGGTTTTCTTTCGCTTCAGTTTTTATTTCTAATTTCAGTAATTTACCGCTATGTCTTTCTTTTAAAGTATTTTTTCGATCTCAGGCTTAGCCATTTGACGTTTCTGGATTTTTCTTACTTATACTTCTGTTTCAGTTATCAAATAACGCCCGCGATCGTGACACCGATTCCCGGTTATGCGTTGACAGTCGTTTGTATTTGCTGCAGGCGAATGGCGTCGACATAAATCCGTTGTATCTGATGTTTCCAGTCGCTATTGCTGTCAACATTTCCTATCTGCTTCCCGTCTCGACCCCGTGCAACGCCATCGTCTACGCTTACGGCGACATCAGGGTTTCCGATATGGTAGGCTACGGCATGGCTTAATATAAAATTTGCTGGACGTTATGGCCAGTTCACACCTACGACGCCGACAAGACTCAACTCAACTGTTGAGTTGCGTTGTAGATGTGAATTGGCCATTAGGCCGGCTTACTTCAAGTGCAGTAGTTTTGGTATAATAAATTAATCGCTGTGTGGAAAATATAGACTAATCCTAGGCCTACTGTTATTAGGTAGTCATAGTTGTCGTAGTCTACTTCACAAGGTTGCACGTCGTCGTTGCTGTTGTCGTTGTTGATGGTGACAATAATGATAGAGCTGTAATACTAATAGGCTTAATCATAATATTTCTAGAATCGTCAGTTCAACTGCGCTTTGTGGTTTCTAGTGTTCACACAGACCGACAGTAACAGATTGGCTAGCCGCGATTTTCACGGCAGCGGCAGCTTAGCAAAATGTTCGTGGTGGCGGTCGGCTAGGAAAGTCGGTGGCTTACGGGTCTAGTGACAACGCTTCGAAAAAAATCTCTTCAACAAAACGAGATTCCTATAAAATTTTGCTTTGGTAACCAAAATATCTGCAACATTGTGTGTGTAAAATTTTACTTTATTCCGCGCAGGTCCGTGGTTGTTGTATCGATATCTAAGGAGAGATTTTTGTGAACACTCTGTAGTCAATCAATCATTCAACAAAAAAATAACCACTTACAAGAATGACCAGTGGTGTACAATAGGCCTAAGTGCCCAAAACTAAGATAAAACCTAAGAAATGTAGGAATTTTTCAAAACTACGCTAAATCAGAGATAAAACGCTCGCTGAAACAGTAGCCTAGTGTTTCAAACTGTGACACTTGTCACAGTTACAGACTAAATGTGTAAACTCTCATGCCCATCTGCTTTTATTGCTAGCACTTTTTGGCACCGGGTTGTCAACATGTGGAATGCTCTCCCAGAAAATATTGTTGCAGCCACATCCCTAGCAATGTTTAAAGCTCGACTAAACGATTTTGACTTGGTTCGGTTTACATCTGTGTTTTAACAGGTTTTATTGTGTTGTCTTATTCGTATGTTTTTTTTCTTTTTTGGGGGTCCATGTAAG